>Ga0302272_1000449_pt1 | contig 18867 bp, 15 predicted proteins | sample III_Bog_N1_2_FD_198772 | JGI IMG/M metagenome (GOLD analysis project Ga0302272, IMG submission 198772) | Peat permafrost microbial communities from Stordalen Mire near Abisko, Sweden - III_Bog_N1_2 | ecosystem: Environmental > Terrestrial > Soil > Wetlands > Peat | place: Sweden: Abisko...
GCCAAACAGATGGATGATCTGAAATTTTCACTGGCGTATGATACGTTAAAAGATCATGTTTTGTATGAAGATTCTCCGTTGATGTATTACAAATCTAACCCAATCTACCGGTTTGAGAGCATCAGCAATAGTTCTGTCATTACATCGGAATTTAAATATACCACACAAATGGAAGATCATCACCTGGTTGCCGGCATTCGGTATCGTTATAAACTCTTTGATTTTGATCTGATTCAAATGAATGAGATCGATATGCCAAGATCGGGGCATACCAAGCAAGGTGTCGGTTCAACATTTGTTGAAGATAGCTATGCCATACACGATAATCTTATTGCAACCATTGGTCTTCAAGCCAGTCAAGTCACCAATAATGGCGGCGTGAAAGATGAGACCCTTTTCATGGCGCGCTCAGGTATCACCTACACCACCGATGCGTGGACTTCTAAAAGTTTTTTCTTTCACACTGAAAACTATGTCGATCCCTACTTGATTAACTCGTTTTATGTGGCTTCTCCTTATCCTAAAAATCAGATCATGAACACTCTAGCACAAGAGTTTAAGTACGAAAATGGTAATTCAGATTATGAATTTTTGACAAGCTATAGCTTCATCGATAATATGTATTTCATCAATCAATCAAGCTTAGTGGATACGGCTGAGAAAACATCCACCTATTTGACCACCTCATTACGCTATTCGTACCACTATGGGTCTGTCGACACCGTTTCGTTAGCCTACATTTATAAAGACATTGACAACAAAGGCTACGATCAAGAGTCCAAAAATCACCGCGTAACCTTTCGGAATCAACACCGTTATGAAAAATTTGATTTTTTTGAAGAGCTCTTTGTGGGGCACAATGAGCAGATGCACGAAACAGGGTATGACCTTACTTTGGGGATTCGTTACCATGCGAATGAAGATCTTAGTTTTACCCTTAAAGGGCAAAATTTACTCAATAAAGCTGAAAAAGAGTATTTTACGCGCTTTGATCCAACTTCCATGACATCCATGGATGCGTTAGGCGTTCCTGTGCAAGATCGAGTGGTTATGATTGGATTTGAATGGCTCTTTTGAAGTGGCTTCTTTTACTCGTAAGCCTTACTTTTGCGTATGCTCAAACGCCAGAGCAAGAGCTGGTTGTCAAAGTGTTAAAACTGCTTTCGTACAAAGGCAAAAGCATGGTTGTTTACGAACATCAACCCTCCGTCTCTTTGCAAGGAAGCTCCTTTGAATCTTTGACGCACGAGTGTCACCAAGCAGGATTGGTTTATGGATCAGCGTTTGAGAGCCTACCTTTGGCATGTAAGGCGCTACCACGGTTTAGTACCGATTACGATGACTTTCAAAAAGACAAAAACAGTATAGGCGCGTTCTATTGGCGAAAAGGTCGTCCGCAACTGCGTTTTAATAAAGAGCGATGTGAGGCTTTTAATATTATCTTACCCAATGAGTTGGTTCAATATGCTCAGTAAAATAACTTTCGCACGATTTTTTATCATTATAACGGTTGTTTTGTTTATTTCAACACTGCTTTTTTACCTTTTGTTCTTAAAAACAAAAGAGGAAATCGTCACCAACTTTGAACAAACGGTTGTCGCTGAGGTAGAAGAGGTTGCCCATAACATTACGCAGTATCTTTTAAACAAAAATGAAAAAGAGAGTTTATACACCGTTTTAAAAGGAGATAAAGAGCAGCGCATGGCATTTGAAGCGTTTCTTTCAACCTTTCAAACCTCAAAAATTCAAAATATTTTTGTGTTGGACAAGCCTCAAAAAAACTCTCTTTTGTTTCGTGTTCTTTTGGATGGCACACGTGAAAAAGAAGGAAAATTTGAATTTGGCGAGATGTTTGAGCCTGCGAATGAATCTTGGGATGAAATACTCTTAAGTCATAAGCCAAAAGTCATCTATCAAGCCAACAGAGTGAGCTCTTTGTGGGTCACCTTTTTGTATCCTGTTGTGCAAAAAAATGGTGAAGTTGTCATTTTAGCTCTCGATTTTTCCAATAAGCATTACCAGCAAGTTGTCTCCTCTTTGGATGGCTTAGAATTTTTTTCAAAAGCAATGGTGACATTTTTGATGTTTATTTTTATGCTGATGGTGATCGTCACGCGTCTGGATGTCAAACGTGAAGCCCTTAAACAAAAAGCACAACGCGAATTAGTCGAATTCAATTTGACCCTTGAGCGGCGCATCGAAAGTGAAGTGGAGAAAAACAGGCAAAAAGATCAGCAGCTCATGCACCAATCGCGCCTTGCCTCGATGGGTGAAATGATCAGCATGATAGCGCACCAATGGCGTCAGCCACTCAGTGCCATAAGCTCCACAGCGCAAGGTTTAACACTAAAGCTTAGCTTAAATAAATTTGACGCAGAACTCTTTACATGTAAGCTGAATGACATTACCCATTATGCGCAACATTTAAGCCAAACAATTGATGATTTTAGGCAATTTTTTAAACCCAGCCATGAGACAAGGGAAGTGGTTCTTGAAGAGGTTATTACCAAAGCGCTTGGCATCATTCAAACCTCTATTGAAATTAAAAACATTGAAATAAGGTGCGATTTTGGCGCCAATGAGACGATTCGGACGCATCCCAATGAGCTGATGCAGGTTGTACTCAATTTAATCAAGAATGCCGAAGACATACTCCTTGAAAATGAAGTCAAGAAGCCTTTGATTACCATTGCAACCCAAAAAGCAGATACGACGCTTTGCATTACCGTAAGCGATAATGGCGGCGGCATTCCCTCTGCTGTATTGCCCCGCATTTTTGAGCCCTACTTTAGCACGAAAAGTAAAAAAGATGGCACGGGATTGGGCCTTTATATGAGTCATAAAATTGTTGAAGAACATTGTGGCGGAAAATTGTACGCCTCGAATACGCAAGAGGGGGCACTGTTTGTGATTGAACTGCCCCGAAATGTTGACAAAGGATAAACAATGGATAGTGTATTTCAAAAATGGCTTCAATATTCCCAACAGTTAACGCTTTTATATGTTGAAGACAATGAGTCTGCACGCATGGGTTCCATGCTTATTTTTGAAGAACTGTTTGGGCATGTTATTGAAGCGGTGGATGGGGAAGATGGTTTGGAAAAATTCAAAGCCAACCCCATTGATATTATCATCACCGACATCAATATGCCTAAATTAAATGGCTTAGAGATGTCCGATCAAATTCGGTTGCTCAATCCTCAAATACCGATACTCATCCTCTCCGCGTACAATGAATCGGGCTATTTTATTGAAAGCATCCGACAAGGGGTTGAGGGGTATCTGCTGAAACCCATCGACATGAAGCAGTTACTTGAAGCCCTCAGTAAAGTGGTTGAAAAAATTTACCTTCGTAATGATCGCGAAAAACTTCAAACACTTCTGATGCAGTACTCTGAAATTACCAATAAAAGTGCGATTGTCTCTAAAACCGACACCGAGGGCGTTATTACCTACGTGAACGATGCCTTTTGCGAAATTTCGGGCTTTAGCCGTGAAGAACTGATGGGAAAGCGGCATTCATTGATTCGCCATCAAGAAAGTACCGATGAGTTTTATAAAGAGCTTTGGGGCACCATCTCTAAAGGGGATTTATGGCAAGGCGTCATTAAAAATCGTTCCAAACAAGGGGAGAGTTTTTATGTCAAGACGGCGATTAAACCGATCACCAATGCCAAAGGCGAGATAACCGAATATATTGCGCTTTGCAATGATATTACCGCAATTATGAACCCCAAAAAACAGCTGCTTGATTTTATAGAGACCACGAGCAATGAGTCCATTGTGGTGTTGGTTAAGATCGAAGAGTACGCGACCATTGAGGAGTTTTACAACACGTATGTGGTTGAATTATTGGAAAAAACCTTAGGCGAAAAACTTTTAGAAATGATTGCACCCTTAGGGGTGTTTCAAAAAATTTATATCCTTGGAATGGGTGAATACGCCTTTGCCATTGCCAAAAACAGGTGTACGTTGAGCGTAGAGATACTCAGTCAAAAACTTCAAGAGTTTTTAGAAAGCGTTGAGGGAACCATCATCCATCTCAATGAGATAGAATACAGTGTTTCACTACTTGCAAGTCTTGCTTTTGGAGGCGAAGAACCGTTTCAAAGTGCTCAATTTGGTCTCAAAAAAGCGAAGAAACACAAAAGCAACTTCATCATTGCAACCAATTTGGTCTCCGATATGTACATCCAAGCGCAAAGCAATATGAGCGTCATTGTTATGGTCAAAAAGGCGCTTCAAAAATCGGGCATTATTTCTTATTTTCAGCCGATCATCGACAACAAAACCAAAAAAGTGGTCAAATTAGAGTCTTTGGTAAGGCTTATTGATGAGAATGGCAAAGTGAGGCTTCCTTATGAGTTTCTCGACATTGCTAAAAAAAGTCGTTACTACACGCAAATCACGCAAAGGGTTATGGAAAATTCCTTTCAAGCCTTACGTTTAACGGATGCGGGCATTACCATCAACATCTCAGCTTTGGATATTGAAGAGCAAGAGATGCGCAAAAAGCTTCTGGATCTTTTAGATATCCATAAAGCAGAAGCGAGTCGTATTACGTTTGAATTGCTTGAAGATGAGGATGTTAAAGAGTTTGAGATTATCAAACACTTTATCCAGAAGGTCAAATCGATGGGCGTTTTGATTGCCATTGATGATTTTGGAAGTGGGTATTCCAATTTTGAACGATTGCTGGATTATGAGCCTGATATCATTAAAATTGATGGGAGTTTGATTAAAAATATTGCGACGGATGATTATTCTATCTCGATTGTTAAGATGATTGTTGCGTTTGCCAATGAACATCACATCAATACCATCGCTGAATTTGTCGAGAACGAGACGATTTATTCGATTTTGTGTGAACTGGGTGTCGAGTATTCTCAAGGATACTTTTTTGGGAAACCTATGCCACTGGAGGGTAACACATTCGTCTAATGTTTACATGTAACCCTTTACATGTAAACGTATAAAGTAGTGCTACTTCTCTTCGTAATGGAGTTTTAAGCCTTCACTTCCCATCACAAAACCGCTAATGACAATCTTGCCTTCATGCACCATTTTATGATGTTTCGCGCAGAGCGGAATGAGGTTGTAACGGTGATTTTGGTGGAAATGCTCGATGTTGCCATGCGCATCTGCACTCTCTTGCGCTTTGATGTGATGCACCTCTTCGACATACTCATCGCACAGCGCACACTTGGAGAGGTAGAGGTTTTTGTTGTATTTACTGCGTTTTTTCTGCTTTAACAGCTCCACATCGCCCAGTTCTCCCGCAAGGCTACGACGAATGTCATAGGCGGTTTTAATGAAGGTGGGATCCATATGCAACGATTTGGCAAACTCCAAACCATACAGCGAACTCCCGCTTCCAATTTCGAGTTTTCGGTTGTAGAGAAGCTTGTCATTTTCTTCATCGTAACTCACACCCAAATGCAGATAAATCACCTTTTTAAGCTCTGCAATGAGCGGTAAATTGTTCAGTTGGTGCAGATGGGTCGCAAAGACAAAGAAGGAGCCAAGGGTGTGCATCTTGACCACGCTACTTGCCACAATCGCCAAAGCCGATTCGGTCTCGGTTCCATGACTGATCTCATCGCCCAAGACGAGGGAAAACTCGGTTGCACGGTTGAATATATTTTTAAGCTCCAACATCTCCACAGTAAAGGTCGAAAGCCCTTTGTAAAGGTTGTCGTGACTGATAATGCGTGTAAAGATTTTATCAAACAGATGAAATCGCAGGCTTGCACATGGCACAAAAAATCCCGCTTGCGCCATAATGACGGCGATGCCAAGACTTTTCATTAAGGAGGATTTACCACTGGAGTTGATACCATAGAGCAAGATGCCTTGCACATCATTCTCAGGGCACGCTTCAAGGGTCACATGATCGTGGGTAATCTCTGGCGTGCAATGCCCTAAGAAGAGATCATTGGGGATGTAAATGCCGTTTTCCTCACGGGATTCGATGAGTGGATGACGAAGCCCGATGGCTTCAATAAAGCGATTTTTCTCTTGCATCGGTAAAAGCTCAGGTCGGACGTAGTTGTATAAAATGGCGCATTTCGCATTGCTCAGCGCAACATCGAGTGTTCCCACAAAGGAGATAAGATGCTCTAACGTCAGGGCGTAATGGGTTTCGATCTTTTCTAGCATCTCATCGTAACGCTGTTTGACCAATGCGATCATCTGAAGGTTACTCAGGGTTATCTCTTGGGAAATCTCATCGATTAGAGAGGCGGAAATCTTCACGCTATTTTTTAGATGTTTATAAGTGAAATCTTTGAAAAAGTAGTGCTGCTCGCCAATGGTGATAAAGCTTTGCATCAGTTTGTCTTCAATGAGTGCAAAACGGTTTTTGCTCATCGCGATGTAATGCCCTTCACTCTCCAACCATTCGATGCTTAAGGTCGTGCGGTTCGTCTCTTCAAAGAGCGCTTCAATGTGGTGAGCGATGTGTTCAAGGGCGCTAAAACGCTCCTGTTTATTTTGCTCAATCTTATCAATTTGTGGGAAAATACCTTTTTGAAACAGGTTCTCGTTGATCTGATCTTTGCGAAATTTGGCGCAACTATCCAGAATAAACGTGTTCTTGAGCATTAAAAGAAGCGCTTCACTCTCATCAAAAAGCTCTTTAGGTGTGGGCACTTTTTTGAGTTCTGCCTCTTTGAGGATGCCCAAAATCGCTTCCAGTGATGTGCCCAGATAATCGAGCTCCAACGGATGCAGTTTTTTAAGCGCAATTCGTCTTAAAATACGCTCCAAATCGTACACTTGCTTGAGCGCAATCTCAAATTTTTTGGAGTCATTGATGAGCTCTGCACTTAAATCAAAACGCTCATTGAGGGTTTTAAGATCACAAATGGGATTGAGTAGTCGCTCTTTTAACAGCCGTTTTCCAATGGCAGTAGAGGTCTGGTCGATCAGGTTTAGAAGCGTCATTTCCGAAGGGTTTTTTGAGATGATATCGAGTTGCTCTAACGCATTGTTTCCGATGTAGAGGTAGCGACTATTCCCCAATAAAATAGGGCGGCTCATTTTCTCAATGATATTGGCATCATGTTCGATGATAAAATCACACAAAATCGCCAACGATTCACTCGCGTATGGGTAACGCTCAATGTCGAGGTATTCGATAGGGGAGAGCAGGGAGCGAATCGCATAAATGCGTCCAAAGAGTTCATTTTGATAGGTCACTTTGAGGCGCTCTTTATTAAAACTGTGAGCGACACTAGGCGTGATTTCTAGGTAATTTTGCACCCACTCTTTATCGATACTTTCCGTGTTAAAGGTCAGCACAATTTCACTGGTTTTATAGGTTTGAAGTAAGTTAAAAATCTCATCCAACGCGTAGGTTTTATCTTCCCTTGTGCCATGCACTTCGTTGATGATGGTCTTGCCAGTCGTGACATCAATCGCGCTGTAGCCGATGGAATAAATCTGATGATTGCAGTCCACGAGCAGTGAAACAAGGTAGTTTTCACTGGGTTCAATGAGATAATCAAAGTTGGTACCGGGGCTGATGATATTGGCGATGTAGCGCTTGACATGCGGTGGCTCACCTTTTTGGCGTACCAAAACGATCGTGTATTTTTTTGCTTGAACCAGACGACTCAAATAGCGATCGAGCGAAACGGAAGGGATGCCTGCAAGCAGAGGATTTTGGAGTGAATTTTCTAAAATAGATTTGTTTTTGCGTGTGAGTTGGATGTTAAGTAGCTCGCTGACCTCTTTGGCTTTGCCGATTTGATGGGTTTCGTTATTGACTTCATAGGTTTCAAAAAAAGAGCCAATTTCCATAAAAACAATCGTATTTTTGCCATATTTGGACTCAAAAAAGAGCTGAAGATCGAAGTAGATTTCAGTGAGTAATCTCTCTTTAGAGCAGAGCATTTGCGCAATATTTTCAAGCATTCGTGTCGTTTCCACCTCTTTAAAGTGGTTAGATTATAGCGCACGAAAGCATAAAGTTTGGTTTGACAAAAGCCTCTCTTAGGGGATTTTTGATACAATAGATTTCTTGCAAAACTCAATTTGCAAGAAGTAAAAGCACCAACGGTGCGTGGGCATTCCGCCGAGGAAAACCCAGTGTTAGCGTAGCATTTAGAGCTTTGCTTTAAATGCGTGTTTAGAGTTTTTGAAAACTCTAATAGAATGAGTCTAATTAAAGGATAATCTATGGAGATTGAAATTTCAACCCCCGCCCTTTTGTTCCCCGCCGTTTCGCTTTTGTTATTGGCGTATACCAACCGATTTTTGGCCGTAGCGCAACTTATTCGAATGCTACACCGTCAATCCACCGAGCGTGAAAACTGTGAAGAGTATAAACAAATTGGCAACCTCAAACACCGTTTAGAGCTTACCAAATGGATGCAATTTTTTGGGGTTCTCTCCATTCTACTCTGTACTTTTTCCATGTTTGAACTTTTCTTAGGCATTTTGGAGTTAGGCAAACAAGTTTTTGGACTGAGCCTGCTTGCGATGTGTCTTTCACTGTTTATCTCCCTTTGGGAAGTAATGATCTCTACCAAAGCTCTCAATATGGAGCTCAGCGATATGCATAATCGCTGTAAAATAATCGAGGATAAATGAACCAATACCTGCTTGTAGGCGAAAAAAACCGTCTTAAAATCAATCGCTATACGGACAATGGCGTCTACCTAATCTGTAAAGATGAAGATGAAGTCCTACTTCCCAACCAATACGTCACCTATGCGATGAAAGAGGGCGATGAAATCGACGTTTTTGTCTATTTTGACTCGGAAGATCGCATTGTCGCTAGTACTACGTTTCCTAAAGCCATGCTCGATGAATTTGCCTGTTTTGAAGTGGTCGATGTCACGGAATTTGGCGCGTTTTTAGACTGGGGCTTGCCCAAAGATTTGCTTGTGCCCAAAGCGCTTCAAAAGTTTCCGTTTTATTCGGGTATGAAGGTCATTGTTCAAGTTTGTTTGGACGACGAAACAGGGCGCATTGTTGGGAGTCAAAAGTACAATGACTTTCTCAAAAAAGATTTGAGTTCGTTAAAACTTAAACAAGAAGTCAAACTGTTAGTGCGTGAAAAAACGCCTCTTGGGTTTAAAGTGATCGTGAACAACCTTTACGATGGGCTTATTTTTCACACGGAAATCTTTGAAAATATTGACGTGGGTGATGAAAAAGTGGGCTACATCAAAACCCTTCGCAAAGATGGAAAACTTGACATCATTTTACAGCCCATTGGCGATAAAAGCGATGAAGTCGCGGTGGCAAAAATCGTTGAGATTTTAACGCTAACGGGTGGATCATGTGAGATGAATTATAAGAGTACACCTGAGCTTATTTCCGATCGTTTTGGACTCAGTCGAAAAGCGTATAAACGTGCCCTGACTAAACTAATTGAAGCGAAAAAACTCGAAGTAAATGATGAGGGAATGCGTCTTTTATGAGTCGTGTTGTCATCATTGGAGCAGGGGCATCGGGTCTTGTGTGTGCCATTGAAGCCGCACGTAAGGGGCACAGTGTCACTCTTTTTGAGAAGAACAGTAAAGTCGGTCGCAAGATTCTCGCGACGGGGAACGGCAAATGCAATATCTCCAATGAAAAGATTAATTTAGAGCGATATCACGGTGAATCACCAAATTTTGCCAAAGAGGCATTAAGGCGTTTTGATACGCTTACATGTAAAACTTTTTTTCGCTCTTTAGGATTGGAAATGCGCGAAGGCGAAGAGGGCAGACTCTATCCTATGAGCCATCAAGCTTCGAGTGTCGTGGATATGCTTTTGCATGAAGTGCGAGCGTTACATGTAAACGTTTTGCTTGAGTGTGAAGTGGCAAAGATTGAGAAAAAAGGTGTGGAATTTGTTTTACATGTAAACGATCTCACACACACTTTTGATGCGTGCGTGATCGCCACAGGCAGTGTTGCGATGCCTACTCTTGGAAGTTCTGGCAGTGGGTATGGCTTTGCAAAAACCTTGGGTCACAGCGTTATTGAGCCGTATCCTTCTTTGGTGCAGTGTGTGTGCGATGAGCCGCATCTCAAAGAGGTCAGTGGCGTTAAGATGGACGCCAATGTGGAGCTTTACATCGACAATCAAAAATGCCAAAGCGTGCAAGGCGATCTGCTGTTTACCGCATATGGACTTTCTGGTTCGGCGATTTTAGACCTGAGTCGTAAAGCATCCAATGCCTTTGTCAACGGTGAAACCGTCGATGTCGTGCTTGATCTTTTGCCCAATATGAGCCGTGAAGCATTGAGCTCATTGCTTCAAAAACGACTTAGCGTTGCCAAAGACAAGTCGCTCTCGTTGTGGCTGGAGGGGATGATTCCTAAGAAATTAGCGCATTTTATCATCGAAAATACCCATTTAACACATATCAAAGAGGCATCTTCTTTGGGAGCTAAAGAGATCAAAAAGATGGTGTTTGCCTTGAAATCGCTACGTTTACATGTAAAGGCAACCAAAGGGTTTGAAAGTGCCGAAGTGTGCGCAGGTGGCGTGGATGTGAGAGAACTAGAGAGTAAAAATCTCATGTCACAAAAGATCAAAAATCTCTATTTTTGTGGCGAAGTGTTGGACATTGATGGCGATTGTGGAGGATTTAACCTTCATTTCGCGTGGGCTTCTGGGTATCTTGTAGGTCAGTCATTGCATTAACATGAAAAAGTTTTTCTTCTGTTTGATGATCCTTATTTGCATCAGTGGTTGTGCGAGTGCTTCGCGTTCTATTACATCGCTTCAAGCTCCTTCTTTTTCGCCTGAAACGATTCAAACCGAAATTCCCTTAAAAGCACAACTGCATCATAGCAATACGACTGCACCTCTTTGGATCGTCATTGAAGGTGATGGGTATGCTTGGAAGAGCGCTTCCATTCCTTCTTCTAATCCTACACCGCATGACCCTGTTGGCTGGAGATTTGCTACTTCCCTTCATGCGGATAATGTGCTCTATCTTGCGCGCCCTTGTCAATACCTCAGTGAAGCAGAACTCAAAGCGTGTAGTGTGAGTGACTGGACGGATGGACGATTTGCGAAAAAATGGGTTGAGATGATGAACGAAGCGATCTCACAGATCAAAAATCGTTACGGCTACTCTGAAATTATCTTGGTGGGCTATTCGGGTGGTGGAACGATGGCAGCCCTCATAGCGACAAGACGTACGGATGTGAATTTGCTGATAAGCGTGGCTTCTCCTTTGGATGTTGGGGCTTGGAGTGCCTATCATCACGTCTCACCACTCACACGCTCTCTTGATCCTAAAGATATGCTGACACAACTTTCCACACTACCGCAGATTCATATTGTGGGCACAAAAGACAGTGTCGTGCCCCCTTTTTTAACCTATGATTTTATTAAACAGTATGCCAGTCAAAAGAAAGTTCGTATTCTTGAAGTGGAGGCAGAACACGCAATGCGCCTGCCTCTGGATTTTGTGGAGATTAGAAGGTCATTCTTAAACTCAATTGATGTGCAAGGTAATCCTCTTTAGCTTCAAGGGTGTAGCCTATGCGCATGGTGTTCTCTTTGTCACGTAAAAATTCATACGAAATATCGAGTTGGACTGCATCTTTGGGCGATTTTGAATTGGTAACGCTGAAGGTTGAACCACTCGAGAGAAATCCTGCCGTCGTCGTTGCTTCATCGGCAAATTCGTGTAAGTAGCGAAGCCCCACAAGATAGGTGGCATCGTTTCCTTCGCGGTACGTGTACTCTGTTCCTAAAATACTCTTAAAGGAAGAAGCACCGTTAGCGTTTACATGTAAAGCGCCTGAGCCTCCAGTTTCATCGTAACTTTGTGTCCAGTTATAGCTGTATTGAGCGCCAATTAAAGGTTTAAAGCCTCCTTTTACAGGCACACCAAGTTCCACCAAAGCGCCTAATGCATAGCCATTGTACGAGCTATCCTCACTTTCATCAAAGCCTGAAAAAGCGACAAGACGTTTGCCATCATAATGGTTAAAAGTGCCAATAACCGAACTATTGAGCGTATAATTTTGCTCATTTTTTCCATAGTACGCACCTACATGAAAAGAGTTAATGGTTGTGTTATCCCCTTGGCTGTCATCTTTGCCGTAACTTTTTGCACCCGTATATCCACCAGAGAGTCCAAAAATTTCTGTAGAACTCAGCTCCGACTCGTTCCCAATCGCAACGCCCATAGCATCCACACGGTATCCATCCGCACCTTTATAGCTCTTTTGTTTGGCAGTATTGCCCAAAATTTCCATCCAATAGGTTCCCTCGGCTTCATCACCTGCCGAGAGTCCGCTTTGTGTGGGTGAACTAATGCCACTCATACGGTGCGAGAATGCGCCAAAAAGAGTGTTTTGAGCAACATTCACGGTTTGCATTAGGCTCGTGGTGGTCGTAGGGCTGAGCTGTTTCATCGCCCCTTTAATTTCATCTGAGGAAGAGAGTGCGTAGAGGCTACTTAGAAGCGATGAAGATTCTGTTCCTAATGCATTGATAATCGCTCTGTTATTTGTGCTCATAGAATTAAGAAGTGTTGTATCGTAGGTAGAGGTAAGGATAAGATCATTGCCAGTTTGGCTCAATGAAAAATTAACGAGTGCGGAGGTATCCAACAGGCTCAGTTTGGAAACATCCGTGTTCAGTGTTCCCGCTGTTAGAATGGTAGAGCGTAAACCGTTGGAAACATTACCAACAATGACAGGCTTAATCATCGTTCCATCGACTAACGTCACCGTACCTGAAAAGTTTAACGTCTCAGCACTATTTCCACTCAATCGTGTTTCAAGAATAGCCCCACTTTGCGTTGTAAGGTTTTCAAACCCACTGATGCCACTGCGAGTACTTAGCGTCTGGCCTGTCCCTAAAATAATCGTATCGTTCCCAGATCCTCCCACTATTGTTCCGCTAATCGTTCCACCTAATAGGTAGAGTGTATCATCACCGCTTCCCATATCAAGGGCACGTCCATTTTGTCCTGTAATGGTTCCATAGTTTGTGAGTATGTCATCACCGCTTCCTAAATTGATAGCAGCAACGCTTCCTGTGCCCGCATTTAGAATAGTACCTCTGTTTGTAATTGTGACGGCTTGTGCAACAGAACTGATACTCGCTTCTAATCCACCCCCTTGAATCGTGCCACCCACTTCATTATTAATAGTCAGTGTGAAAGAGGTTGCCGCTCCGGTTATTGCGATACCAGCACCATTGTCTCCTTTGATAAGACCGCTATTGGTAACAAGAGTTGTGCCATAAATACCTTGGATAGGAATTGGATTGCCATTAGAGTCCTTATCAACGCCCGCCAAAGTGATACCATGACTAACCCCAGTATTGAGCGTTCCATCCGCATTGGTTGCAGCGTTCGTGCCTTCAATTATTCCTGAGTTCGTAATCGTTCCACCTCCTACTGTTATACCCTCACTTGTGTCACCATAGGCATGCAATGATTTGATCGTTCCGTCATTTGTAAGATTGACAAGACCATCGACATCAACACCATCACCATCTCCTGTGACACCATTACCCGTGATAGTACCATGATTGATAACCATCACAACCTCATTTGCATTGATCCCATCAATATTAATACCAGCACCATCGTTACCTCGTATAGTACCGCCAAAATTATTGGTAATGCTCATCGTATACGTTGCACCTGTTGTATCTCCACCTGTGATACCATGACGACCGCCTTCAATAGTCCCAACCCCTGAAGTGTCGCCACTTAAAGCGCTTGCATTGACGATAGTAATACCTGAATTTGTTTGTGCATCGATACCATCACTTGATGAACCCGTTGTTGTAGTGGATTTAATGAGCCCATCGTTATAGATAAAACCATTTACGCCTGGTCTCACAGCATCCGCTTCAGATGCTTGAATAATACCACTGGCATAGTTATTTAAAGTATTATTACCGGAGTGAATAGCATTAAAATCTATTGCTTGAGCACCACCTTTAGAAGCATTGAGCGATGTTAAAGTACCATAATTATTAAATACAACATTATTACTTGATTTATTCATTTGAATGACATCAGCATCCGCTGTTTGTATGAGAGCTCCTGCATTATTGTTCACCGTTAACGTCGTATTAGCGGTATTATCGTATATGCCACGAGCCGTTCCTGTTTGTAAAATGGTTCCATTATTGCTTAAAGTAGCATTACCTGTAATAGTGACTGCAGCAGTTGAGCCTGAAACACTGAGTATGCCTGTGGAAGTTAATGTACCAGTATTCCCATCTGCAAGTGTTTGCACTGAAGTCACAGTGGCATTATCGATTGAAAAACTACTTCCAGGCGTTACTGCTAGAAGGTTGACTGAAAAGCTCAAAAAGAGCAAGGCACAGTGACTGTAACGAATCATGAAAATCCCCTTTGTCGTGTCGAAGTTAAATTTACTAATAATCCTAAGAAAAGAGTATTACTCTTTGATTACAGTGGAAGATAAAATTTTATTTTGCGGGAAAGAAGGATTAGCGATTGTGATCCTTTAGGCTGACTGTGTACAGTGTACTCCATACGTCAAAAGTAGCTTCTTTTTTTCTCTATAAATTAAGGCGCAGCTTAGTACAATAATAATCTTAAAATTATAGTTTTACAAGTCTAAAAACGTTAATTATTGTTAAAAAGAGGTTCTTTGTTTCCATTCAAACACGGTAGTTTTAGCGCACTAAAAAATAGCATTATTACACGCGTCATTTTATTTTCTTTTGCTATGGTGTTTGTAGGGGGCACAACACGCTATTACCTTTCAGTTAATACCATACATGCGAATCTTTTCAAGATCGTTTCCATTCATCAAGAAGCACTGGCACAGGATGCGGCCAAAGGCATCACACATGATTTGGACGTTCGAAAAAAATTGCTGATACATATTGCGTCTCTCCTTTCTTCTCAAATGCTTGAAGATCCACATCAGCTCAAAACTTGGCTGAGTGAGCGACATGCGTTCAATCCAGTTTTTTCGGCTGCTTTGTTGGTCTTAAACACAGATGGTACGTTGATTGCGGGGAATGGTACTGAACTCCGAGAAGGTAAAAAGGCCTATGCTGAGGATGATTTTTTTAAGAGCGCTTTTACACAGGATTTTGTTATTGGAACACCTCTTTTAAGCAAAAATACACAAGACCCCGTTCTTCCTATGGCCGTGCCGATCAAAGATGCTTTGGGAAATATATATGCCATCGTGGTTGGGATGACGAATTACAACGCTGATTTATTTGATCGTATCCTAAATGAGCACATTGGTGTGACGGGTGATTTCTTGCTGGTTGATTCTAAAAAGCAAATTTTTCTCGCAGCTTCTAAAAAAGAGCTGCTACTAAAACCTACACCCCAAAAAGGTAAAAACCTTTTGCATGACAAAGCACTGGAAGGTTTTAGAGGCAGCAGTATCACAATCAATAATGATGGCATAGAAGAATTATCAGCGACAGCTTCCGTTCCAAACACAGACTGGTTTGTCGTTTCTCGCATCCAAACCAAAGAAGCATTTGCGATGGAGGATAATATTAAAGCGACTCTCGTTCAATCCCATGTGATCAGTTTAATGATTGTTCCTGTCATTATATTTTCTTTTTTATTCTTTATTTTCAAACCTTTGCGAACGTCTGCTTCTTTGGCAAATAAAATGTCTCTTGGAAAGTTTCCTCTCAATCCTTTACCTATCAAAAGAATGGATGAAGTCGGACACTTAACAGAAGCCTTTAACCGACTGATAGCCATGCTCCTGGTCAGTCAAAAAGAGCTTAAAGAGATAGCTCATTATGACTACCTTACCAAGCTTCCCAATCGATTTTTAATGGTCAATCGATTGGAACACTCTTTGGCAAGGTGTGCGCGAAACAATACCAGTGTTGCATTGCTTTTTATGGATTTGGATGGATTTAAAGCGATCAATGACTCTTTGGGACATAGTGTAGGCGATCAAGCGCTGATTGATGTGGCAAAGCGTTTCGCTGTTTTAATACGCGAGAGTGATACGCTAGCAAGAGTCGGCGGCGATGAATTTGTGATTTTACTGAGCGACCTTGATCCTGATGAATCGCGGGCAACGAGTGCTGCTAATGTGGTTGCCGCTAAGTGCATGAAGGCATTAGAAGAGCCTTTTATCTTTGAAGGTCATTCCAAAACTTTGGGTGTATCCATAGGCATGGCAATCGGAAATAAAGAGAGCACGATTGATGACTTAATGGTTGAGGCGGATACCAAGATGTACAAAACTAAAAATAGAAAAATCTAAAGTTCGATGAAGAAGTGACAGCTTTTTTGTTTACATGTAAAGAGCTGAGCCATAAAAAACTACTCTTTGCGCGTAGGTTGTTGAAAAATCATGTACATGATAAAGATAAAAAAAGCGATGATCAGTGATGTAAAGAGCAAGTCAAACACTTTGACGACGACGTAGGCTACGATTAAAATTGAGAGCAAGGTTGGTATTTCATTGTAGGCTCGAAAAAATTTGCCACTGCGTTTACACTCATCGTTTTCTAACTGAACTCTAAAATATTCTAGGGAAAACGAATAGATGGTCATGATCGCAACGACCACTAATTTTGCATAGAGCCATTCGCCTGTATCAAATAAAATAGGATTGATGATAAGCATCGCAGAACCGCTTAAAAGTGTTGCCCAAAAGGCAGGTAGACCGATGAATTTGTAGATTTTGTACTCTTGAATTTTAACCACTTCAACAAAATCGCTTTTAGTGGCGTGTTCAACGTGATAGACAAAAAGACGTGGGAGGTAAAAGAGCATCGCCATCCATGACATAAATGACATGACGTGAAAGGTTAAAATCCAACTATAATAATGCATCCTGTCTCCTTTAGAAATATTGGTGCAATTATAGCGCGTCTGTATGGTCTTTTATGGGATTTTTAACAACACTCCATTTCAGCTTTTTCCATCAATTCGATGCCTTTTTCAAACTCATACTCTTCAAAAAGTGCCGAAAGATAGAAAACATGGGAGCAGATGTGGTACAAAATGTCCTTAGAATCGTGCTTCGCAAAAATGGCTTTATAATCTTTGGGAATCAATGTCTCAAACCGAATCCACAAATCATTCTTCGCTTCAGCGTGAAGTTCAAAAAGTTCATACATGGCATCTAAGACTTGGGTGGCATTTTCGTAGCAGTCAATATTATGAAAACTCACGTAGCGATCGCGTACTTCTTTCATTATCTAGGAGCCTTTTTAGCTGGATTATGCATGATGTGTTCCATAAGCTTACATCTTTTTAACATATAAAAATATTAAATTATCTTTAAGTTTTAAAAAGGTGTGAGTTCACTGAAATAATAGCCTTAAACATAGGTCAGAGACTCTTTTAAAACTTTTTACCCAAGTCACTTTGCATCTGCTTAAGCACCATCAATACATCAGCAATATGGTTTTTGCAAATACCAAATATCACTTCTGCATCCAAATCAAAATAATGATGCGATATAAAATCTCGAATTCCTTTTATCTTTTTCCACTCAATGTGTGGGTAAGCACCCAAAAGCTTGTTATCGGTAATTTTGTCGATATTTTTTAAACTCTCACCTATGGCGATGAGCTTCATACAAATACTGTCTAATTTTTCTTGTCCCTCTTTGGTGTCCATAAAGTCATTTTGACAGTTTGCAAACGTGCATCGCTCTTGTACGATCACGATAGCTTCGATAATCTGCTCTAAAATATCAAGAACGAGCTCTTTATCATACATAGATGCCATCCCTTAAAATCCTCTTTTTTAAAACAGGATTCATCTTTTCTCGCAGTCTTACGACATCTACTTTTGTATCAAATGCTTTTTCTAAACTCTCTTTAAAATCATAAAGCAAAAAATAATCACTCAGGCTCGTATCTATGGCTATATCAATATCGCTGTCATCACGGTTTTCATCTCGTGCAAATGAGCCAAAGAGAGCAATGTTTGAAATGTGGTATTTTTGGGCAAATTCATCTTTATGATTTTTCAAGTACACCAAAATCGCATCTTTTTTCATTGCTTAGCTCCTCATACCATTCATATCCATTTTTCTTAAGTAAGTATAGCAAAAATGTAATAGCTTATCGGCTCACATCCCTGCCACTATTCAACCTGAACTCTTTTAGAACTAAATTTACTTTTTATGATATACCGTACACCATCCATCAGCGCTTATGGTTCCATCTACAACCTTACATTGCTTCTTTTCCGCTTCAAAATGCATACACTCTTTACAGGACTGGCCATTGTTAGGTTTGGATTGATACTTCATTTGCTCTTGAGACCCTTTAGCATAAAGAGGCACCGTTGAGAAGCTCAGTAAACTCAAAAAAGCCACACTTTTAAAAAACACTCTACGCGGTAACGATTGGTCGAAACGTGTGATCGTTTCTTTAGATTCATGGGTCATTGAAAATCCTTTCATACTGGGTTTATGGATACTTTATCAATTTACACTTCTTGGGTTAATTTATAGTTACGGAAGTGTGATGAAGCCATATGGGCGTAGAGTATCTTGTGGCAATAAGCTTGGATTAAAATCTAGAGTTTTATAAAGAAAGTAGCAATGCCGTGAGGTTTTTATTCTCTAATTTCTTTACATGTAAACATTTTAGTGATGCATCTAAGTTCAAGTGGCACTCTTGAAAAGCGGTAATAGACTACTTTAAATAACTTTTTTGTTAGGCTTTTGCTAAAATAGTTACATGTAAAAAAGTAGCCCATTTACTATTTACCTTTAATTTGTTGTCCCCATTTATTTTACATGTAAAATAGAAAAGAGGATATAAGGAAGTTAAAAGTTTAATTCCACTTTTTTTGTTAGGCTGTTTAATATATAATGTTCTTCGAATAAATAATTAGGATATGAATTAATGACTTTAGAAACACTTGCTTATATTTCGGGGATAATCGGCGCGATAGCAGC
>Ga0302272_1000453_pt1 | contig 18811 bp, 20 predicted proteins | sample III_Bog_N1_2_FD_198772 | JGI IMG/M metagenome (GOLD analysis project Ga0302272, IMG submission 198772) | Peat permafrost microbial communities from Stordalen Mire near Abisko, Sweden - III_Bog_N1_2 | ecosystem: Environmental > Terrestrial > Soil > Wetlands > Peat | place: Sweden: Abisko...
CTATTTTTTTCATAAATTAATTGTCTCTTGAATAAGATAAAGAGGTCGTCGTTTAACCTCATCAAAGATCTTTCCGATGTAAAGCCCTACAATGCCAATTATGGCAAACAGAAGTCCAAACATAAAAAACATCGACACCATCAAACTCGTCCAACCCTCAGCGGGTGTGTGGTAAAAGAAGTAACGAATCACAAGCCATCCTGCATAAATGATACTGGTTAATGCGATGAAAAAACCCAATTGAATTGAAAGTCTCAGAGGTTTATTGGAGTGAGAGATAATCGAATCAATCGCTAAGCGAAACAGTTTTGAAAAATTATAAGAAGATTCGCCATATGCACGTGGCGCATGTTCGATGTCAATCTCAGCTTTTTTGAATCCTACTTGTTGAGCAAACAGTAAGAAATCACGACTATGCTCACGGTAACGATTTATCGTTTCAATGACTTTGTGGGCATAAATGCCAAAATTGGCGATGCTGTTATCGTGTTTGGTTTCGGTGAAATATTCTAAAACGCGGTTAAAGGCCATTGAGCCAAAACGTTTAATAAAACTATCTTGTCGTTGTGCACGTCTTCCAAAAACGATATCGTAGCCATCAAGCGCTTTGTTGTACAGTTTAATGATCTCTTCAGGTCTGTCTTGCAAATCGCAATCCATCACCACAACCCAATCCCCTTCGGCATGATCAAGTCCAGCAGTAATCGCATAATGTTGACCAAAATTTCGAGAGAGATTAATCCCTTTTACGCGAGGATCTTTAGCACATAACAGTACAATGCGTTCCCATGATCCTTGAGGACAGGCATCATTGACTAAAATAATCTCGAAGTTTTCAGTAATTTGGCTCAGTGTCTTTACTAAACGATCATAAAGTTCAAACAGACACTCTTTACAGCCATAAATGGGAGAAACAACACTTATCTTGACAGACTCCACGGAACACCTTTACATGTAAATTAAGGAGCCGTCATTATACGCTTTTTCTTCCTAGCTTCAGCTTTAGCTCTCTTCACATAAAGCGGATTTTTTTCAAAAACAAAAACCGTAAATTTTCCAATGGTAAACTGATCAATAGGGTCAGGCATATTGAACTCTTTCATCGCACGATACATATCATCAATATCTTCAGGAATCACCAGAAAAAAGACTTTTCCATCGGTCGAATCTCGTTGATACCACCTGTCACTGGAGAGCCATTTCACCAGTTTCATGCCTTCGACTTCATTGAATTCAATCGGGCGAATATCTACATCTCCATCGCTGAAAACGGTGTAAATATGTGAGTCCCAATACTCCGCGTAGCCAAAATGAAGTCCTTTGCTTTTAAGCTCTTCTACCAGCGCGATACGTTCATCCACAATCCCTCTCCACTCTTTGGGAGAAACATAATTCCACGATAAAGCCATCGCAATCATTAAACTGGCCGATAAAATGACTTTGGAAAACAGAGGAAAAAAGCGCCACATAATGACATTACAGATTAAAATCATCATGATAAACGGTGAAATATAACGAATGTTATTGCGTGCAGCCCATGCATTTTCATGCAGTGCTGTTGTTGAATAGAGCACATAAATAATCGCAAATCCAACATAAGAGAAAAGGACAAAAAAGCGCTCGGTTGCGCTCATTTGATAAAAAGCTTTTTTTACATGTAACGCGGGAATAATCAAAACACACGGGTAAAGCACAAATTTTAAAAGTGAAACAGCCCCTTCTACGGACGCGGCACGAACACCTTCTGTCCATTCTGCTCCTATAAAATTGAGCAGTCCTAAAAAAGCATGTGCGGCATGCATTGGAAGAATTTCCATGGAAACCAATCCAGCATTATTGGCACCTCCCGCAAAATGCAATCCCTCTAAAAGATTATAATGCGCCATCCCTGCAAGTCCCATCACCAAACAGGCAAAAACAGAAATGACAATTCTCTTGACTGAAAGAAGATGATAAAGGGCATGTTGAAATGTCTTGATGCTATCTCTGGCAAAATAAATACTTAAGGCAAGTGCTCCAAAAAAGGGAACAACATAGTAGACAAAAAAGCGCAATGGATTGGCTAAGACCAAAAGATATAAAAGTGCCATAAAAAAGATAAACGCTTTAATCTGTGTGCTTTTGCTAATGACATGAGGGCTGAGTTTGCGAAAAATAAACATAAACCCAATCATAAAAAGAAAATACCACGTATAGGCAGCTTCTCCAAAAAGCTCTCGTAAATACATCGGTGAATACCCAATACAGACAACCACGCCTCCCATAATAGAAGAGGCACGAGAGAGCATTAAGGAGCGCAAAAAGAGGTAGATAAAAACAACCATAAACATACTGACTTCAAACACGGTGAATGCGTGTGCAAAATAACCATTTTTACCCACAAGTACCCAAGGAATGACTAAAAGCTGTTTGTAAAAAACCCATAAATCATTATTGACATACCACCAATGGCTCGGGAAAAATGTTCCTGTAAGTACCATCTCTTCGGCTAAAATATTTGCAATTGCAGCATCAGAGTTAAAAAAAGCACGGTAGGTTTTAAAAATATAAAAGCTAATTTCATAAAGCACAATACTTAAAAGAAATAGTGCACCCAAAAGAGGAAGATGCTTTTTCAAAAGCTGTTTAACGTATAATTTTCGTGTCATATTTACTCTTGGTTCGATAAGAATTCAACTGTTTTTTGATAATGAGGGCTGTGTTCTAACCCTTCTTTTTTCATCTCATTGGTATAAAGAATTAAACGTTCATCAATTTTGGTAAGAATTTCATCCATATCATCGGTCAATGTAATGAGTTCGATATCTTCGGGACGAATCGTATGATGTTCCACCAACGTGGTTGCAATAAAATCATAGAGTTTTTCCCAATAACTTTTTCCGTATAAAAAAATACTAATTTTGGTAATTTTACCTGTTTGTGTCAGCGTAAGTGCTTCAAAGAACTCATCGAGTGTACCAAATCCGCCAGGGAAAATGACATAGGCAAGAGAGTATTTAACAAGCATGACTTTGCGCACAAAGAAATAATCAAAGGTAAGATGTTTGGTGGTGTATTGATTACCTGCTTGTTCATGCGGAAGATTAATATTGAGTCCAATGGATTGACAATTTTTGGAGTCAAAGCCTCCCTTATTGGCTGCTTCCATAATGCCCTTTGAGCCACCTGTCACAATGGAATATCCCTTTTTACCTAGCTCATACGCAAGTTTATGCGCATCTTGGTAGTAACGATGATCCGCATTAAAACGCGCACTGCCAAAAAAAGTAACGGCGGGTCCTAGGTTTTGAAGTTCGTCAAATCCTTTAACAAAATCTGACATAATGCGAAGAACACTCCATTCGTTAGAGTGTTCGGTATCTTTAATGTGTTGTTGCTCTTCCATGATCTCTACTATCGTAATTTTTCGAGTCGCTCACGTTTGGTACCGATCTCGCCTATTTGTACACCAAAGTTACCGTCTACGATTACTACTTCACCCATGGCAATAACTTTATCACCGACTAAAATTTCTAAAGGATCATTCGCTAACTGATCCAATTCAATAACTGAACCTATATCCATACTTAGAACATCTTTTAGAAGCATCTTTTTTGATCCGATGCGTACGCGAATAGGCAATCTCACATCTTTGATAAGCTCAATATTACTAAGCTCTTCTGGGCTGATACTCATAACAACTTTTTTAGGTTCTTCAAATGCATACTCTTGTGTTTCTTCGGGTGATGAAGGCATTGAAACCTCTTCACCAATCAAAGGAATAAGCTCATGGGTAATGGCAAAAGCAATGGTGTCATGGGAATTGTGAACGGCAAGGTTATAGATAAAAAGCTTTTCATAGCCTTTAAAATCGATTTGGCTGTTTGCATCGACATAATTTACACTATCAATCTCAAACTCCAATTTAGGCATGCCTTTCTGACTTCCAAGGGAACGGGAGAAAGAGCTTAAGATATTAGAGATAATCTCTTTGGTCGCGTCCAAGTCTTCTGCGTCCATCTCTTCTTTTTCATCACCTTCACCACCAAGCATCATATCGCCAATGGCAGTGGCAATGGAGGTTGCCATTGTGACACGCATTCTGCCATGAAGCTCACCACCCACAGTAATGTCGAGTTTTGCAAGAGGAGGACTTAGTTTGAGCTTACTCTCACCACTCTCCTCTTTGTTAAGTTCAACGGTAGGGGCGATGCCAGTTAAGCCTTCAATGGTAGAGACAACTTCTTGTTGTAATAATTGTACAAATGTATTATTCACGCCTTACCCCTGCAATGTATCAAATGACGAAATTTTTGATTTTCGAATGTGTTCTAACTCTTCGAGCGCGCTTTTTACTTCATCTTTATCCGTTCTAACCAAACTCTCTATTTTAATCGATTTACGGAAACGATGCAAGCCAATTTCTGCTAAAAAGAGCTCTTTTTTATCAATCATCACAATGGCTTTATCATCCGCTGCACGATCCAGCCTCATAATATCCCCTTTTTTGAGATCTAAAAGCTCTCCGACATTGAGTTCTGCTTGTCCAATAATGGATTCAATAAAGACTTCTGCGCGCGAAATAAGCGTATTGAGTTCTTTATTACGACTTTTTTTAGCGCTAGTTTCACCCAACATAATATCACGATTTGCTAAACGTGAGAGAATCGGCTCTAAATAAATAACAGGATAACAAAGGTTAATCATACCACTGGAATTTCCAATGATAATCTCCATCACCACCATAATAACAATCTCATTTTGGGAAACGATTTGTACAACGTTAGGGCTGGACTCTTTGGTCTCAACAGTTGGGTACATATCCGTAATCGGTGCCCACCCCTCTTTAAGACGTTGCATAATAATACGCAAGATTGCGTCCAGTAGATTTAATTCAATGTCTGTAAGCTCACGTGTCGATTCATAGGACTCTCCCAGGCCTCCCAAAAGTCGATCAATCATCGGAAAAGCGATGGAAGGGTTGATCTCAATGATGCAGTTACCATCCAATGGTTTAATAGAAAAAACGTTAAAACTGGTTGGACTTGGTAATGACATCAAAAATTCACCATAGGTCATCTGATCGACTGAGTGCAGTTGAATTTCAACGATACTACGCATAATGGAAGAGATTTGAGACGCTAGATTTCGTGCCATTTTATCATGAATGCCTTTAACCGCACGTAACTGCTCTTTTGAGACACGATTGGGTCGTTTAAAGTCATACAGAATAACTTGTCTGGTATCCGTGCTTTCGACTTCGGAGGAGAGTGTATCACCCTCTTCTTCTACGACTTCTAAGAGAGCATCAATCTCTTCTTGACTTAATATATCAGCCATGATTGATCCCTAATTGTTCTTTGATCTTTGCTAAAAGTTTTTTATGAATTTGAGAAATACGTGATTCACTAATATCTAAAATTTCGCTGATTTCTTTAAGGTTTAGCTCTTCAAAATAGTAAAGCTGAATAATCATCTGTTCTCGCTCATTGAACGTAATGAGAATAGTTTGAACCATCTCCAAAAGCTCATCTTTTTCGACGCGTTGTGCGGTATCTTCACCGGAGAGAATCGTTATTTGCTCATTAAGGGACATCACTGAAACGATCATAGAGCTATTGCGAGCTTCGGCAATTTTTTCAATATCTTCACCCAGTACCTGCGCTAAATACGCATCATCTGGTTCATCTCCGTGCTCACTCAAATACGTGGTGATCTCATTGTCTACCATTTTGATAAGGCGTCTATTGGCTCTACTCATCGTATCTAAGGAACGTAAAAAATCAAGCATCGAACCGTACACACGTTTTTTACCATACCCCCAAAAAGAGTCATTTTGGTCTTTATCATAGCGACGAGAGAGCTTTATCATCTCCTCGGTACCAATGGAAATCAGATCATTAACATCAACCGATGCGGGAAGTCTCTCCCTAAGGCGATACGCCATAGCACGCACTGCTGGAAGGTATTGCAAGACGAGTTCATCTTGTTCTTTTTTGAGATTTTGGGTGTAAGGATTAGGCTGCTGCTTTTTTAGTAGTGTAGGATTCATTACTCTCCGTTGAGCCTTTCATGATCTTATCATAGTGCTGGTTCATATTATCAATGCTTGCTAAGAGACTGTCCATCACTTTTTCTCTATTCTCAAGTTCTTGAATAAAATAATCACCAATATTTTCGTGATCTTTTTTGTCGAAAATAAAAGTTGCCATACGGTCGAAATCAAAGAAATTCATCACAGCCACATGAATAATGAGATAGAAAAACAGCGTTATCTCTAACGTGTAAAAGAGTATCTCTTCTGGCTCTGAAAAATTCAGTATCGAAAACATCAACCCTATAAAAAAACCACAGATGGTGAAAAAATAGATGAAATTTTCTGATTTGACCATATAATGCCTTTACAAAATGTATCTAAAATTGCTCAATAATACGCTTAAAGAAGCTTCCAAAGCTCTTATTCGTATCACTTTTAAGCACTTTTCGTTCCAATTTGTAGACTAAATTGTTGACGATACGTTTCATATCCAGTGATGCGAGTGAATTGGGAGCATCATTGGTAAAAAGTGTGCGTTGTTTAATACTCTTTGATATGAGCTTGTCTTCTGGTAATTTGCCAATCAAATTAAGCTTCAAACCATTCCCAATATTGGCCATCGCTACTTTATTAATCTTATCAAAAATGAGTTGTGCCTCTTTTTCGCTTTTGGTCATATTTAAAATGACATGAATATTTGACTGCGTTTTACTGGTAATCTTAATCGTCGCATACGCATCGGTAATTGCGGCAGGATCAGGAACCGTAACCACGATAACCTCGTCCGCTGCTTCTAGAAAAAGCTGTATATGTCCGCCAATGCCTGCCCCCGTATCAATGATCATAAAATCAAGGTCATTGAGTACTTTCGTCTCTTCTAAAAAACGCTCAAACAAAAATTGCTCAGAGTATTTCAAAATCTCATCACCGCTTTCCCCTGGGATGAGCAACAGATTCTTTTTAATGGGCACAATAACATCTGCAAGTGTACACTCGCCTTTGAGTACATGTAAAATATTTTTATCAATACGAACATTGAGAATAACATCGAGGTTCGCTAAGCCAATATCTGCATCAAAGAGCCCTACTTTATAGCCATTGTTAGCGAGAATATTTGCCATATTGGCACTGACCGTACTCTTACCAACGCCACCCTTACCACTCGTGATGGCAATATATTTCGTATGGCTATGCTCTTTTGCAGAAGCTGCACCGACCAGTTCTTGGAGCTTATTCGCCTGCGTTTCCATGTTCACCTCTTTTTTTCTCAAAGCCATCTAAGATACATTCAACCAAAAAGTCACTGGATGCTGGGACAATGTCATCGGGTACTTCTTGACCAATTGAAAAATAACTTACGGGTTTATCAATATCGTAAATCAAAGAAAATATCGTTCCAAAAACCTTTGTTTCATCAAATTTAGTGAAAATGAGGGTATCAATGTCTAAAAAGGAGAAATTTTTATAGATCTCTTTGAGGTCTTCAAGCTTGCTTCCCGCGGAGAGTACTAAATTCACATCGATTTGTAAGTGGGAGCTTTGCAGAAACTTATTGAGCTTAATCAGTTTATCTTTATCGTACTGTGAACTTCCTACCGTATCAATGAGAATCACATCACAATGACTTAAAGAAGAGAGAGCATTGTTAAAATCTGCTGTTTCTACGACATCTTCAATCGGTAAGCGCATCATTTTGGCATACTGAAAGAGTTGCTCCACCGCTCCAATCCTATACGTATCAAGGGTGATAATGCCAACTTTAGCACGTTTTTCTTGAATGTACGAGTAACGCGCTGCTAGTTTAGCAATCGTTGTTGTTTTACCCACACCCGTAGGTCCCACAAACATCATCACCCGTTTGTTTCCTTTAGGAAGTTCGGCTTCCATGCGAACAGGAATGAGTTTACGAAGCAGCACTTGAAAATAGCGCTTGATCGTCTCAGAACTGTTTTTCATGCGAACGGGCATATGCTCTAACGTAAGATTCATGATATTTTCTAAATGATCTTCACCCATGCCGCTGGTTTTAGCCAGTTTATAAATCTCTGAAAATTCAGAGGGAATGGCTAAATTATTACGGTGTGGCGCTCGCTCTTCCCAAAACATTTCTTGAATCAGTTTGATTTTATCGGCAAGTTTGTTGATTTCGCATTTAATCTCACCAATGCCTTCACTGTTTTGAGCTCGCTCTGCTTGTCGTGAAGTGCTAGAGCTACCCATCTCACCCGTAGCTTGTGCAATTTGAGTAATCTGTTTTGCTGCTTCGGAAAGACTAAAGAGGACATCTTCGCCACTTTTGTACTTGGGTTCAGCTCTTGGTTCTGGTTTTTTAGGTGTTAGCATTGGTTGATCGTCTTCAATAGCAACGACCACTTCGTAAAGGGCTGAAGTACTAATGGTTTTTTTACGAATCTGTTTGGTGCTTATAACAAGCGCATTTTCACCACAGTCTTGTTGAGCTTGTTTGAGCGCTTCTGCTGGTGTTTCACCACTAAACGTATGAAATTTCACCTCTGTCCTTTAAAACTTTTTAGCGTAAAGAGTGGAACAATAACCGATGCACGCTCCTGCCATCTAGGATGAGGAACGATTAAGTTTGGTTGCATGATCTTTTGATTATCGAAAAATATTATATCCAAATCTAGCGTTCTTGGTCCATTTTTAAAGAGCCTCACACGCCCGAAAAGATGCTCTAAGCGTAAAAGCACTTTAAGCAATGCTTTTGCGCTTAGAGATGTTTGTACTACGATGAGCGCATTGTAAAAATCAGGCTGATCGAGGTACCCAAACGGTGGATTTTGAAGGACCATGGAACTGTCTTGAACAAAAAAACGTGGATCGTTTAACATCATACGGTAGAGTTTGACAAAACGCTTTTTAACATCGCCTTGATTGCCACCCAGTCCAATGACGGCGCGGTGCGAAAAATAGGGTTTAGCTTTTTTACATGTAGGGAAAAATCGAATACGCTCTAACTTCACCCCATAACCTCGGCACCATCATATCGAGCAATAATCGTATCTTCAATCCTCACGCCAAATTGCTCTGGCAAATAGATACCTGGCTCTATGGTAAAGACCATATTTTCTTCGATGATGGTTTCAGAACGTGCACTAATCACAGGCAATTCATGAATGTCAAGTCCGACGCCATGCCCTGTAGAGTGAATGAAATACTGCCCAAATCCCGCTTTTTCGATGACATCGCGTGCGGCTTTGTCGATCTGCTTGGCTTTGACACCTATTTTGACCGCTTTCAGTGCGGCCTCTTGCGCGAGCAACACTGTATCATAAACTTTCTGTTTCAAGGTCTCTTTGAAATGTTGCTCTTTTTCAAAGTTAAACGCTCCATCAAAAAAACTCGTTCGCGTACGATCAGAGCAGTAACGCTCATACTTCACGCCTGCGTCTAAAAGGACAAGTTCGTCCTTTTGAAGCGTTTTACATGTAGGCAGTGCATGCGGTTTGGCAGCATTGGCTCCAAGAGCGATAATCGGCTCAAAACTCAGCCCCAATTCACCGTGGCGTTTTAAAATCGCTTCGGCTTCAAAGAAGGCACGTTTTTCATCGATTCCCTCGCCATGATTTTTTAAAAATTCTCCAAAACGTGTAAACGCCTCTTGTCCAAAAGATGCTGCACATTTGAGGATTTCAAGCTCTCGCTCACTTTTGATGATGCGTTTTTGTTGCGAAAAATTCAGTTTTTTTTGAAAATTGATGCTCAGTTTTTCACTCAGCCTTGCATACGCTTCCACATTCCATTCGGAAGGATTGTACGCAAGTGAGGTGATACCACTTTTGCGGATCAACAAACGCGCTGTTTTAAGTAAATCGCGTCTATCGCCCTCTAAAACGGTTGCATTTTTAATGATCTCCGAAGCCTCCGTCGTATAACGGGCATCGGTGATAAAAAATGCTTCACTTCCTAGTTTTAAAAAAACCGCATGATCGCATGAAAAACCACATTCAAAATAGAGTGCGTTTTCATCTTGGAGAATGTAGTTCATACTTATGCTTTTGCTACTACTTGTTGTTGTGCTGCTTGTGCTTTACGAAGGGCATCAAGTTCGCCTAACATTTGCATCATTGAGATCATTCCAAGGTGATAACCAAACGGTCCAAAACCACTGATTTGACCCGTACAAACAGGTGCAATCATACTTTTTTGACGGAACTCTTCGCGTCTGTAAATGTTGCTGATATGCACTTCAATCGCTGGCAACGAAACCGCGCTAATCGCATCTCGAATCGCAATAGAAGTATGTGTATATGCTGCTGGATTGATGATGATACCATCGGCGTCACCCAAACACTCTTGAATTTTATCAACAATTTCGCCCTCTAAATTGGATTGAAAAAACTCAATTTCAAAACCATTTTGTTTTGCGACTGTCTCCATTTGAGAGTGAATCTCTTCTAGTTTCATGCCACCGTAGATGGTTTGCTCTCGATGACCGAGCATATTAAGATTTGGACCTTGAATCACGACAATTTTCATGAGTTACCTTTTGTTTGAAATTTACTCTTATTATATCAGTGGTTAGTTTAGGATACAATTACACGAATTTTTCGTTTGAAAATCACTCTTTCAAACGTTCAGGTAAAGGAAAAAAGTGACGTTAATAACTGCCGATTTTGTGCTTACATGTAACGAAGATTTTGAGATCATCGAAGAGGGCGCTGTCCTATTTGATGGGAATATTCTCGAAGTAGGAAAAAGTGCCGAGCTTAAAGCGAAGCATCCCAACGTTACCGTAATCGAAACACCCAAAAACAGTGTGATTTTACCTGGTCTCATCAACAGCCATGTGCATTTAGAATTTAGTGCCAACCAAAGTATGCTTCACTATGGCGATTTTATCCCGTGGCTTCAGTCCGTCATCAAACACAGAGAAGAGCTCAGTGCGCTTGCGACAACAGAACTCATTACATGTAAACTCCAAGAGATGCTCAAAAGTGGCACAACGACATTGGGAGCGATTAGCAGTTTTGGAGCGGATTTGGAAGCATGTGCGAAGACTCCACAACGCGTCGTTTATTTCAATGAAGTTTTAGGTTCTGTTCCGAGTGCAGTAGATGCCATGTATGGCGATTTTAGAGGACGATTAGAGGCGAGTCAAGAATTTACATGTAAACGTTTTATTCCTGCCGTTTCCGTGCATTCGCCTTACTCAACACATCCGATTTTAGCGAAAAAAGCGCTTGGAATTGCCCGAGAAGAAAAGTGTGTGGTCTCCACCCATTTTATGGAAAGCCCTGCTGAACGTGCGTGGATTGACGAAGGAAGTGGCGATTTTCAAACGTTTTTTAGTGCGTTTAATCCGCATGCCAAACCGTTGTGTTCAAGCTTAGAATTTCTTGAGCTCTTTTCGCAAAATCCAACACTTTTCACCCATGCCGTACAAGCCACTAAACAAGAATTTGAGGCTATCGCCAAACAAAAAGCAACCTTGACGCATTGTCCTGTTTCTAACCGACTTTTAGGGGTAGGAAAACTCGATCTTAAAGCCGTGCAAGAACAGAATATCAACCTGACCTTAGGAACAGATGGGCTGAGTTCTAACATCTCCTTGAGCCTTTGGGATGAGATGCGCTCAGCCTTAATGATGCACGCCGAATGTGAGCTTTCAAGTTTGGCAAAAACCCTTTTACAAAGCGTTACATGTAATGCTGCCAAAGCGTTGCAACTGCCGTGTGGCGTCCTTGAAAAAGAGCGCTATAGTGACCTTATCGTGGCGACTTTGCCACAAGCGTGTGAAAAAGAAGATGTGGCTTTGCAACTCATCTTACACACACACCAAACCCATTTAACTTTTATTGACGGAGAACAATTATGCTAGAACTGATTAAAAAACCTTTTATCTGGATAGGTGCCATTTTGAGCTACATCCAAAACCACTTTAAAGCGATGCTTTTTGTACTGCTTTTGGTGTTCATTTATGGTTCTCAAGAGGAGATGAAAAACCCAAATCTTGCGATTGTGAAAATCGAAGGCGAAATCTTAAATGTCCAAGATATTTTAGAAGAGATCGACAAAGCAGAAAAAGATGACAAAATCAAAGGCGTGCTTTTACATGTAGACTCTCCCGGTGGTGCGTTAGCGCCTTCCATCGAGCTTTCAATGGCGGTCAAACGTTTGGCGGAACACAAACCTGTCGTGGCTTATGCTGCAGGCAGTATGACCAGCGGAAGTTATTATGCTTCGATTTGGTCCAATTACATCATCGCCAATCCTGGGGCGTTTATTGGCTCTATTGGTGTGCTTTTCCAAGCGCCCAATGTGGCAGAATTGGCCAAAAAACTGGGCATTTCTGAACAGATTATTACCGCTGGGGACTACAAACAGATGGGAACGTTCACCAGAGAATGGACACCCAAAGAGAGAGGTGCGCTCAAAGATTTGATTGATGATGCGTACACACTTTTTATTACCGATGTTGCTACAGCACGTGGACTTAATCTTGCAAAGCCCAATGAGTTTGCAAACGCACAAGTTTTTATCGCCAGCAAAGCGCTGAATATTCATCTTATCGATGAAGTAGGGTCCATTCAAACGGCTAAAAATAAAGTCGAAGAACTTTCCAATGTGAGTCATGCCGTTTGGGAAAAACCCGATGCTGTGGATAAATGGATGAAAAAACTTGAAAGTAGCAGTAAGTTACCCATTTTTAATTTAATGGGATATTTAAAATAATGAAATTGCCTTTACGCTCTTTTGCACTGCTTCAATATGTCTATGTACTGTTAGGCACAATGTCAATGGCCTTTGGCGTCGTCTGCTTTTTATCGCCTAACAATATGGTCACCGGTGGAGGTATTGGTATCGCACTCATACTTCACTACATCATCACTTCGCTAACACTTGGAACACTTATTATATTCGTGAGTGTTCCTTTTATTATTTTAGGATTTATCTATTTTGGAAAGCAGTACACCTTTAAAACCCTGCTTGCAATGCTTGCAACTTCGTTTTTCACCGACTTCTTTCGAGAATTTTTACACTTAAGAGCACTCACCGATGATGTTCTGTTAGCGGCTGTTTTTGGTGGTATTTTCATTGGTCTAGGTGTTGGTTTGGTTATCAAAGGGCGCTCGTCGACAGGAAGCACCTCGGTGGTGGGTGAAATTGTCGCGATGAAGAGTAAATTTAAAGCTTCTGAGGTGCTTTTAAGCATCGATGTCACCATCATGTTTGCGTATATCTTCGTCTACGGTGATCTTAAAAAAGCGCTTTACAGTATGATCGGCGTATATGTCACCGCCAAAGTCATCGACGTCATTCTTACAGGTCGCCCCTCTAAAAAAGTAGTTAAAATCGTCTCTAACAATGTTGAAGTGCTAACCGAACAGATCAGAGAGCGCATTGAAGAGCATGGAACGATCTTTACAGGTATTGGCTTGCATCATCAAAAGCAAACTAAAACCATGATTTTAGTCACCGTTGAAACGTCAAAGATTCAACTGCTTAAAGACATCATCAGGGAATACGATCCTGAAGCATTTTTGATTATCTCGGAGGCCTCTGAGTTTTTGGGAAGAGACTAGGTCAACATTGCCATAATTTCTGCTTGTTATGAGGCAGAAATAGTTACTCTAACCATGTGGCAATGCGTTTTAAACTCTTTATTTAAAGAATGAAATAACTTCTTCCACACTATTCATTTTCAGTTCATATGAACACATTACAATGATGCCAAAATTCAAAAGGTGTCACATTTGCTAAGCCCAAAGAAGCGTTCAGGGATTTTGTCTTTGAACCAATTAAAAATGGATCAAGTAGTCGTTTCTTTATTTGGGATAGCCCAAAAACAATTTTTGTACAGTATTCTTTGGATTACGGCTGTCGTCATTTTCTCTTATAGATATATTGATTTACCTATTGCAAGATATTTTTATACACTAAAGGGTTCATGGATTGAACATCTTTTTCACGCTATAACAATGGCTGGAAATTCTCTTCCCTATATTTTCATATCACTATTTGGATATTGTTTTTTCCGCTACTTTCGCTCCAATGAAAAAAAAGCGAATGGGTTTATGCTTGTTTTTTTAGCCGTTGCACTATCAGGCATTATTACCGACATTATGAAGTGGATAATGGGTCGTTATCGTCCACAAAAATACTTTGATGATAGCCTCTATGGCTTTGATTTCTTTCATTTTAAAGCAGCATATACGTCGTTTCCATCGGGACATACAACGACTGCTTTTGCTCTGGCAATGATGTTATCCTTTCTTTTCCCGCGATTTCAATGGGTATGGTGGTTTTTTGCTATAGTTATAGGAGTGAGCCGTATTATCTTAAGTCAACACTACGTTAGTGATGTTATTTGTGGTGCGTATATTGGGGTTCTATCCGTAATGTTTATTTTAGAAAAACGAAAAAATTTAGGAATACTTTTTGTTAATAATTGATAGATATAGTGTTCTGCTATAAATTAATATAATAACCCTATAAAGGATATTTTTAGATGCTTTTTAATCTTCCCAAAAAACCTATTAGCGTAACAAAATTTATTGTTTTTAGTACGCTGTTTAACATGCTTGCCTATCACTACCCTCTTTTTTCGTTTGCCTTGAATCATATTGATCGTGCATCTTTAAATGGGGCACTAACCATTTTTTCGGTTTCAATTGCTCTTTTTGTGGCAACGGCATCTTTATTGGCACTATTGGCAATGATCTCTTCGCGATTGATGAAATATTTTGTATTATTTATGGTGATTGGAAATTCAATTGCGATTTACTTCTTGATTTCATATCATGTCATTTTAGATCGTACCATGATGGGAAATGTTTTCAATACCGACAAAGCAGAAGCATTTAGTTATTATCATCCCATGCTCTTTATCTATCTTTTTACCCTTGGAATCGTACCTGCATTTCTACTTTCAAAAATTAAAATTGAAAAAACGAATCGTATCAGATTGTTAAAACAGACGCTTGCCACTTTAATTGGCGGTATATTCATCCTGTACCTCAATGGAAGTACCTGGTTATGGATGGATAAATATGCAAAAACACTGGGTGGGTTATGTTTACCATGGTCTTACACCATCAACTCAATTCGGTATAAAGCCCAAGAAATGCACAATGCAACCACACAGATACTTCTTCCAGATGCACACTTTGCAGATGATTCCAAAATGATCGTTGTTTTAGTGATTGGTGAATCGGCTCGTGCAAAAAATTTCTCTTTATATGGATACGACAGAGAGACAAATCCTGAATTAAAGAAATTAAATGTTCTAGCATTACAAAATAGCTTTTCTTCGGCAACCTATACTTCGGCATCCGTTCACAGTATGCTTTCTTTCGAAGGTAAAACTTCCGATTCGTACGAGCCTTTGCCAAATTATTTAGAACGCATAGGTGCTGATGTGATATGGCGTAGTAAGAATTGGGGAGAACCCGTTTTAAAAGTTCAAACCTATGAAAGAGATGATATCTTAAAACCCCAATGCCAAGGGGATGGATGTGATTATGATGAAGTCTTGTTAGCAGGACTTCCCCAACGCATTGCATCATCAAAAAAGAACAAAATTTTTATTGTGCTGCATACGGCAGGGAGTCATGGACCAACTTATTATACTAAGTATCCAGCACGTTTTGAAATTTTTAAGCCTGTTTGCAAAACAGTCGCTATCAAAGAATGTACCCAGCAAGAACTCGTCAACGCATATGACAATACCATTGCCTATACCGACTATTTTTTAAGTCAAGTAATAGGTGTCTTAAAACAATTTTCAAACGTACCAAGCACCATGATCTATCTTTCAGATCATGGAGAATCTTTAGGAGAGTATGGATTATATTTACACGGTACTCCTTATTCAATTGCGCCTAGTGAACAAAAGAAAATACCTTTTATTATTTGGGAATCCGATGCTTTTCTAAAAGAGAAAAAACTATCTACTTCATCTGTTAAATCTTTAGAAGAATATGGTCAAAATAATATTTTTCATACTATCTTAGGTGCATTTGGCGTTATTAGTCCTATCTATGAAAAACAACTTGATCTTATTCCGAAGAACTAGTCACTTTTCCCTCTGTTTGCAAAAATTGATCTCAAGGGCGAGCCATCCACTTTATTTATAAGCTCAAAGAAAATTTAACGATAAAGAAGCCGCCCACCATAAGCCATACAAATAAAATAGCCGCTAGATAAATGGGTTTCATACCCACGTTTTTAAATTTATCGACGCTTGTTTCCATTCCTAAAGCTGTCATCGCCATCGTAAGAAGAAACGTATCAATCGCATTGATGCTAAAAACAAAGCTCTGAGACAAGAGATTAAAGGAGTTAAATCCTGCAACAGCAATAAAAAAGACGGCAAACCAAGGAATCGTAATCTTGCTTTTTTGTTTTTGAGCGACGTGTTGTGTTGTGCGTACCAACCAAAATCCTAGAATCACTAAAAAAGGTGCGAGGAGCATAACCCGTATCATCTTCACAATAACCGCTGTTTTAGCAACTTCGACACCCACAGCATTGCCAGCAGCCACGACATGTGCTACCTCATGAATCGTTCCACCAATGTAAATCCCCATCGCTTCCGGAGAGAGAGGAATAATACCTAGCTTATACAAGAATGGATACAAAAACATGGCGATGCTTCCAAACACCACCACCGTAGAGACAGCAATAGCACTTTTATAAGGCTCCGCGTTAATAACAGGCTCGGTTGCTAAAACAGCCGCCGCTCCACAGATGGAACTGCCTGCACTGGTAAGAATCGTCGTCTCTTTGTCGAGCTTTAATATTTTTGTTCCCACAAAATAACCAATGATGAAGGTTGAAGCAACAATCACAACGCTGGTAAATATGCCTGCCGTTCCCACCGCTTCAATGTTTTGAAATGTAATGCGAAAGCCATAAAGGACAATTCCCGTTCGTAAAATCATTTTGGTTGAGAAGAGAATGCCAGGAACCCACTCTTTGGGAAGTCTGTTGCGCAAGGTATTGGCATAGATCATACCTAGGATGATACCCACAATCAAAGGGCTGATACCCAGATGTTTCAAAATGGCAAAATCAGCCATATACGTCGCACTCATCGAAAAAAGTGCTACAAATAAGATACCACTTAAGGTGTTATTTCGATTTTCTTTTTGAAACATACGCATCCTTGAAAATTTATGACATTATAAAATCATTCTTTTCATAAGTAAAATAAATTATATTTGTTATAATCATAAATATTATATATCAATGAGGCGCTATGACATTTCAGGAATTGAGGCTTTTTTATTATCTTTGTGAAGATTCTCATATCTCCAATTTGGCACAAAAATTGGCTATCACCCAGTCTGCCATCTCCTTGTCCATAAAATCGTTGGAATCGCAAATAGGAGAACAGCTCTTTGATCGTATTGGAAAAAAGTTGGTGCTGAATGAAATAGGCAGGCTGTTTAAAGAGAAGACCTACTCTCATTTTAAAGCACTGAGCGATGCCGAAGATTTTTTTAAAAACAGTAAAATATCGGGTATTTTAAAGATTGCTTCGAGTAAAACGATTGGGGATTTTATCACGCCGCAAATTATTTTTGATTTTTTGGCACAGCATGAAGATGTTACGATTCAAAAAGATATTCAAAACTCTTCCCAGATCATTCAAATGGTGAAAGATTCGACCATCGACATAGGCTTTATCGAATCGTCGTGCGAGGATGCAGACATTCTCAAAGAAACAATAGGCGATGATCAACTCATCGTTGTTTGCAGTGATGCGTGCCTTGGGGATGGAACATTTTATATCGATGAATTGTTTCATAAAAAATGGATTTTAAGAGAAAAAGGCTCAGGAACGAGGGAAGTTTTTTTAGAGGCTTTAGGCGAGATCGCTAAAGATTTGAAAATAGTGATGGAGTTTTCTGAATTTGAAGAGGCAAAAACGATTCTGTTGAACAATCCCCAAACCATCACCTGTCTTTCCAAAGTTGCTATTGCCAATGAGCTCGCACGTGGAGAACTTTTTGAAGTGAGCTTGGTCAATTTAAAGATTGATCGATCGTTTTACCTCATTTACCATAAAAACAAATACCAAAGCAGACTCTTTAGCGAGTTTAAACAGTTTGTTCACACACAAATGAGTACCCGTTATAAGCTCAAAAGCCTATAACGGTCAAATCCTAAAGCGTGTGTTTTTTACGATACGCGATAATCTCATCAATACTGACAATCGGAAACCCATGTTTAGAAGCAAAGTCATAAATCGTATCGCCTACACTCATCGTACCATCAGGATTGGTCAGTTCGCACAAAACTCCATACGGTGAAAGACCAGCAAGACGCATCAAATCCACAGAAGCCTCTGTATGACCATCTCGCTCTAACACACCACCCTCTTTAGCACGAAGTGGAAAGACATGTCCAGGAGAGACGATCTTCGTTTTACCCTCTGGATGAATCGCGGCTTGTATGGTTGTGAGGCGATCTCGTGCGCTGACACCCGTTGTTACACCATCTTTGGCTTCAATGGAAATAGTAAAACCCGTTTGAAATTTAGACTTGTTGTGAGAAACCATCATGGGAAGTTCAAGTTCATCGACTTTTTGAGGGGGTAAACACAGACAGACAATGCCGCTGCCTTCACGAATAAGCAGTGCGGTTTGCTCTGTGGTGAGTGAGTCTGCATGGAAGATAATATCTGCTTCGTTTTCACGATTCAGATTGTCCATAACGATCACACCGTTTTGGTTTTGAAGCGAAGCGATAGCTTGCTTAACAGAAAAATGAAGGGAAGTTTCCCCGCAGATTTGATTCATGGTATACTCCTAAAAGGTGAGTAAACTT
>Ga0302272_1000455_pt1 | contig 18781 bp, 8 predicted proteins | sample III_Bog_N1_2_FD_198772 | JGI IMG/M metagenome (GOLD analysis project Ga0302272, IMG submission 198772) | Peat permafrost microbial communities from Stordalen Mire near Abisko, Sweden - III_Bog_N1_2 | ecosystem: Environmental > Terrestrial > Soil > Wetlands > Peat | place: Sweden: Abisko...
CGACCTTGTGGAGCTGGTTTTGTACAACAGTATTTTGTCGGGTGTAAGTCTCGATGGAGTCGATTTTTGTTATACCAATCCATTAAGCCAATCGTCTAAATTCCCTTACAAAATGCGCTGGATGGGAGGACGAATCCCTTACATTGCCCTGTCGAACTGCTGTCCGCCAAACACAACCCGCACGGTATCGGAAGTCCAAAACTATGCCTACAACCTATCCAAAGAGGGCTTGTGGGTGCATCTATATGGTAGCAATGAGCTGAATACCACCCTCGAGAATGGAGAAAAGATTCAACTGTCGCAAACCACCGATTATCCGTGGAATGGAGCTGTAACCATCAATTTGAAAAAGATACCCAAGAAGTCGTTTGCGCTTTTTGTGCGTATTCCGGGTTGGTGCAAAGGAGCGTCTCTTTCGGTGAATGGAAAAGAGGAGCAGACCAATCTCGCTTCAGGCACTTACGTCAAGTTAGCAAGAGAGTGGAAAGCCGGCGATAAGGTTGAACTGAACCTGCCGATGGAAGCCAAATTGATAGAAGCCAACCCATTGGTGGAGGAAACCCGTAATCAGGTAGCGGTGAAACGTGGTCCGGTAGTCTATTGCCTAGAAGGCAGTGATTTGGCGAACGAAAATATTTTTGAAGTGGTGATTCCCTCCAACATTCATTTTACGGTCAAACCGATAGAAATAAGCGGTAGCCATCTGATGTGTCTGGAAGGCAATGCTGCCATCGAAAAAGCGCCGAACTGGGACAATATGCTTTACCGCGAAATCTCTCCGTTGAAAGAGAATGTGTCTATTCGACTGATTCCTTACTTTGCATGGGGCAATCGTGGGCACGTAGATATGACGGTGTGGATGAATTTGAAAAGATAAGGAAGCCGTCCCCTGTCCCTCCACAAGAGGGGGAGATTGAATCTGGAACAGCAAAGTGGGGATAGGTTTTAGTTTAGCTATTTTAAAAAAAATAAATATGGGTGCAGATTTAAAAGCCTCCCCTTCGGGGAGGTTTGGTGGGGCTCTTCTTCCGGTCGATATTGTACTGGCACCGGAATGGTGGCACAAAAACGAGGGCATCACCTTCGACCGCGACTTTTTTTTCAATCCGCAGAAACGGGTGGAAGAGGAGCAACACATGGAGAAAGTGCTTTACGAGCGCTGGGGTAAATACGGTCTTGGCGAGTATCGTAACGAAGCTCGTCCCGAAATTGGAGCTGTACATCTGGCTTCCGGCTTTTTATTGTCCGAAATGCTGGGTTGCACGGTCAACTACACCGATTCGCATCCGCCACAAGTCATTGCTGCCAATGTGGATACACTCGAACTTGATGTGGAAAAAGCATTTCAGTTGGAACCGTTCCAGCGTTTGGAGAAGTTGGTTGCGACACTGAAAGAAAAGTACGGTTACCTTACCGGCGATATCAACTGGGGAGGGGTTCTGAACCTTGCCATGGATTTACGGGGGGACACTATTTTTGTGGATATGATGATGACTCCCGATGAGGTGAAGGCGTATTTCTCCAAAATTGCACAGGTTATCGAACGCTTTACCACTTATGTGCAGCAGCTTACAGGCACTACATCTATTTCAGTAACCCGCAACGTACGCCTGCTAAAAGAGCCGGTTTTGCTTCATTCGGAATGTTCGCACACCATGATTTCTGAAGCTGATTATGAAGAGTTTTTATTGCCGTACGATATAAAATGGAGTGCCCACCGTCCTTATGGCGTGCACTATTGCGGATCTGACCCGCATCGGATGGCAGCCAGTTTTGCCAAAATTCCCCATCTCGACTACTTAGATGTGGGTTGGGGTGGCGATGTGAAATTGCTTCGTCAACATCTGCCTGACACGTTATTCAGTATTCGTCTTAGTCCCGTAGAATTGGCCAAGCAGTCGCACGATGAGATTCGTGGTCACATTACCCGTCTGGTACACGACTCCGGCAATCCGTATCTTACTGCCGTTTGTTGCATCAATATGGACAACAGCGTGACCGATGATAAGATTGATGTGATTTTTGAAACTGTAGAGGAGTTGAGAAGACACCTCCCCTAACCCCTCCGAAGGAGGGGAATAGAATCTGAGTCAGCAAATTATTTACAGAAAAAACATTGACATAGGATGAAAAAATGCTTGAATTTTACAATCATATTTCTCCCCTCCTTTGGAGGGGTTTGGGGCGGTCTATATGAAATTTGACAATAGACTCACCGATTCGCAGGCCACACAGGTGTTGCCTGTAAAACCTGTCGACTTTGATTTCGACCGGTATGCGGCTTATGTGGAGTCGCTCAACCCCGGTTGCAAAGCGTTTTGGCAACAGCAAAGCGGGGTGATGGTCTATCGCCGGATGCGTGTTGCCGAGTGTTTTTCGTATGGTTGCCGCGATATGAAACGGTCGCTCGAAATGCAGTTGGGCGCGCTAGAAAAGAGCATGTTGTTCAAAGCCGATGTGCCTAATTTCATTGAGCCTTGGTATGGTATCGGCACCATTGCAAGCGCTTTTGGCGGCGAGTACATCTGGGCAGAGGGCAATGCACCGGCAATGAAACCCCGTTTTTCCGATATTGATGAGTTGTTGGCATATCAGCCTGTGGAGGTTGCCGATACGACCATCGGGCGACATACCCTGAACATGATAGAATATTTTATGGAACAGACACATGGGCGTGTGCCGGTGTCGTTTACCGATATTCAGTCGCCGCTTAATATTGTGGCCAGCCTGCTGCCACTCGACCAGTTCTTTATGGCAATGATGCTGGAACCGGAGAAGGTGATGCAACTGCTACGGAGTCTGTCAAAGTTGTCTGTTCGGTTTAACAGAGAGCAACAGAAGCTCATTGGCAATGCGTTGGCGTTGCCCGGACATGGCTTTGCCTCTTCTGTTAAATGGACCGGATTGGGCATGAGCGATGACAATGCCATTATGATTTCGCCCGAGCAATATACAGAAATGGCGGTGCCGTTTGTGGAGAAAATTTGTGCGCCGTTGGGCGGGCCCGTGTTCCACTCTTGTGGTGACTGGTCGGGATGGATTGATGCTGTGCTGGCTACAAAGGGAATTAAAATGGCCGATGGTGCCTTCTCGCCACAGACCGACCCGGGGGCAAACACCAATCTCGAAGCGTTCCACCGTTTTGCCAATACCGGCGTAGCCCTCAATGCACGCATTGTAGGCGATTTGGATACAATTCGGGAGCAGGTTTCACGCCTCTGGACAAAAGGGATGAAGCTGGTGGTAGTCACTTACTGCGAGACACCCGAAGAGCAGGAAAAGGTGTGTGCTTTGGTGCATGAGATGTGTGAGTAAAGAGAAAAACATGTCATTACAACTTTGTGATCTCAAGTTTTAAATTCAAAGAGCATTATTTCAAATTTGGAGAAAATGAAAGCATATTTGGACAATAATATTTTGGTATCAATTGAAGCAAATCAAATTGATATTGAGTTGTTTAAAGAACTTTCTAAAAAACAATTGAGTTTTGTTTTCTCGTATGCTCATATTGCAGAACTTCTTGAAGCCAAAGATTATGAAAGAACCCTTAAAGCTAAAAGAATCAACACAATTTTTGAGGTAACAGGAAATTGTTATTCATATTCAAATGGAGATAAAGTTGAATTTAAAATTGAAAATCCTGAAAATGTCATTAATGTTTTTAAAATGCATTCCAATTTCTACACGTTATTAAGGAATTTGATAAAAAACCCTCAAGTTAACAGAGAGGAAATAATTAATGAACTTGGATTAAATAAAAAGCAAATGAATAATTACAATGCAGAAGAAGTAGTTTTTCATTTGAATAGAATTCTTGAAAAAAAATTTTCATTTGATTTCAATCAAATGATTTTGCAAGGAGGATCAATGTTACGCGAGAAAATATATTCAGTATTCAATTTTCTTGATATTTTAGGTTATTGGACTGATAAAAAGAATGAAAAATCAAATATAGCAAGAGCAAATGACGCAACTCATGTATTTTTTGCTTCAGGGTGTGGCTATTTTGTTTCTAATGATCGGCGCGCTAGAAATAAAGCAATGGTTGCATATAAACTTTTTGATATAAAAACTAAAGTTTATTCGTATGATGAATTTAGAAAATTGAATATCAGAAAGGAATGATTTTAAAGAAGAGAAATATGGTCGTGATAACTGTTTCAGGGCTAATGCCTCTCAATAAATAAGTATCACTAAACAATCGATAATGAGACAGATTTTATTATTACTAAGTTTTTTATCCATCACAGCTTTTGCGGCTGAGAAGGTGGTAATTGTCAATTCCGCTCCCGGAAATGCAAGAGTTGGTTATGCTACCGAAAAGCTAATGTCGTCACTGCAAAAGCAAGGTTATCAAGTTGAAATATCGAGCAAAACTAAAGTCTCCAAAAAGGATTGGAAAATTTCCCTTGCTATCGATACCGCACAATTTATTGGGAAAGAGGGTTATTCGATAACCACCATTGGCAAATCCATTTCCATCAAAGGGAAAGATGCTTCGGGTGCCTTGTACGGCTGCATTGACCTGATTTCCAAGCTGAACGAGAAAAAAGCGCTGCCCGACAATCTGAACTATTCCGAAAAACCGGAAATGGTGTTGCGGGGTGCTTGCATCGGTGTGCAGAAGCCCTATTACCTGCCCGGACGAACTGTCTATGAGTACCCTTACACACCCGAAACTTTTCCATGGTTGTATGATAAATCATTGTGGATTAAGTATTTGGATATGATGGCGGAGAATAAGATGAACTCTCTTTATCTATGGAACGGCCACCCGTTTGCTTCGTTGGTCAAACTGAAAGAGTATCCGTTTGCAGTGGAGGTTTCGGATGAGGATTTTAAGAAAAACGAAGAGATTTATGCTTTCCTGACGAAGGAGGCTGAGAAGCGTGGTATATGGGTGATTCAGATGTTTTACAACATCATTGTTTCCAAACCTTTTGCCCAACATTACGGGATTAAAACACAAGACCGCAGTCGTCCGATTACACCGCTCATCGCCGATTATACGCGCAAATCCATAGCTGCATTTATCGAAAAATATCCCAATGTCGGACTTTTGGTCTGTCTCGGAGAAGCGATGGATACGTATGACGATGATCGCGAATGGTTTACCAAAACCATTATTCCCGGTGTGAAAGACGGACTGAAAGCGTTGGGTCGTACCGACGAGCCGCCGATTATTCTCCGTAACCACGATACGGATGCAAAAATGGTGATCACGGCTTCGCTGCCTTTGTACAAAAATCTCTACACTATGAACAAGTACAACGGCGAATCGCTGACTACTTACGAGCCTCGCGGACCATGGACAGAAACAAATCTTGGACTGAGTAAATTGGGCTCGGTTTTTATCGAAAACGTGCATATTCTGGCCAACCTCGAACCGTTTCGTTACGGATCGCCCGACTTTATCCAGAAAGCGGTCAAGGCAATGCACAATGCGCAGGGAGCCAACGCCATTCATCTTTATCCGCAGGCATCGTACTGGGACTGGCCTTACTCCGCCGACAAAACCGATACCCGCTTGTTGGAGATGGATCGCGACTGGATTTGGTATGCGGCATGGTCGCGTTATGCATGGAAGGCCGACCGCAACCGCAATGACGAAATTGGCTTTTGGAGCAATCGTCTCGATACAGTTTATAATTGTGGAACATATGCTGCAAAAAACATTCTGGAAGCCTACGAGCAAACCGGCGAAATCTCTCCGAAATTGTTGCGTAAATTTGGTATTACCGAAGGCAATCGGGAGACTTTTTTATTGGGAATGTTTATGAGTCAGTTGGTGAATCCCAAAAAATGGACGGTTTATCCCGACTTTTTCAACTCATGCGGGCCTGAAGGTGAGCAACTTACCGACTATATGAACAAGGAGTGGAACCATCAACCCCACAAAGGTGAATTGCCTCCACAGCTTATTGCTCAGGCGGTTGCACATGGTTTGGCTGCCGTTAAAGCCATTGAAGCAGCGGCTCCCGAAGTGAAAGCGAACAAAGCCGAATTTGCCCGTTTGCGCAATGATGTACATTGTTATGATGTCTTTGCCAACTGCTTTGCCCAAAAGGTGAAAGCCGCCATGTTGGTGCTACAGTATGGTCATTCCAACAACATTTCCGACCTAGAACAGGCGGTTGCGTATATTGAGAAAAGTTTGGAATATTACCGGCAATTAATTGATTTGACAAAAGATACATACCTTTATGCCAACAGTATGCAGACCGGTCAGCGCAAAATCCCGATTGGTGGCGATGGCGCTAAAAACAAAACATGGGCAGAGTTGTTGCCTTATTTTGAAACGGAACTGGTGAACTTCAAAAAGAACATTGCCTTTCTGAAACAACATGGCAGTGCGGCCGTTCAAACTATTCAAACGCTTCAACCGGCTGATGTAACTTTACTGGACAATGTGTCGGCTACTTTTTCGCTGACTAAAGGAGAAAAGGCATTTGGTGATAAGGACTACGTTATCAATGCTGTAGCTGAGGAATTGAAGCAGCTCAAAGGGGTACGTTTTGATATGGACAAACAAGCTGCTGAGGGGACAACACTTTCATTTGAAAACAAAAAACCGGTCAATGTGCTGGTAGGTTATTTCAATACCGAACGAAAAGGGTATGCCAAAGCGCCCCGATTGGAAACCAATGCCAGTGCAAATGACTATGGTCAGGCTGAAATTAAGATTACAAATGCTATCGAAATTCTTGGGCGGGCTTCGGTCAATGTTCATTCATATACTTTCCCTGCCGGAAAGAACAGGTTAACGCTGGGGAAAGGAGCCTTGTTGATACTCGGATTTACCGATGCTTCGGCAAAAATTAACCAACGCAATGCCGGCCTGGGTGGCGAAGGCGATTCCGGAAATGTTGATTGGTTGTTTTATTAGAGAATAACTGAGCACAAAGAGTACACGAATAAAACGGAATCTTCGCAAATTATTAAACGCTTATTTAAACTGAATTACTTGATGAATGTTTGCATAGTTTTCGCAATTTGCATCCTCGTTTAAATTCTTTGGAAAACAACTTTAATCGGCAGCTTTTCATTACGTTGTGAATTTCTTATTTTAAAAATACACCCAGATTTTCCCTCTCTTGTGGAGAGGGGTAGGGGAGAGGTCTTTATGAAGAAAATATATATTATCCTGAGTTTTTTTATAATCGTTTGTGATACAAGCTTGTTTGCCTCATCAACTGTGCCGCAGGAGGTAATGCAACGTATTTATAATGAGGTGAAAACGCCTTATAAATATGGTTTGGTGGTTGCCCCGACCGACAATAAACATAAGATGGACTGTCCCACCGTGTTTCGCGAAAACGGGAAATGGTACATGAGCTATTTGGTCTATAATGGCAAAGAGGGCAAAGATGGACGCGGCTACGAAACATGGCTTGCCTCCAGCGACGACCTGCTCAATTGGCAAACTCTGGGGCGGATTCTGTCGTTTTCTTCCGACAATGTCTGGGACAAAAACCAGCGTGCTGGCTACATCTCTCTTATCGATTATCAATGGGGTGGCAGCTATAACGCGCAGCCATTCAACGGGAAACACTGGCTCTCCTATTTCGGGGGCGAAACTACCGGCTATGAAATGGGAACACTCAAAGAGGGCATTGCCTACACCGAAGGCGACATTACCAAAGCACACGAATGGACGACATTGGGTCACACCGTGTTGTCGCCTACCGATTCCGACCGTGGATGGTGGGAAAGTCTCACGCAATATAAGTCGTCGGTTATTTGGGACAAAACAAAAAAGCTGGGACACCCGTTTGTGATGTATTACAACGCAGGGGGTGTGAATCCGGCCAACAAAGTGAAAGCCGAACGTATCAGCATCGCCCTTTCCGACGATATGATTCACTGGAAACGCTTTGCAGGCAATCCAATTGTAACTCATGAGGAGGGAATTACCGGCGATGCAGTGATTCAGCAAATGGGCGATGTGTATATAATGTTCTATTTCAGCGCATTTCGCAAAAGCCGCACTTACAAAGCGTTCAACACATTTGCATGTTCCTACGACCTTGTTCATTGGACTGACTGGAACGGAGCTGATTTAGTGATTCCAGGTGAAAAATATGATAACCTTTTTGCTCACAAATCATGCGTGATAAAATGGAATGACGAGGTCTATCATTTTTATTGTGCCGTCGATGAGGATAACCAGCGTGGAATTGCTGTGGCAGTCTCAAAGGATTTGGGCAAAAGCCTTGTGCGCTTCCCGAAACCGGACAAGATAACTTTCCGCAAAGAATTTTCGCTTAATGCCAACTGGTTGACTGCCGAAAACGATTCAAACCGCACAGCTTACGACGGTTTTGAAAACCCCGGGTATAAAACGGATGGATGGAAACCGGTGGATGTGCCTCACAACTGGGACACTTACGGCGATGCCCGTCGGTTGAAACATGGCGACCGCCATGGATATGCATGGTACCGGAAAACATTTAAAGTTGAAAATCAGGGTACTGACAAACATTATTTTCTCTATTTTGAAGGGGTGAGCTCCTATGCCACTGTGTGGCTCAACGGCAAACAGGTGGGTTATCATGCGGGCGGGCGCACCACCTTTACTCTCGATGTAACCGATGCCATCCGTTTTGATGCTCCCAACGAACTGGCTGTGAAGGCAGAACATCCACCAATGATTACCGATTTGCCCTGGGTGTGCGGTGGCTGTTCCGCCGAATGGGGTTTTTCCGAAGGTTCTCAACCGATGGGTATTTTTCGCCCGGTGACCCTCGTTGTCAGTAATCAATTGCGTGTTGAACCGTTTGGTGTGCATGTGTGGAATGATACCCCGAAAGACCAAAAGAGTCCTTCTTTTTCATTGCATATTGAAACAGAAGTGAAGAATTACAGTGCTGCACCTCATCGTTTTGAACTGGTTAACAAGTTGTTGAACAAAGATGGTGTGCAAATAGTCCGCGTGGTGGATACCCTATGGTTGAAACCCGGCGAAGTGAAAACAGTACGGCAGGACACAAAAGAAGTAACCAACCCAACGTTGTGGAGCACCGAAAATCCGTATCTCTACAAAGTGGTTACCATGATTAAGGAAAACGGCAAGTCGGTGGACGAGGAATATACCGACTACGGTTTCCGATGGATAAGCTGGCCGGGTAGTCGCAGCGATACCGACCATCGTTTTTACCTGAATGGTAAGTCATTGCTTATAAATGGAATAGGTGAGTATGAACATGTGTTGGGTGGTAGTCATGCTTTCTCCGACGAGCAAATTCTTTCAAGGGTTAATCAGATTAAAGCCGCAGGATTCAATGCTTTTCGCGATGCGCACCAGCCGCACAACCTTTTTTATCAGGATTTGCTGAATAAAAAAGGGCTACTTTTCTGGACACAATTATCGGCACACATTTGGTACGACACGCCCGAGTTTCGCAAAAATTTCAAAGAAAATCTCCGTGAATGGGTGAAAGAGCGTCGCAACTCACCTTCTGTTATTCTTTGGGGACTGCAAAACGAGAGTGCGTTACCCACCGATTTTGCCAAAGAATGCACCGACCTGATTCATCAGCTCGATCCTACTTCTCCATCGCAACGGTTGGTGACTACCTGTAATTTCGGTAGCGGAACTGACTGGAACGTAATTCAAAACTGGTCGGGAACCTACAGCGGCGATCCCTATAAATACGATAAAGAGCTGACCAAACAATTGCTAAATGGCGAATATGGCGCCTGGCGCAGCATTGACCTGCATACCGAAGGAGGATTTGATCCGAATGGGAAATGGAGCGAAGACCGTATGACACAGTTGCTCGAAATGAAAGTGAGACAGGCTGAACAAGCCAGGGACAGTGTATGTGGGCAGTTTCTCTGGACGTTCAATTCGCATGATAATCCCGGTCGTACCCAGAACGATGAAGGCTTACGCAACATCGATCGCATCGGGCCGTTCAATTACAAAGGATTGCTCACGCCATGGGAAGAACCGCTCGATGCTTTTTACATGTTTCGGTCAAACTATGCGCCGAAGCAGAGTGAGCCGATGGTCTATATTGTATCGCATACATGGACTAATCGATGGCAGCAACCGAGCAAAAAAAGCGGAATTATTGTCTATTCAAATTGCGATGAGGTGGAGCTGTTCAACGATGTGAAATCATTTTCGCTGGGCAAGCGTACCAAAGTCGGAAAAGGTACTCATTTTCAATGGGATGATGTGAATGTTCAATACAATGTGTTGTATGCCGTGGGCTATGTCAATGGCAAAGCGGTAGCCGAAGATGTCATTGTATTGGATAACCTCCCACAGGCTCCTCTTTTTGCTCAATTGATTGATAAACAAAACAATATTACAAAACCGGAACCGAATTATAACTACATTTACAGAGTCAATTGCGGGGGTGCTGACTATACCGACATTAACCAAAACAGATGGCTGGCTGACCGACATAAGAGCGATAAAAACAGTTGGGGTTCCCTTTCCTGGACGGACGATTTCGGCAATCTTCCTGCATTTCTTGCTTCGCAACGCTGCACCAAAGACCCGATTGCCGGTACTGCCGACTGGGCTTTGTTTCAGACTTTCCGTTACGGCCACGACCGCTTACGTTATCAGTTCCCGTTGCCTGATGGGGAATATCGCGTGGAGCTTTACTTTATAGAGCCTTGGTATGGTACAGGTGGCGGTATGGATTGTGAAGGCTTCCGCATGTTCGATGTGGCAGCAAACGGCAAAACGCTACTCTCAAATCTTGATATCTGGAAAGAAGCGGGGCATGATAAAGTGCTGAAAAAAACCGTGACAGCCCGTGCTGAAAATGGCATGTTGGAAATCAGTTTCCCGAAAGTGCGTGCAGGTCAAGCAGTTGTTTCGGCCATTGCCATTGCTTCTACAGATAAAACAATAAAACCGGCTCCTCAATCAGCATCCATAATGACTGATGTAAAAGGCGGAATTACAGGTACATGGCTCGAGCCGAATACCGACTTTCCGACATTGAAACCGACAATGTATGCAGCCGAATGGCTGATACCCGACCCGAAATCAAAAATGGATCAGATTAGTTTTACCGTTTCTGCCGAAGCGGACGTTTATCTCCGCGTGGATACCGGATTTGTGAAACAGACGTACAAAAAAGGTGAGCGGGTGACGGTGAGCGGCAACAGTCGTTTGGCTGTTGTTCCTGTGGTACAATGGCCGCAAGAATCGAATGTGCGCCCCGAGTTTACCTACGAAGCAGAAACTGCCGAACTGCAAGGTTCCGGTTGGCAAAAAGAGAATTTCAAAAAGAAAGATGGCATGAAAGTGACTGCCGACGAGCTGCATAGCATTACGTGGACAATCACTCCGGGTCTGGCAGGAATTTATGCATTGCGGTTTAATTATATGAATATCAATCAGCAAACTATTAATACCAGAATAAAAATTGTGGATGCTGCCGGACATGTGATGCGTGAAGATACCATGCACTTTGCACCCACTCCCGACAAATGGAGAGTGGCAGGTACTTCTACCGGAACGTATATCAATGCAGGAAATTACAAGGTCATTATTAGCGGCGATAACTTGAAAGGCTTGTCATTCGATTCGTTGAATATGCAGTAAAATGTATTCAAAATAATTAATAGAAATATGAATCACTTGAAGTTAGCATTCTTTTACGGTCTATTATTTCTTTGTTTTTCTTGTTCTACAGGTAATCAAGATAAGAAAGATGGGTCTTCATTGGCAAGACTTCCGAATAGTGATACCGCAAGTTTGAAGCTCGATTATATTTATCCAATACCTAAAGTTGTATTGTATGGAGGTGGTTCCTTTACATATGATTCAATTCGTTTTACATCGTCTAAGTACGTGTTTTTTTCAAATTCAACACATGATACAGCTCTGATTAAGTTGGATGGTAAATTGCTATATTTAATATATGATTCGATTCATAGTATTCAATGATATAATGATTCAATCACAGATGCTTGGAAGTATAATGGGTTGTCAATGATATTGCGACTTAAGGTGCTTAATAAAACTGGTGACGAGATTCATTGTATAGGAACACTTGAATTGATTAAAAATAAAGTAACCAGAAAGTTCAAAATACATGGTGGTTTTGAAGATTAATAGTTCAACTTTGAAGGGTGAAGTAAAGTATAACTACTATTAATCGGGTATATTTAACTAACAATCTACAAATGAAACGCGTATACATTTTTATCATATCCGTTTTTACCGTCATATCCGCTTTTGCGCAAAAGCCGGATTGGGAAAACCTGTCGGTGCTTGAGATTAACCGTGAACCGGCACGGGCAGATTTTGTGCCCTACCAAACCGAAGGTCAGGCGTTGCAGGGTGTTCGCGAACAGTCACCCTGGTTTTTGTCGCTCAACGGTGTCTGGAAATTTCATTGGGTACCTCGTCCCGAGGAACGCCCGATGGATTTTTACCGTACCGACTTCGACGATGTGGATTGGAAGAATATTCCCGTGCCCTCCAACTGGGAGATGCAGGGCTACGGCACACCTATTTACGTTAGTTCGGGATATTCGTTTAAAATAAATCCGCCGAAGGTAACGAGTGAACCACCAAAGAATTACACTGCCTTCAAAGAGCGCAATCCTGTGGGTTCGTACCGTCACTATTTTCGTTTGCCCGACGGATGGAACCGACGCAAGGTTTTTATCCATTTTGCAGGAGTGCAAAGCGCTTTTTATTTATGGATAAATGGGTCGAAAGTGGGTTATAGTCAAGGCAGTATGGAGCCGGCCGAGTTTGATATTACCCAATATGTGAAACCGGGAGAAAACCAGTTGGAGGTAGAAGTCTATAAGTATTGCGATGGCAGTTATCTCGAAGATCAGGATATGTGGCGCATGGGTGGCATTCAGCGCGAGGTGTATCTTTTTTCGACTGACAATGTGCGGATTGCCGATTTTGCCGTGCGCACTAATCTCGACAAAGCATACAAAAATGCGACACTACAAATTTCCCCAAAATTGCTTTCTTATCAGGGAGATACGTTGATAGGGTGGAGCGTGCAGGCGCAGTTGTATGATGCAAATAATCAGCCTGTTTTTGCCAAGGTATTGACGCAGGATGCGGAGCCGATTCTCAATCTTGAACATAAGGCAGTGGTGATGAATGACCGTAATCCACAACGCGGACATGCAAAATTTGCCTGGTTGGAGGCTGAGATTCCCAATCCTGCCAAATGGAGCGCTGAAACGCCGAACCTTTACACGTTGGTGATTAGTTTGGTGGATAAGGATAAAAAAACAGTGGAGACGGCAAGTTGTAAGGTGGGTTTCCGTTCCATTGAAATAAAAAATGGTCAACTTTTGGTCAATGGTAATCCGGTGCGATTGCGGGGTACTAATCGTCACGAAAACGAGCCTGCAACAGGGAAGGCCACCAGTTATGAATATATGGTGAAGGACATTCAGCTGATGAAACAGTGCAACATCAATGCCGTGCGCACCTGTCATTATCCTAACAATACGCTGTGGTATGAACTATGCGACCAGTATGGATTGTATGTAATGGATGAGGCTGATATTGAGGAACATGGCTTGCGAGGAACATTGGCGAGCGACCCTCAGTGGCATGCCGCTTTCCTCGACCGTGCGGTGCGTATGGCCGAACGCGACAAAAATCATCCGTCGGTTATCTGTTGGTCAATGGGCAATGAGGCAGGCTATGGGCCTAATTTTGCCGCAATTTCGGCCTGGCTCAAAGAGTTTGATCCGACTCGTTTTATCCATTACGAAGGTGCGCAGGGAACTCCTACCGATCCTGCAACGGTGGATGTCATCAGCCGTTTTTATCCGCGGGTGCAGGAGGAATACTTAAATCCCAACATTGCCGAAGGCTCTGATAAAGAACGGCCTGAGAATGCCCGTTGGGAAAGAATGCTCTCCATTGCACAAAGTAAGGAGGATCGTCGCCCGGTGCTCACCAGCGAATATGCGCACGCCATGGGCAATGCTATTGGCAATTTGAAGGAGTATTGGGATGAAATTTATTCCAATCCCCGCATGTTAGGCGGTTTTATCTGGGAGTGGGCTGACGAAGGGCTTTACAAAACCACTGCCGATGGCAAGCGGTTTGTCGCTTATGGTGGTGACTTTGGAGATGAGCCTAACCTGAAAGCTTTCTGTTTGAAGGGTTTGGTCTCTTCTGACCGGACGCCTTGGCCGAAATTTTATCAGGTCAAAAAAATATATCAACCGGTGCTGATTGAGGCCGGAAAAATGAAACCGGGTGAAACTACAGTGCTGATTACCAGCCGCAATCATTTTCTCAATCTCAATGATTTTGAAGCAACATGGACGCTTTATTGCAATGGAAAAACAGTGCAGTCGGGAGTTTTGCCATCCACCGATATTCCGGCAGGCGAAAAGCGGGAAATCTCCGTTCCGGTGCAAACTATTAAAAACCCGGTGGCTGGCGGCGATTATCAGTTACGTATCGGTTATCGTTTGAAAAAGGATGAGTTGTGGGCAAAACGCGGTTTTGAAGTGGCGTTTGAGCAACTGAAAATGGAGGTGGCGACACCTGCTTTGCTTATCGAAAAACATGAAGGAAAGCTTGTCTGGAGCCAAACCGATGGTACTATTTCGATACAAGGAAGAGGCTTTTCGGCCGCATTCGATTGCAAAGAGGCTACACTCACTTCGTTGAAATACAGTGGGAGGGAAATGTTGGTTTCGGCTCCTGTTTTTCAGGGTTTCCGTGCTCCAACCGACAACGATCGAGGTTTTGGCAATTGGTTGGCAAAGGATTGGACTGCCGCAGGATTGGACAATCTTCAACGCAAGGCAGATAGTTGCGATATAGTGGAAAAAGCTGCAAATTATCTAAAAATAAGCACAATATCTAGGAGCATTGCGAAAAATGGATATTTCCTCCATCGTGCACTTTGGACAATTTATGCCGATGGTGTGATTGAGGTGGATAACACGTTTGTGCCGCAGGGCGAACTGCCCGAGATGCCGCGACTGGGAGTGGTAATGTCGTTGAACAAAGATCTGGAACAATTTACATGGTATGGGCATGGACCGTATGAAAATTATATTGACCGAAAAGAGAGCTGTCCGGTTGGGCTTTACAAAAGCACTGTCACAGAGCAATATGTGGCTTACGATCATCCGCAGGAAACGGGTAATAAAGAGAATGTGAGCTGGTTACAGCTGACCAATAAATCAGGCAGAGGAATAGAAGTGAAGGCATTGGAGGGCAATATGTCGGCCACAGCGATTCACTACACAGCCAACGATTTGTATCAGGCATCACATGCTTATCTTTTGAAACCCCGTCCCGAAACCGTATTGTCACTCGATGCGGCCATGCTGGGACTTGGTAACAGCAGTTGCGGTCCTGGAGTATTGAAAAAATATGCCATCGAAAAGAAGGAATATAAGCTGAAATTTGAGATAAAACCTGTGAGATAATGAATCTGCTTTACCGCAAAGTAGCCGAAGATGGCGCAGAGTTCGCAGAGAAATGTCTTTGCGTACTTTGCGGTTAAACTTTGATTTTAAAATTTTGGAATTGAAAATAGATATGAAAAAACAAACCTTTATTCTGCTGCTTGTTGCAGCACTTGTGAGTGTCCTGAATATGCAGGCGCAAAAAAAGAGTCAACCGGTTGCCGGTTCCACTGAAACGGGTATTCAATACCTTTCCGGTCATGGTTCCGATGATGCCGTGGAGTGGGATTTTTTCTGCACCGATGGTCGCAACAGTAGCAAATGGTCGAAGATTAAAGTGCCTTCATGCTGGGAGTTACAAGGATTTGGCACCTATCAGTACGGTATGTCGTTTTACGGCAAAGCCGACCCTCCGGGCATTGCCAAAGAGCAAGGTAAGTATAAATACAAGTTTAAGTTGCCCAAAGAGTGGGAGGGACGTGAGGTGCGGATCGTGTTCGAAGGAGTGATGACCGACTGCGAAGCGCTAATCAACGGGCGCAAGTGCGTGGGTCTGCATCAGGGTTCGTTCTATCGCTTCAAAGCCGATGTGAGCGACCGGATTTTCTTTGGCAACAAAGGAAATATGCTGGAAGTGACCGTCAGCAAGGAGTCATCGAATACGAGTGTGAACCTTGCCGAACGTAGAGCCGACTTCTGGAATTTTGGGGGAATTATTCGTCCGGTGTTTGTGGAAGCGTTGCCGGCGCAGAATATCGACCGCACTGCCATTAATGCACAGGCCGATGGTAGTTTTGCGGCTGATATCTATCTCGGAACGGCTCTTGGCGAAGACTTTAAGGTGGTGGCTCAACTGTCGGATAAAGACGGTAAAGAGGTTGGCAAAGCACTTGAGGTTCCGGTAAAAGGTGGAACAGATAAGGTGAAGGTGGAGGCTTCTTTCCCGAATATCAAGACATGGTCGCCTGAAACGCCAAACCTTTACAATGTCACTTTTTCGCTGTTGCAGGGCAATACAGTTCGCCACACGGTGAAACAACGTTTCGGTTTTCGTACGGTAGAAGTTCGTGCGGGCGATGGGCTTTACATCAACGGTCAAAAGGTATTGGTGAAAGGAATTAACCGTCACAGCTTCCGTCCCGAAACCGGGCGTACGCTCTCAAAAAAAGACAACTTTGAGGATGTAAAGCTCATCAAAGAAATGAATATGAACGCAGTACGCTTGTCTCACTATCCGTCCGACCCCGAATTTCTTGATGCGTGTGACGAACTGGGTTTGTATGTAATGGTGGAATTGTGTGGTTGGCATGGCAAATACGACACTACTGTCGGTAAAAAGCTGGTCAATGAAATGGTTACCCGCGACCTCAATCATCCAAGTGTTACTTGGTGGTCGAACGGTAACGAAGGCGGTTTCAACTTTGACTTGGATGGTGAGTTTGCGCCGCTTGACCCGCAAAAACGTCCTGTGCTCCATCCACAGGCTAACTTCGGCGGATTTGAAACCATGCACTATCGTTCGTATGGCGAAAGTCAGGAGTATATGCGCAAGCCGGAAATCTTTATGCCTACCGAATTTTTGCACGGTTTGTACGATGGCGGTCATGGTGCAGGTCTCTGGGATTATTGGGAAATGATGCGCAAAAATCCCCGTTGTGCCGGTGGTTTTCTTTGGTCGTTTGCCGACGAAGGCGTGGTGCGCACCGACCAAAATGGCAGGATTGACAATCAGGGAAGTTGGGCTCCCGATGGTATCGTGGGGCCGCATCACGAAAAAGAGGGAAGCTTCTTTACCGTGCGTCAGGTGTGGGCTCCGGTGCAGGTCAATGTGGCATCGTTGCCTGAAAATTTCAACGGCACACTGCCAGTCGAAAATCGTTATGATTTCATTAATTTGAAGAATTGCAAGTTTGTCTGGAAACTAGCTAAATTGCCATATTTGAAAGAAAAACAGCTAATTATATCCGGTGAAATTTCCTCTCCCGATGTGGCTGCTCATGCTGCGGGTGAACTGAAACTAAACCTTCCCACCGATTGGCGAAAGGCCGATGTACTCTATCTCACTGCCATCGACCCGTTTGGCAAAGAGGTTTGGACATGGGACTGGAGCTGGGAAAAACCGACCTATTTCTTCTCTTTTGCAGGTCAAAAAGCCGCTGTCTCAGCAAAAGAAGAGGGCGATAATTTAGTGGTGAAGACCGCATCCGATGAACTTACGTTCGATAAAAAATCGGGTGAATTGGTAAAGGTACTTCATGCAGGTAAACCTATTTCGTTTGGGCAAGGCCCACGCTTCACGGCTGCCCGCCGTGCCGACCGCTCAATGGATGTGTTTTATAATCACGACGATAAGGAGGCCAAAAGCAAAGAGCGCATCTATACCGATATTTCGGGTGTAAGCAGGCTTACAAACTTTGTTTTTAAAGCCACCACCGACAGTGTCACAATTGATGCTACCTATTTCGGCAATCTACAGAAAACCCATTGGGCAATATCTTCCACCGGGAATATTCGGGTAGACTATCAATATGATTACGAGGGAGTTGTGGAGCTGATGGGCGTAAAATTCGATTACCCCGAAGAGAAGGTTCTGTCCAAACAATGGCTGGGCAATGGGCCTTACCGCGTATGGCAAAACCGTTTGCATGGCACACTGCTCGATGTATGGCAACGCGATTACAACGATATTATTCCCGGCGAGTCATTCGATTATCCTGAATTCAAAGGTTATTTCTCTAACTGGAAATGGGCGAATATTTCGACAAAAGAAGGTAACTTTGTGCTTGGCAATGATGACCCTGACAGTTATCTCGGCATCTTTACCCCGCGTGACGGACGCGATGCACAACTCTTCACGTTGCCACAAACCGGAATTTCGGTCTTGAAGGTGATTCCGGCTATGCGCAACAAGGTGAATTCTACCGATTTGGCTGGTCCTTCATCGCAAGCTAAATGGGTGAGCGGTATGCAAAAAGGAAGTATTTATCTAAAGTTTGGTAATTGAGAATATTCATAAGAAGCTACTTTTCCCGCAGAGAACGCTGAGATTCAAGCAAAGGTTGCAAAGAGATAAATATCAACTTTGCGCACTTTGTGTCTTCTTCATAGTTTACTTTGAGGTTAACTCTGATGGCATTTTCAACACAATAACATGAAGAAATTAATTTCAATCTTAATCTTGTTTTATTATTGTTTTGCTGGTTTTGCAATTGCTCAGAACGAGTTTACAACTTTGGATTCAGTTCGTCTTGTCCGAAAAATAGATAAGCAAATGATTTCCTTGCGCCAAGAACTGGATAAAAAATATGGCGAAGACCAACATAAAGAGTTGATGATTGAGTTTGCCATCGATACTGCACGGATTGAGCGTTTTACCTCCGAAAAAATGAGT
>Ga0302272_1000457_pt1 | contig 18683 bp, 19 predicted proteins | sample III_Bog_N1_2_FD_198772 | JGI IMG/M metagenome (GOLD analysis project Ga0302272, IMG submission 198772) | Peat permafrost microbial communities from Stordalen Mire near Abisko, Sweden - III_Bog_N1_2 | ecosystem: Environmental > Terrestrial > Soil > Wetlands > Peat | place: Sweden: Abisko...
TAATTGATTGATCTCGGCAATGCGTTGTCCTTGGATTTCACTCATAAACCAGTTAAAATACTCCATAGCCTCGGGGCGATTGGGTTGGCTCATAAACTGAGTTTTATAGCCTTCAAGTCCCATTCCCATCATTTTTGCGTGACGTTCAACGTCAACATTGATACTCTCTAATAAATCTTTATGGAGTTCAACACCCATTCTTTTTCCTTGTGTGCAAATGTTGTGCTGTGAAGTTTACATGTAAAGAAGATGCAGAAAAAGAGGTGCTACTTCATGTAGGTCTAAAGTCTTAGACTAACAGCATTTTTTATATTCTAATCCATGAGCAATTAAAAAAAGATTAACTGCTGTAAATTGGTTTTATTTAAGGTTATTCATCTGCCCTCTATAGCCACTACAATTTTATGGACATTAAAATCGTCATATGCGTTTTAAACACTTTTTAAAAAAGATTCAATTACAATATACGAAACACTGTTCGTCTAAGGCTTAGACACACATGAAGTAGCACCTCTTTTTCTGCATCTTCTTTACATGTAAATCACACAGTTACTATTTATTCTGCCACCACAACATTCATGAACATTTCATATAAATGGCATTGATGTTAAAAATCTGACATTTTTGGATGTAAGCTATTATGATAACGATAGAAAATGTGCATAAATATTATGGCACGGTTGAAGTACTTAACGATATAAATATCACGATTGACGATGGAGATATATACGGTTTAATTGGCAGAAGTGGTGCTGGAAAATCGACACTGCTTCGATGCATCAATGGCTTGGAAAAATTTCAAAGTGGAACGGTTGTGATTGATGGTGTTAGCATTCATGCGTTACAGCATAATGGACTTAGAGAACTGCGCAAAAATATTGGGATGATTTTTCAAGGATTTTCGCTGATTGAGCGAAAAACGGTGTATGAAAATATCGTTATTCCTCTGGAATGTTGGAATATTCCCAAAGCTGAGCAAGAAGAGAGAATCCAAAAGCTCCTTAAAATCGTTGGCTTAGAGAGCAAACGCGATCAAAAAGCACGCGATCTCAGCGGTGGGCAAAAGCAACGCGTAGCGATTGCACGCGCGATGGTGCTGAATCCTAAAATTTTACTCTGCGATGAAGCCACTTCCGCACTCGACCCTAAAACAACGGACGAAATTCTTGAATTACTGTTGCAACTGAACAAAGAATACGGCATAACGATCATCATGGTGACGCATCAGATGGCGGTCATTCATAGAATGTGCAACAAAATGAGCATTCTTGAAAATGGGCATTGCATGGTATCGGGTGATGTGAAAGAGGTCTTTTTAGAGCAACCTCAAGCCCTGCAAAATCTTGTGGGAACATTGGAATGTAACTTGCCTGAAACGGGGATCAATATAGAAGTTTTGATTACCGATGAAGCCGTTGGTCAGGCATTTCATTCCACTTTATCGTTAGCACTTAAAAAACCGTATAAATTAATCAACAGCAATTTGACGCACTATCGTGAAGGTGTTTTGAGTGCTTTTGTGATTAATGTTTCGGAAGATTTGCAGAAAGATTTTTTAGAGTATTTTCATGCAAACAACCTCAATTATAAACTCATTGAACGCGTATAAGGAAAAAAAATGGTTAGTTATTCATGGGAAGTTATTATTTTTAAAATTATATTTCCTTCAATGGGGGTAACGCTGTTAATGGTACTTTGTGCGGCGGTGTTGTCCTCTTTCTTTGGATTTTGTCTCTCCGTTTCTCTCTTTTTGTTTGGAAAAGATGGCTTATCACCGAACGAAAAATACTACACAGCTTTAAATGTTGTCGTCAGCTTTATACGCTCATTCCCCTTTATTATTTTAGCCATTTCGATTCTTCCTCTTACGCGATTTATCACAGGATCGGTGATAGGTTGGCAATCTGCCGTGTTTCCTCTCACGGTTGCGGCAACACCGTTTATGGGCAGAATTTTTGAGAACTGTTTTAAAGAGGTATCGAAAGATCTGATTGATGCAGCACGTTCGTTTGGCGCAACCCATTTTCAAATTATTTTCAAAATCTTGATTCCAGCCATATTGCCATCCATGGTCAATGGTGGCGTATTATCGGTGATACAGATTTTAGGGTTAACAACGATTGCGGGAACCTTGGGAGCGGGTGGAATTGGTGCGTCCGCATTAATCTATGGCTATCAAAGTTTCAACGATAAGATCATGTACACACTGGTGATTGTCATGTTTGTCTTGGTTTTAGCGATACAGTTATCGGGTGATTATATTTATAAACGTATTAAATAAAAGGAGTTAAAATGAAAAAAATAGTGATGTTATGTGCAAGTATTGCCTGCGGTATGCTGCTGTTTTCTGGATGTTCAGACGACAAAAGTAAAACGGGTGCAACTGTTGAGAAAAAAGTCATTACCATAGCAACAACAGCGTTGGCTATGCCTGAGGTTCAATTAGGTGTTGATGATCTCAAAAAGAAAGGGTATGAGGTAAATATCAAGGTATTGCAAGATGCAACAACCATGTGTCAAGCCATTCAAAACGGTGAGATTGACGTTGCTTTGCATCCGCATAAACCATGGATGGACAGCTATAATGCAGGAAATAAAACCGATATTGTGATGTTGACGCCGTATATTCATAAAAATACATTTGGCATGTTTTCAAAAAAATATACCAACCCAGAAGAGATTCCAAATGGTGCAAAAATCATTATTCCTCAGGATGAATCTAATTTAGCGCGTTCTATGTTTATGTTGGAGCAATTAAACTTTATCACACTCAAACCAGGCGTCACGAATCCAACGGATTTAGACATTGCGAGCAATCCAAAAAATCTTGACATTATTAAAATACATGTCCATCAAGTCATCGCTTCCATGGATGATGCCGATGCAGCTCTTTCTGCGACACTGTTTGCTGTCAGTAACAATTTAGACCCAAAATACCAAATTGCGACATCGAAAGATGCTGATAAATTCGGTGTTGGTTTTATTATTGCCAATAAAAATAAAGATACGAAATGGGCGAAAGATATTTTGGCTTCTTATACCACTGAAAAAGTACGAGAAGGCATTAATGTTATTTACAAAGGAAGCAGTATTCCAGGATTTTAATCTTGTAGGCTGAATAAGAAGAGGAGTAAACGATGAAAATAACCAAGATTGATGTTATTGCGATGGATGTGGAAGACAATCCTAAAGGGTGGCATCCTATTTTATGCAGAATTTATACGGATGAGGGCATTTACGGCGATGGCGAATCGGCGATGGCGTATGGTATCGGTGCAAAAGCGGCACATGGTATGCTGTTAGATTTGGCTCCCTTGATCATCGGAATGAACCCCTTTGACACGGAAGTGATCTGGGAAAAACTCTACAAGTCAACCTTTTGGGCACAAAATGGTGGCTCGGTTATCTTTTCAGCGATTGCGGCTTTGGACATTGCATTGTGGGATATCAAAGGCAAAGCGCTTAAGATGCCAATTTACGCTCTTTTGGGTGGAAAAATGCGCGATAAACTGCGCACATATGCGAGCCAACTGCAATTTGGTTGGGGTGAGAGCAGGCAAATTGCGGCAAGCCTTTCGGATTATGTGAAGTATGCAAAAATTGCGGTGGCACAAGGGTATGACGCGATTAAAATCGACTTTTTTACGTTTGATGAAACGGGTCGCCGCCTTACGAGTGAAGATACGACCAGACTGCTCGCTCCCAAATATAAAAATATGGTGGTGAATAGAGTCGCCGCTGTGAGAGATGCCATAGGCGCGGATGTGGATATTATCATGGAAAACCATTCGTATATTGATGCGCAAGTGGCGGTTCAACTGGGTCGCTTGGTTGAAAAGTACGATATTTTTCTTTTTGAAGAGCCGTGTACGCCAACGCCTAAAACCAATAAATTTATCCACGATCATATCAATATCCCCATCGCTCAGGGAGAACGCATCTACTCTAGATGGGGATTTGCACCTTATTTTGAGGATGGCTCCATTCAGATGATTCAGCCTGATATTGGCAATTGTGGTGGCATCACGGAAGCGAAAAAGATTTGCGATATGGCGCATTTGTATGATGTAGGGGTTCAAGCCCATGTTTGTGCTAGCCCGCTTTCAACTGCGGTGGCGCTTCAACTCGAAGCGGCGATTCCCAATTTTACGATCCATGAGCATCATGTTTATAATTTGCATGACTACAATAAACGACTCTGCATCCATGACTATCAGCCTGAAAAAGGGTTGTATGCCGTGCCTGATCTTCCAGGAATCGGTAATGAATTTTCGGAGTTTGTATTCAAAAAAGGCGTTATAACTACGATTCATTAAAAAGAGTTCGCAAGAACTCTTTTTACCATCACGTTAAGAGACTAATTCGCCATTCACTAAGAATTTTCCTCCAACACGACCCACATTTTCAAGCTTTACATGTAACGCTTCATCAATGACATCATCCGCATAATAGGCGTGCTCAACAAGCAGTAAACACGGCGTCGTTACACTGCCTTCGATGGGCATCGTTTTGACAAAACTGCAAAAGAGCACGGCGTGTGTTCCCTCAACGATCATCGGATAATCTGGTAAAATTTTTTGACCCATAATGCCAAATTGTTCAAATTCACTCTGCTCATACGCAAGTGAAGTGGCACTTTGGCTCATGATGTCTTTGAGCTCTTTAGAGGCAAAATTGATCGTGGCTTTAGAGCCGTTCAAAAAGTTGACGAGGGTATCTTTAGGCGTACCATTCTCTTTTTTCCCGATAGAGACGATGAGCATCGGAGGCTCTGAGGAAAGAGGAATAAAATAACTAAAGGGTGCTAGGTTGCTAATGCCTTCATGCTCGGTGCTGATCCACGCGATGGGGCGTGGGGTCACGGTGTTGGAAATGAGTTTGTAGATGCTCGTTGTGTCCAGTTTTGAGAAGTCTAACAGCATAGAGTTTCCTTTACATATAAAAAGTTTTACGGCTCAAAAAGGATTATAACATTGCTTATGTTACAATCCTTTTTTATTTTACATGTAGGACATTTCGTGGATATTTTTCAATCAATCATCATGGGAGCCGTAGAGGGTTTCACTGAGTTTTTGCCTGTTTCTTCAACGGGGCATATGATCGTTATGGCGGATTTTTTAGGCATCAAACAAGACAGCGTCACCAAAGCGTATGAGATCATCATTCAGTTTGCGGCGATTTTAGCGGTGGTTTTAGCCTATAAAGAGAAATTTACGTTTCAAAAAATAGAGCTTTGGAAGAAAATCATCGTGGCATTTTTGCCGATTGGCATGGTTGGGTTTTTATTTGCAAAGCAGATCAAAGGACTCTTTAGCGTCGAGATCGTCGCAACGATGTTTATTGTCGGCGGTGTGGTTTTTTTGATTGCAGAGAAGTACTATAAACCCAAAGAGCATTTTATTGATGACGTTGAAAAGGTAAGCTACAAACAAGCCTTTCTCATTGGACTGGCACAACTGGCTGGTCTGGTTCCAGGTACATCGCGTTCCGGTTCTACTATCTTAGGGGCGATGTTTGTGGGACTCACCCGTAAAGCCAGTGCAGAGTTTTCGTTCTTACTCGCCTTTCCTGTGATGAGTGCGGCAACAGGGTACAGCATCGTTAAAAATTATAAAGAGTTCAATGTCGACAATCTCATCGTTTTAGGCGTTGGTTTTGTGGTCGCTTTTGTGGTCGCGTATTTTACGATTAAGCTCTTTTTGCGCTTTTTACGAAGTTATACCTTTGTGAGTTTTGGCATCTACCGCATCATTTTTGGTGTCGCACTGTTGGCACTGTATTAGATTTTCAGCATCAAAGGTGCTTGGGCACTCTGCCGAGGAGAACCCAGTGTTAACGTAGCTTTCTAAGCTTTGCTTGGAAAGCGTGTAAAGAGTTCTGCAAAAACTCTTATTAAAATCAGAAAAGTTTAGGTATCTCTTCTTCGGAAATGCTCTCTTTTGAGATGACCTGAATGCCTCCAGAGGCGAGGGTGTTTTTGAGCCCTTGCCCGAGGGTTGCTGTGAGAAAAAAGTTGACGTTGTACTCTTGAAAAAGAGGGGTTAATGTCAGTGGTGGTTTGACTTCTTTCTCATGCGCAGGATTGTCTAAACACAGAGTCTGCTCTATTGTTTGATCTTGCACGGTAAAAATAAAGATGTATTTTCCCTTGGGATGAAGGTTCTCAAAATGCTCTTTGTCATCGCAACAAAATGCGATTACATAGCGATCTCGCTTGACTTCCAGATGCAATTGATGCCCGCATAAAAGTGCTAAAGAGACTTTTTGACGTGCCGTTTTAATGATGCGCGCAAACGTTGGGCGTGAGACTTCCATCTTTGTTGCCGCTTCTTCTTGATACAACCCCAACAAATCCATCAGATAAAGTGCTTCAATCTCTTCAGGAATCAGCGTAATAGCTTCTTCATGAACGCCCCCTTTGGGCATAAAACGCGTAATAAGCGGTTGATAGGAAGTGGCACGTCGGCATTTGTGGCGTGGCATTCAGTGTCCTTTGTCTAAATCATGTAAGGGATAGTAGCATAATTTTTTTAAACATAGTTGACATATGTTCATTAAAAGTGTATGATAGTGAACATATGACCAAATAAGGAGTTTAAAATGATTGCATTTCCTATAAAAACAGAAAAAAAAGAGAGTGCCCTTGCGCCACTTTTTGGTAAAGCAAAATGGTTCGCTTTTGCAGATGAAAATGATGAGATAACAGTATCCCCCAACAAAGCAGAAGGTGGCATCAAAACAGCACAATGGTTTGAGAAATCAGGCATTAAAACATTGATTACCTGTCATTTGGGTGAAAAACCTTTTCATGCGCTTCAAAAATCAGGCGTTAAAATTTACTTTGCAGGCAAAGAGCGCATTGAGGTTGCCGAAGCACTTCAAAAGTTTAAAGAGGGCGCTTTAGAAGAGGTAAATGTCACCAACTATATGACCTTGCTGGGTGAAGAACAAGATGAGAAAAAGGGACACGGTTGTGGTGAGGATGAAGTGGGTGCATTTCGTACCAAAGTAAAATGCTGTGAAAAACCCAAAAACTATCTTTTAAATGCGCATCATGGTGAAGAAGAAGGTTGCCACGGTGGACATGAACATGGATGTTGCCATCACGATCACTAACACCAAGAGTGTTTACCATAAAATTGAAGTAGAAACTATCGCGCATGACGACATCTCGATGGGCAATAGTTTAGTTTTTCAAAAATAGTAGATTTATGAGTATCGTTTCGTGCTATAATTGTGTCTATAAAGTGTTGAGTAAGGAGTAACGTATGACCATTAATAATTCTCTTGCAACAATGGTTTCATCCAGTAGCAATGTTCACACTCAAAGTAGTGCTAGTAGCATGTCATCGGCAGAAGATTTTAGTGCTGTTATGAGTTCTCTTGGTTCATCGTCAGATACCAATAAAGATAGCGGCATTAATACCTCTGAATTTCAAAAAGCGGTTGATTCAAAATCCAGTTTGACTTCAGATACATCAAGCAATACCGATCAACTTGTTAGTACTCTTGATACCAATAAAGATGGCTTAATCAGTTCAGATGAATTTTTAAGTGCATTGCAACAATCACAGTCATCAAATGGATCTACGAGCAGTACGACATCAACAAATCAAACCTCTTCCTCTGATATAGGATCAGAATTGTTGCAAAAAATTTTAGCATCGTATGGCAATACCGAATCAACATCCAATGGTAGCAACTCGCTATTATCCATACTCTCCGTATAAGTTTTGAAGTTTTAGCACGGTGTACAGTGCTCGCTTTAGCGCATTTACAACACCGTGTGAAATTCAGATCACTGTCAATACTCAAAAAGAGGGAGATGAAATCCTCTCTTTTCTTCTGCCAAAAATTGAACATCTTCAACGCGCGTACAGTTTTTACGAACCAACCTCTCAACTCTACGCGATCAATCACCGAACCTGCGATAGCCTTACTCTTAGCAAAGAACTTTCAACCATCTTAACGTTAGCACGTTTTTATACAAATATAACCCAAGGCGCTTTTGATATTGCGCTTGCAGGAACGCTTAAACAAGCATATCAAGCACCCACCTTAGATGAATATCACGCATGTCACGCTGCCTTATCTCCTTATGCTTCATCTTCCTCTTTTACCGTGGAAGGAACAACACTTCATTTTTCCAATCCCTACACAAAGCTCGATTTAGGAGGTATTGTAAAAGAGTATGCGGTAGATCAAACGATAACATGGCTCCAAAAACTAGGCATTAATGCGGCTTTGGTAAATTTTGGAGGCGATATTGCTGCGTATGGAATGTGTGAGAAAGAGAGATGGCGCATTGGCATCCAAGACCCCAAAAATCCTGATATTAATATAACAAGCGTTGAATTGAACGATGCATCGCTGTGTACTTCAGGCCATTCCAAACGCTATTCTTGCATTGAAGCGCAACCGTTTTCGCATATTATTGTCCCCTCTTTAACGTCAGTTTCTCCAATATTTCAGCAAATCAGCATCATTGCTCCCACAACAGTCGATGCCGGTATTTGGAGTACGGCATTATTGGTCAATCCTCTTTTAAATGTGCCCGAGCATATTTTTAAAGTGTCTGAAATTCTTATAGAACGTTAGAGTGTTTGTACTTTCAGATCTAAACAGATGATTTTCTCTTTACCTTCAAAGGCGAATTTTTGAGCGAAGGTGCGGCACATACGACCTGAGGCACGCGAGATGTATTTTTGACTAAGGTAGTTGCCGCGCTTTGACTCTTTGGTGATATAAAAATACTCTTTTAGTGCGTGGTTGTCGCCATTGCGTGCTGGTTGAAAAAATTCGTTTGTGTCTGCGCTAATAATCGTATTGCCCTCTTGAATTCCCGTGTGTGCATCAATGCAGTAGATCGCTTCGATGATCTCAAATTTTTTGAGAAACTCAAACAGGTCATGTTGAGGGTTCTTTTTAAGCGTGTCAATAATCGTATGCGTGTAGGTGTTGGCACTTTTGATTAAACGCTCTTTGGTTTGCATAGAGGCTTTGACATTTTTCGTATGTTTGAGCCCGATATAGGTGATTTTCTCATCCAGAAGTGCTTTATCAAACATTGACGCACTCGGTCGTGCAAACCAAAATCCTTGAAAAAGATCGATGTTGAGTTTCAATGAACGCAATATTTCCTCTTCATCTTCAACCCCTTCTGCAAGCACGAGTGCTCCAATGTTAAAGCACATGTTAGCGATGGATTTTAAAATCTCTTTATGGATGAAATTTTGATGAACGTTAAACACGAGAGAACGATCGACTTTAACGATGTGCGGACGCACTGTAGAGATGCGGTCAAAATTGGCATTGCCAGCACCAAAGTCATCCAGAGCGATTAAAAAGCCCCGATCTTTGTAGAAGTCGCAAAACTGTTTGAGATGATCACTGTCTTTAATTTGGTACTCTTTGATCTCAATGACGATGCGAGAGGCTGGAATACCAAACGTATTGGCGAGTGAACAAAAAGCGAAATCATCAAAGCTGATTTTACGATCCAGTAGATGCGATTCAAAGTTGAGAAAGAGCAACAGATCTTTATTGGCTTCCCACAAAGGCTTGAACGCTTCAAGCGCTTTGGTGCGAACGTATTTATCGAGTTGAAAGGAAAGGTTCTCTTTTTTGGCTTGATCAAACACAAAAATAGGCGAGAGGGGTTCGTTGTGTATGTCATGGGAGCGCATCAACGCTTCAACCCCAATAACTTTGGCACTACGAATAGAGACAATGGGTTGAAAATAGATATAAATAGCATTGTCTTGAATGAGTTGTGAAACCACAAAGCCCCCTTTTGATCTTAAGGCATTATAACACAGCGTTTTAGGCTTCATTGGTGAAAAAAAGAGCATTTTAGTCCAAAACTATTTTCCATGTGTCGATGAGTTTCTCTAGTGAACACGCCGCATTGGCAGGGCTTGTCGAAGGCAATTTAACAATGTTCCGACCTGTGCTTACTTCACAATATTTTTGATAGAGCTTTTCTGCGGTTGCGCCATTGGCATAAATTTGTTTGATCTTAGCGCTCTTTAGAATGCGTGAGAAATCCATAGGCACGACATTTTTAATACTGCTATCGCTTGAGCCTGTAATATCACAGCTTTGAATAACATCCCAAATCGCAATGCCATGGTGCAAAAGCATTGCTTTTTTCTCTTCGACAGTAAGAGGCAAAGGGGAGCATGTGATGGCGGCAATGACTTTCCAAAAACGGTTTTGAGGATTGCCATAAAAGAAATTCTGTTCACGTGATTTGACAGAAGGAAACGTGCCTAAAATCAGCACGTTCGATTGAGAATTATAAACAGGTTCAAACGTATGGTGCATCAGTTTTTCACTTTACATGTAAAGATGAAAAAGTATAGCACAAACCTAGTGCGAGAGGTCTAGGGTTGGCTTGTATTCGCTTGTTTTAACATCAAAAAGACCTAAGAGCGTGTGGAAGAGGTTGTCCTGTGAAAAACGATCATTCTCTTTTACATATAAACGTTCTATCTTCTTTTTATCGCTAAAATAAAAAACCGCAGGCACATGTTTTTGATCTTCGGGAGCGATCATATAGGGAAGCCCATGCAGGTAAATGCCGTTCTCGCCCAATGACTCACCATGATCGGAAAAATAGATCAGGGTTGTATCGTACTTATCTTCGTTGGCTTTGAGCAGGTTAATCGTCTCATTGACAATGTAATCGGTGTAGAGAATCGTATTATTATATGTATTGACGATCTGTTCTTGGGAGCATTTATCAAGCTCTTGCGTGTCACAGGTTGGGGTGAATTTTTTAAAGGCTTCAGGGTAGCGCTTAAAGTAGGTTGGTCCGTGACTTCCTTCTTGATGCAGGACAATGAATGTATCTTCGTATTTTTTATCAATGTTGGCTTGAAAATCTTTCAAAAGCACGCTATCAAAATCTTTTCCACCGTACTGAATGACATCGCTCATACGTTTAGCAATCTCTTTGTCGCCCCCTGAATTGTTGTCTCTCCAAATGATGCGAACACCCGTACGAGCGAGAATATCGACAACATTTTCGTTGTAGGCCTTATCATCATTCCACTCCGCCCTGCCAAATTTAGAAAACATACAGGGTACAGAAATGGCAGTCGCTGTTCCGCACGAGGCAAAATTGGGCAGATAGACAATATCCTCTCGTTTGCTCAAAAGTGGAGTCGTTGGGACATTGTAACCACCTAACGCAAAGTTGTGCGCACGTGCCGTCTCACCTAAGACAAATACGACCAGTTTTTTCTTGGCACTGCTTTGGCGCGTGGCATCCATTGCAATGGCCTTGAACGTGGGTTTAGTTTTGATTTGAGCATATGCAAATTTTGTAAATGAGGCGATGGGATAGTAAGGGTTAAGGTACATTTTGAGTTCATGGTGATTTCTAAAAAAAGCACTGTAGGATTTGCTAAAACTCATGTACACGCCTGTAATCATCAACAAGGAGAGCAGTGCAACGGCTGCTTTTTGAATGAACTCCTTGGGATAGCTTGCAAACCTAAAAGGTGCTTTAAACAAAATCCACAGTGAGAGTAGGCTGGCACATCCAACATAAATGAGCAGTTTGGTGGTGATAAGGTCTAAAATTTCAGCGCTATCGGTTTGCATCATGTTGGTGAACATATTGGTATCGATGATAGTTCCAAAGGTATCAATAAAATAACTACTGAGTGCGCCTATAATAATCAAGGCAACGAAGAGAATTTTAAACACTATTTTAGAAGGTAAAAGCAGTAACAAGTTTAGAACACAAATGAAGATAAGTGTTAAAACAAAAGGCGCACTGATCGCCATAAAGTAGTTGTCTTCGTCCAGTGCAAAATGAAAGAGTTTTGAGAAAAAAGTGATATTATAAAAAAGTGTTAGCCCCAAAGCGAGGAGCATAATGGCTCTTTGACTGTGTGATGCTAAGAGTTTAAAAGGCATATTCGAATCCTTATCCTGAATGATAAGGATATTTTAGAGTGTGAGTATGAATCAAAAATGAATTAAAAAAGAATGGTCGCGTGCGTTCCTTTTCCTTCGGTACTTTCAATCGTAATGGTAAGATCATGCAAATCCAGAATTGTTTTGACGATAGCAAGTCCAAGTCCGCTGCCCATTGCTATTTCTTTACTCTCTTTTGTGCGATAAAACTGCTCAAAAACATGTTCAAGATCGGCTTTTTTAATCCCCATTCCTTCATCTACGATACACAGCTCATGTGCTTTGAGCGTGATGCAAATCGTCGTGTTTTGGGGTGAATATTTAATCGCATTGTCGATGAGATTTGCAATGACGATTTTGATCAAAGTTGCATTCCCTCTTAGATTTTGAGGCTCTAAGGATTCTACATGTAACGTAATCTTTTTCTGCTCCGCAAAGGCACGCTTTTCCTCAATGGCTTCGAGCAAAATCTCATCAATATAAATCTCATGGAAATGCTTTATAAGATCATTTTTAGTGTTACTCGAGAGAAAAAGAATCTTTTCAATCACCTCATGCAAGGTGCTGACCTCTTTAGCTACTTTTTCTAAAATGTGTTGGTATTCTGCGTTCGTGCGCTCCTTGCGAAGCCCAACTTCTACTTCACCTTTGATGATGGTTAGAGGTGTTTTGAGCTCATGCGAGGCATTTTGTCCAAACTGTTTAACCTGTGTATAAGCGTGTTGCAGTTCACTCAAAAGCGTGTTAAACGTCTCGATAAGATCATCAATCTCAGAAGCAATGTGCGTTTTAGGGATGATAGAGTGTTCCGTCTCACCACGCAAAGCCTTAGCGGCATTGGTAACATACTGGACATTGGAAAGCGATTTGACGATTAGAAAATAAGTGAGTAGCAAAACGACCACCAGTAGAGCACTCAGTCCTATGCAGAGGGTTGAGATAATCGTTTCGATTTGTGGTGGGCGTCTGTCATAAGGGACGGCACATTGTACGAAGAGGATCGTGTTGTCATCTTGCGCAAGAAAGAGAGCTCCTATATAGATTTTATGTGAGGTTAGGTTTGGCTCTTTTACGATAGAAAAAGTCACTTCATCAGGATGATCAACAATTTTTTGAATGATGAGAGGATCAATTTCAAGAGATGCTTCTTTGAGATCGTTGGAGCGTGCAAGAATATGGGGGGTGTTTGAGAGCGTGTCGTAGGTTACCTCTTGGGCATATAAAAGAGGCATGGAAAACTCCTCTTTCACTTCATTGAGGGTAATCTTTTTGGTGCTATCTTCGTCAAAATCGTGTTTAAGATCTTTTAAGACGGTAAATAAAGAGGCTTCAACACTCTCTTGATAGGAGCTTTCTAAGGTTTTAACCACCACAAAACCAAAGCTACAAAAAAGAGCAGATAAAATAATAAAGAGTGCCATTACAAGGCGAAATTTAAGATTTTTAAAGAGTGTTTTCATGAATGGAATATCCTAGGTTTCGATGGGTTTTAATGAGTTTACATTCAAAATTTTTATCGACTTTACTGCGCAAACGGTACATGTAAACATTGATAATATTGCTATTAACAGTGTGCTCGTTGTTAAAGAGCTGTTCTTCTAAAATACGCTCTTCAATGATAGCGCCTTTATGGCGCATCAGATACTCCAAAAGAGCGTACTCTTTTGCGGTTAAAACAATAGGTTCACCCGAACGCACCACGTTTTTACTCAGAGGATTAAGCTCCAAATCACCCACAATCAAAAGTGGCTCTTTAGCGTTATGTTTGCGCAATTGCACATGAATGCGTGCAAGCAATTCTTCAAAGCTAAAGGGTTTGGTCAAGTAGTCATCGGCTCCAACGTTGAGCAGGCTGACTTTATCGCTAATCGTACTTTTGGCGCTGAGCATAATGATCGGTGTTGTAATCTTTTTTTCTCGAAGCTTTTGGCAGACCTGATCGCCTTGGAGTGAGCCTTTGATCATGATGTCTAGGATAATCACATCGAATGTTCCCATTTCCGCGAGATAGATCGCATCATCGCCATTGTCGCACAGCGTGATACTAAAGTACTCTTCCTCGAGTCCTTTTTTGAGGAAAGAGGCGATTTTGGCATCGTCTTCAACGACTAAAATTTTCATTTAACCCTCTTTTGAAGCTCTTTTTTTCAGATACCCGTCAATGCTAAAAATCGCCAATGCAATCCAAATCAATACAAAGGAAGTCAGCTTTTCGGGAAGTAAAACTTCATCATAAACAAAAATAGCTAACAAAAAGGAAACGGTGGGGCTAATGTACTGGAAAAAGCCTAAGTGAATCAGTGAAATGCGTGTGGCAGCGGCATTAAACCACAAAAGTGGAATAACAGTGATAAAACCAGCTAGGAGTAAAAGCCACGAAATCGTATTCGGAGGAAAGACAAACGCATTTTGATTTGTGGAAACGAGATAACCAAAATAAAGCAGTGCCAAAGGGAGTAAAATAAGTGTTTCGATGTAAAGCCCTGTCATCGCAGGCAAGTTAATCTGTTTGCGAATGAGACCATAGAAGCCAAAACTAAATGCGAGTACCAGTGAAACAATAGGAATAGAACCTAAAGTAATGATTTGATACACAATAGCAAAAAAGGCTAAGGCAATGGCAACTTTTTGCCAAAACGTAGGACGGTCTTTAAAAAAGATAATGCCCAATGCAAAATTAACCAGTGGATTGATATAGTAGCCAAGACTGGATTCGGCGATCATATTATGACTCACTGCCCAAATAAAAACGAGCCAATTGAGTGAGACCAAAATGGCGGAGAGGACGAGGTATTTGATCTTGTGAATGTCGCGAATGAGAAGGGTGAACGCACCAAATTGACGACTCACAAGAATCATGCCAAAAAGGAGTACCACCGACCAGATAATACGGTGTGCGAGTATCTCAGCAGCACTGACAGAAGCGATCAATTTAAAATAGATTGGGATTAAACCCCAAAAAACAAACGCTAAAAGTGCGTAAATGTAGCCCTGTGCTTCACGTGAGAGATTATTCATGGATTCCAACTTGTAAAATAATGGCGCTATTATAGGGCAAGCTTGCTTACATGTTGAAATTAAGCGCAGAAATAGATTTTTGTTTGTTATCAAAAGTTGTTATAATGTAAAAGATTTAGAAAAGGAGGAGGATACAATGAGTCTTAAAGTGAAACTTTTTATTTTTATGACAGCATTGTTTATTCTTTTTTCTTTTACAGTTTGGTCTTATTCGAAGCATATTCTGGAGCAGATCAACGAAAAATGGGCAGAAAGGTTTATTAAAAAGCAGATTCTTTTTGATAAAAATCGTACACTCTTGCCCCTTTTACACGAACTTGACATCGTTAAAGAGATGGTAAAAGAACCCGCCCTTCTTGCAATGGCTCAAAACGATGAAAATAAGACGATTCGTACAAAAGGCGTAGCACTTTTAGAAGCTTACCGACAAAAATTTACCAGTCAAAGCTATTTTGCAGCGTTTGTGAAAAGTCAAAATTACTACTTCAACGATGCTAAAAACAGTTACGATGGAAAGCAGCTTCATTATAAACTCTCCTCCACCAACAAAAATGATTCATGGTTTTACGATGTTCTCTCCGATAATCAAGCATACCGCATCAATGTCGATACCGATGATTCTTTAGGAACGACGTATATTTGGATTAATTATGATGTGCAATTGGATGGAAAAGTAATAGGCATCGTTGGAACAGGAATGGACTTTACGCGTTTTGTGAGAGAATCGGTTGGCATTGAGCAAGAAGGGGTTCAAAACTTTTTTATCAACCGCCATTTGGATGTTCAATTAGAACGTGACGCTACGCTCAAAGATTATGAAAAAATGGGAAGAGTCAATAGCGAGCATAAAAAGATTAATGAATTTTTTACAAGGACAGAAGATCAAGAAGCGATTCGCGACGCCATAGCGTATCTTCGTATCCATCCAGAGGCTGTTCGTACCTTTTGGGTTGAATACGGCGGGTCTAAAAAACTCTTAGGAATGAGTTGTTTACCGGAAATTGAATGGTTTAATCTTACCCTTATTGATGAAAAAGAGCTTGAAATCATTAAAGATTTTCCGATTTTTCCAATGCTTTGTTTGCTTTTTTTAGTTATTTCAGGGTTCGTTGGTATTGCTCTACATCTTCTAATTATTCGACCACTGAGTACGCTTAAAGCATCAATGAAGAGCGTTGAAGAGGGCAATTATGAGGTTGATCTTGTGCCTGTAGGAAGTGCTGAGATTGAAGAGCTCTCCCGTGAGTTTATGAAAATGATCGCGTATGTGCGCACCAATAACCTTGAGCTTGAAGATAAAATTAAAGAGCGAACCCTTGGTCTGATGCAAAGTGAAGCCAAGCTCAACACCATTTTAGACAGTGTTGAAGCCTTTATTTATATCAAAGATGTTCACCATAACTACGTGTATGCCAATAAAAAAGAGTGTGAAAATTTAGGCACAACACCAGAAGAGCTCTATGGCAAAAGCGATGATGATTTTTTTGATGCCAAAACAGCTCAAATGATTCGTAAAATAGACTTAGAAGTTATCCATATGGGACATAAAGTGACAACAGAAGATACCTTTGTCCTCAAAAATCAGGCGATGAATCCTACGACATGTATTTCCACGAAAATTCCTCTGTATAACGAAGAGGGTGTTATTTATGGTTTGTGTGGTATCTCTACGGATATTACAGAGCGTAAAAAAACAGAAGAGCTGATTCGAGAGCTGGCTTTTCATGACAGCCTTACGGGGCTTCCTAACCGAAGACTGTTTCATGAAAACTTTGCACACCTTCTTTTACAAGCCAAACGTTCAGAAAAATACGGGGCACTTTTTGTTTTGGATCTCGATAATTTTAAACCGCTCAATGATGCTTACGGGCATAATGCAGGCGATTTGTTGCTCATTGAGGTGGCAAAAAGGCTTCAAACGTGTGTGCGAAAAGTGGATCTTATTGCGCGTTTTGGTGGCGATGAATTTTTAGTTGCTCTGGGCGATCTCGGCGTTGATGAACACCATGCAAAAGAAGAAGCACTCGCTGTAGCTTCCAAAATACGTTTACATGTAAACGCTCCGTATGTGCTTGTTCTTGATTTTGAAGAGGATTCACAAGTGATTACCTATGAGTGCAGTGCTAGTATTGGGGTAACGCTTTTCAGCCATCTGAAGCAAAAAGAGGCTTTACTTTTTGGTGAAGCCGATCAAGCGATGTATGGTGCAAAACAAAAAGGGCGCAATTGCGTCGAATTTTACAGTGAAAATACAAAGGAAAATGAATGATTAAAGTTTATGGAATTACCACCTGTGGTAGTGTGAAAAAAGCAATTTCGTTTTTTAAAGCGAAGGTTGTTCCTTACAGTTTTATCGACCTTAAGACGACGGCGATCAGTGAAGCAAAACTCAAAGAATGGCTCGCACTTCAGCCAATGTCAATTCTTTTTAATACGAAAGGGACAAAGTTTAAAACCCTAGGACTTACAAAAGAGATCAGTGATGAGGAGAAAAGAAGTTGGATTTTAAGGGAACAACTGCTGTTCAAGCGCCCCATCGTTGAGTGTGAAGATGGAACGCTTTTGGTTGGTTTTGATGAAGAGGTTTACGCTAAGAAATTTGCTTAAGCCCGTTTTGCTGTCGAGATAAAAAAGGCCGCTACAAGTAAAAATGCCCCTGTAAGACGGTTTTGAATCTGAATCGCGCGAATCGATTTGATGACGTTTTTAAGCTTGGAAGCAAGCGTGCTGTACCCTGTCATAACGATGATATCCACGCAAATGAGGGTTGAGCAGATGATGGTAAACTGACCCAAAAGGGGCTCATTGGGATTGAGAAATTGCGGAATAAACGCCACTAAAAAGACCGTAGCTTTGATGTTCGTTAGGTTGATAAGTGTGGCTTGAACAAAAGCTTTTGACGCTGAAAACGCTTTAATTTTGGCGGTATTATCAGGTAATTGTGGTTTTTCGATGAACTTCATTACCCCTAAAAAAACCAAGTAGGCTACACCAATCCACTTGATGATATTAAAGAGTAAAAGGGAGCTCATAATGAGTGAGCCAAGGCCTAGAACGACGACAAAGGTTTGTGTAAAAAGTCCTAATTGCAGTCCAAAAATGGTAGCATAAGAGCGTTTCAGTCCGTATTTAAGTCCATAATTCATCGTGACCACCGCTCCAGGGCCTGGTGAGACACTGATGAGAATGGACGCGACAAGCATCGTTAACCAAATATCCAGTTGCATACAATTGTCCTTCGCTAAAGCATTTAAGATGCGATATTGTAAATCAAAATGGCTTAGAAATAGTACATTATCTCGAAGCACCAAAGGTGCGTGGGCATTCTGCCCAAGAAAACCTAGTGTTAACGTAGTCTTTGGAGCTTTGCTTTAAAGACGTGTAAAGAGTTAATAAGTACTCTATTGATAAAAGAGCGTTCGTGTGGTACAATCTTCGCGAATGTTACAGGAGAAGCGATGTCAGCTCGGATCACGTTTTTTTCACTCTATATCAGCCTTTGTGTCACACTTCTGGCACAGGCATTTTACTTTTCACGCACCCATGCACTCACACCTCAAATGCTTACATGTAAAGAATCCTTTAGCGCACTTGTGGGACTTCCCGATCTTGCGTTGGTCAATGAAGCCCATTACGTGCGTCATCGAAGTTTGAGCAGTGTTTTTGCCTATTTCAATGAATCGCCTGAACTGTTGGAGTATTTCCCTTCCACCTTCGTTTACCATTACACGCCAAGT
>Ga0302272_1000463_pt1 | contig 18530 bp, 21 predicted proteins | sample III_Bog_N1_2_FD_198772 | JGI IMG/M metagenome (GOLD analysis project Ga0302272, IMG submission 198772) | Peat permafrost microbial communities from Stordalen Mire near Abisko, Sweden - III_Bog_N1_2 | ecosystem: Environmental > Terrestrial > Soil > Wetlands > Peat | place: Sweden: Abisko...
TGCACATCCGAAGGTTTCACCAACACATATAATGGCGGCTTGTATCACAAGGATATGTTTATATGACTATTGTTACCTCATTACATAGGCAAACATAGGCCCGTAACGAGACCAGCCCCTAATTTAGGTATATAACCTACCATCGTAGACAATTGAATTTTCATATAGAGAGTCACTGAAATATCACATACTGACGATGTCCCAACCACGTGCCCCAAGAACTGCTAGACCAAAAACCGGAGCTAAAACAGCCGCCGCTGAAATTAAACCTGTAGATGTAACTGTTGCCACACCTGAAACTAAGCCTGTTGAGCAACCTGTAGCTGAAATTGTCGTCGAAACTAAGCCAGCCGAAGTTGTCGCTGAACAACCTGCCGCAGATGTCCCAACGGCTAAAGCTAAGAAAGTCCCAGCTAACATTGGAATCTCTTCTGCTAGAACCCGAAGACACATTGATCGTCTTGGAATTAACGCAGCTATCGAAGTCGAGCTTGCCAAACACAAGAAAGAACTCGATGCTCTTAAGCATGCTGAAACTCTCGTTGAAACTAAAAAGGTCACTGAGCCTGTCGTTGTTGAACTCGAAGGTGGTAAAACTAAGACTGAACAAAGAACCAGAGACGCTACCGCTGAAGAGCTTGCTGCTGCCGCTGAAGCCGTAAAGGTCCTTAGTGCCGCCAAAGCCGATCATGAAGCTCACGCAACTGCATTATCACGGGAACGTACTAGATTCTCCAACGAATCCGCTGCTTCATTATCATTCGTCTGCGAAGAAATCGTTAAATCACTTGTTGAACACACCATGGACGCAGCCATTGCTGACTCCAAGGTTACCATTCAAGTATCTCACCTTCATTCTGCTGGTGTTGAAAATCTTCCTCTTTACCCGTTATTCTCAACATTACCTAAATTTAAGGCCACTGCCACTAAACTCGGTAAGGCCGCTGATGAATTGGCACGTATTCAACTTATTGAGACCGCTGTAGTTGCCGCTGAAAAGAAATTCAGAGAACAATATGCAAGTTTCCTTCCAAAAGAACAAAAAGCCGCCAAAGCTAAAGCCGTTAAACCGGTTGCTGAAACTGACGCCGACGATACCGCCGACAACAAAGTCAGCTTCAAATTCTACGTTGTTCATGCATGTGATGAACTCAAGGCAAGCGAAAAGTACGCCGGAAAGAACATCAAGATTTCCAACGACATTAAAACTTACCTTAGCGACCTCGTTATTGAGTTTATTGGCAGAATCGCCAACTTGGTTGTCCTCACTGTTAAATCAATGAAGAACACCACTGTCACTGACATTGCTATCATGAGAACCATTGAGGCATTACTCATCGATGGCCATAAGCCAACTGACACTGTTACTTTCACTGAAGAGCAAATTAAGGATCCAGCCTTTATTAAAGCCGAAGCCGAAAAGCGTAAACTCGACCCGGCTTACAAGGTTGGAGAAATTCCGCTTATCACTGGTCTTGTCGCCGCCAAAACAACTGTTTATGCTACTAGCTACTACGACACCCTCGCCGCAGTTGTTGCCGCCAAGCTCGTCGAGTTCAAAAAGAAACCACTTGCTGAACAAGCCGCTGATGCTGGTGAAGACACCGTCGATGCTGAAGTTGTTTAAGCGTTACACACACGCGTACGCGGTTATCCACCGCAATAACCTACCGCGACCATTCTTTTTTTTACAACACCGCAGCGATAACCTGCAACAGATACAAGCTAACGTCATATGTTTGATTCATGGCGATGACCGCATATTTGCACAAGAACATATGAAGCACCATTGCGCGGCCGAGATTCCGAGCAACCGTTACACAATCCTCACATACATCATTGCAAATGTTTGTACGTGATACTCGGTATGGATATTTGTTCCGGGTAGTGTGCACACCGCATATACGACATCCAATATTTTCTTGATATTTTATATGGTCGGTAAAAATAATGAGCTGGCTGGTGGTTAACATCTTTGCGAACTCGGCGCGGGAGTCATCGCGCGCACGGGTGATAAGCATTGGATATTCGGCTATGAAATCGGCATCGAGGCAGTTGTCAGGTAGATTATATCGGCGGCAGCAATAACATATGTGCTCCTTAACGGGTGATCCTTCGCTCACCCGCATTAATATGTTGTCCCCACGGCATGCAAAACATATACCTGTGTTTGTTGTCCATGCGGTTGCATATCTTCGCACTTGTGATATGGCCGTATTTTTTAACGCGTGTAAGTGTGCCACCGCCGACATTTGTTTGTCTACATCACTTTTGATAATCAAATGGAAAAAATAAGATTAATCGGTAGTCAATATATTCATAGTGGTCAATTTGATGTTTATTATCACATCATTCACGCCAACATTTACATGGCATACTAAGAATAATCGCAATGTCCAATCGTTGATATACTGCTGTGCCACTGCATTGCACACACCGCAAACAGTTACTTTGGTTGATTCCGCGGTTAATCCCGTGGCCGGCCCCAGCGACACACCCGCAAACTGATCATATCGTCCACATACATGACAACGTGGAACATGACGATTACACCGTGGTGCGCTAATAAGAAGTAACCGTGCAAAAGACTTACATGCACGCGACTGCACGGTTGCGTAACGACCCGGATACATCTCTAGAAATTTCTCTTTATCAACAATAGTGTTATCAACCACGTTATAACATCTCCAACATATCATGTGCGACTGTGAATAACCGGGTTTAAGTTCCATTAACAAGCTATATGTAGCGCATACGAAACATGTGCCATAATCACCGGGATCACCCGTACACATCGGCCTGATGCGAACTATTGCTGCATACTGCAACACGCATACATGGTCGCTAGCGCTTCGAAATTGCTGCATTTGATGTTGTTGTGGCACCGATTCAATTTATTCCATGACAAGATGAACAAACCAGCGTAATAACAACCAAGTGATGTCATTGTGTGCGCTAATTACCCGTATCATTGGCAGTTTACATCGGTACACGCGTATACGTTCACGTGCTTCAGCGGAACAAATTCTGCATATACCCATGGGTGTATCTTTGGACGAGCTCACATACGAATCTGATATATAGCTATAAGACGTCCCGCAGAGTTCGCAGGTATCTATCCGAGTATGCTGCAACGCTGTCAACGTGACGGCATTGACATATAACAACGCCGCGAATACACTGCGTGCTTGGCCGCGGGCCCGTGCTAATCGATGTGGGTATTCATCTACGTCGTGTGCCGGTAAATAATCGCCGGCGCTATTACGGCATCGTTCGCATATTGCCAGCGACATCGTGGGAGTAACATCGCCATATATAGTTCCGATGTAACTGCATGCAAAACATACACCACGACATATATTCATATGTGCGCCAACATCATTATGATAACCAATTGCGTGCGATATTGCCAAATGTTTCAGACTGACTATTTTCCGGATGCATTCAGATAGATGAACCACCGCCATAATATATGATTGTGCAGCGTCTCAAACACACAAAAAATGACATCTATTGGTTTAGTCTGGCTTCGTAAATGGCACATGTGAGGTATCTGCGAACATCCATTACACTAATCTGTTGCGTAATCATGTTGATGACTGGTGTCACCGACGCAATATCTCGCACACGTCTATCTATGGTGATTACGCACATACTACATGCACGAGCCACATGACAACCACTATCCGCGGCATTACACCACTGACAGTTCACCACGTTTTGTTTTCCACACACTTCACATGTCACATTTATATGCAAATTAATCCATGCGATAGCACGAGTAAACATTGCATGCGCAAACGACCGCAGGATAGATTCTGTCGCCTGCTTGTGAATCTCCGGATACATTGTTAAATATTCGCCGTTGGTTTGTTTGTTGATTATCGCCGTCGGGTAATAACAATCATTACACAACAGAACACCGCCGCCAATCCAACCGCTTACAATCATACGAGTACATATAAAACACGGTCGAAAATGTGCAAAGGTTGCATGCGATCCTATTGAAAACTTTTCTCTCGCATCATGCTGTATCTTGGACAAATGGGCTATATCTGCGATTAGTTTGGTCAACATGATATATCATAGCCAAAAACAAATTCATATTTCACGTTGGCGCATGAGTGGAAAAAACTAATCGGTGAAGCCAGTGACATGGTCAAACTTAACATTGTAAATGATGGCCTTGACATCATCATGGATACACGCCGGGTGTATCATCGGGACAATTCTGCACACATGCATTAACCACGGAATTATGTCGGCGATATACTTGTTAATGCTGCTAATACAGTCTTTGCATAGATATCCGCGGTTATTGTCGTGATACGCCCATGTATTATAACATGCGTCCGGTCGTAACCCGCATATATCACATGTGTATGCACTTGTGTGCATATCATGACGGTTGTCGTGAAATGTAATCAACTTGCTAAAACTTGCGAATATAAAAGATTTCATTGTATTGTCGCGTGCACGCGCTAATGCCCGCGGATACATCGATAAGAATGCATCATCCGTAGGGAGTCTATAACTCAATCTATAGTAACATGCGCGACATAGCGGCTTAATACCACTGTAAATAATTTCAGTACGATGTGTACATATAAAACAACTTGATTCTGCCTGTTTAGTCGTGTGAGTTACCTCCTGTACTTGCGATAACGCCTTACGCTGTAAATCATGTAAAACACCTACATGATTATCCAAGCATATTATTGGCGGCGCAGTGATTAATTCCATATCGATGTTACCTAGTATATCACGGAATTCAAACGACGCCGATGTAATTTATGTCCGTGCGCATAATGTACACGATTATATACCTGCGACGAAAACTACCAACAACATGATCTATCTTGACAATAATGCGACGACGGTGATGTCGAAGGAAACTATGGCAGCTATGGTCAATTGGTGCAATCGCGGAAATGCATCGGCAGGATATGCTTCCGCGAAGGAATCTCGTGCGATGATGGAAGAGTTTAGACAATACCTAGGCAAGTTATGCCGATTTAAGCCTTGCTGTATAGAAAAACGGGATGAAGATAACACTAATAGCGCCAATGGCGCCAATGCCAAATGCACCACCACGGCTACATATGCAGTTATATTTACATCAGGAGCGTCCGAGGCCAATTGCACTGTGTTTGGCGGCCTGCTAGATGCATACATGCGCGACAACGGCGCGGTTCCGCACGTGGTTATGTCGGCGATCGAACATAAGTCGCTGATAACTATGGCGGAGTCTTATGAAGAACGTGGGCTGGCCACCGTGACCTACGTACAACCAACACGATCCGGCCATATTCGACCCGAGGATGTCGCAGCGGCGATCACTGATGCTACCTGCGGGGTTTTTGTAATGCACGCCAACAACGAAACCGGCGCTATCAACGACATACACGCAATTGGTGAACTAAGTGCACACGCAGGTATACCATTCCATAGCGACACCGTACAATCGTTTGGCAAATATCCGCCGAATCTCTCTGTGGATCACATCGACTCATTCTGCATATCCGCGCATAAGTTTGGCGGGCCTCCAGGTACAGGCGTGCTTGTAATCCGCCGCGATTTACTGGAGAATATGTCCCCGCTGATATACGGCACGCAAAATGGCGGGCATCGTGGCGGCACAGAAAACCTGCCGGGTATTGGCGCGGCGTTACACGCAATGAAAACAGCAATGCTGAACCGCGCCGAGGCAAACGCGCGTATGTTCGCGCTGAAGAAGTATATTATGGGACGGGACGGCTTAGGCGGCGTCGGCACAATGCAGTATACTAAATATACTGGGAATGTCTACGATAAACATATCACTATATGCTTTTTGTCAGGATGTACGCAATATTATCTGCCTAATACTATTCTTCTTTCAGTGGTCAAGCAAACCGAACCGTACATTTGCAACACAAAAATAAAAGAATACTTGGAAGCGCACGGCATTGTGATTAGTGTTGGTAGTGCATGTAATACTGCGTCGGCAAAAGCTTCGCATGTACTTTATGCGATGGGCGCTGATATGTATATTCGTAAAGGCGCGCTTAGAATATCCCTAGGCGATCTAACTACACTTGATGACGTTAAGACATTCGTGAAAGTATTTAACGCCGCTGTATTAGCGCAGGTTGATCCTGTGAGCAAACGTTCAAGTTAAACCCGTTATCAAGTTAAACCCCAAATACTAATAACAGTGATGTATTTGGTTTACCATGACATTCACGGTGTATCTCACGCGCCGGTAACATCGCGGCGACGAGGTCATCAACTGCATAATTGACTGGCAGTTTCATCGCGATGAAACTGGCATATTGACATGCCGTCGCGGCAATATCGTCAAATAACTCATGGTTAGTGTTTGGCCCACCTAGATATATTTTCATTGTACCAGGCGCATATTTTTTGTAATCGGTACCCCATGGCGGGTCGAAGAAGATCGCGTCCTGCATCAACGTCGGGATGATAGTTTGCGCGTAATCGTTAAACACAGTCGCGTTAGTACGCCCGAACAAACGTAGATTATTTGCAAGCATGCGAGATCGTGCCGGATCGAGTTCATTCGCGTTAACATATGCGAATGTTTCCGCGAATGCGATGGAGTTTCCGCCGACACATGCCATCGCATCAGTAATTATGGGGTTCGGCTTGGCGATGATCCGCAGCAACGTCGCCGCGAACTCACGGGCGATACGCATATTAGTAATGCTCCAGCTGGCCACTGCATCGAACTGAAAGCGATGCTTAATGTCTTCGGGTACACCCTCGAGTAATCGGTACACCCGCTCAGTCTGATCTTGCGAAACATTGCGCGTGGTATTGCCGCGCGGTTTGTTGTTACGCGCATTACCTGGGCCACCGCGAGTATTGTTATTGTGTCTTCGTCCTCCAACTACTATCGCCATGACATCACCACCATTATCTAGTACCTGGTTAAGTTGCGCAAATATATCTGTGTTTTCCATGCCCTGTCCCTGGTATAATACTTTGCCACTGATATATATTCAATCGTTGTAATGGGAAAAAAACTAATGAACCGGCACTGTTAGGTGCGTTTAATGATACGTGCCTGTGAATTTGATCTCAGCGCGCCATATTCGCCTGGAAGCCCCGGTGCACGAACTATTATTGTTTGCAGCGTAGATATGTGCGGCAAATCAAGTATATCGAGATCTGAACATCGACGTACATCTAGCGTGGTCAAACTAACGCATGCGTTATCGCGCCGAAGATCATCATCACCTGTACCACCAGAATATGGGCTTTGTAATTTTAGGCGGGTAAGCATGGGCATAACATGAGACCATGGACATATCCCCTTACGAGAACCCATACTAAGATATTGTAGGCGTGTTAACGCACGTATACCCGTATCATCGACATATAGACAATCTCTAATTCGCAGACTAGTTAAATTGGTCAAGTCATGAATACCGACACTGGTTATCGAATGATTGTGATTGAGATTCAGCGTATGGAGATTTGTTAACACGGCGAGTTCCGCATCATTCATTCTATCGGCATATGATAGATCCAATAATGTTAATCCGGTTAATTTACTTACCGTTGCGCCACTAATTACATTGTTATAACGCAATTTTAGTGTAGTTAGCGGCAATGCCAAAATGGCGTCATCGCGAATTAGATTTCTGCTTGATATATCGAGACTAGTTATGCCGCATGGTAACATTGATATGTGTTCGTCATATCCGATGCTGAGTATTTGTAAATTAGTCATTGCGGTTATATGCCAGTTAAACACCGTATGATTACCGGACAACGTCAACGAAGTTAATGAAGATAATGACATTATATCTTTACCTGGAATCATGATATCGTCATGCAAATAAAGGTACTGTAATCGATTCAGTGATACCGCTGTAACACTTACATTGTGCATCAAAGATAATGATGTTAGTGCAGTCAACTGCATAATGTCTTCGTTGGTTACCCCCGAGTATGTATGTAATGTGGTTAATGACACCAACTTTGAAACTACCATACACAAACCTGTTTTATTCCTTGCATCATACAATGATAGTTCGGTCAGATATGTTAGCGTGCTAAGATCATCCGTAGTTATTTTTGTGTCAGATTTAATGTAAAGCGTTTTTAGTTGCTGATCATAGTTGCATGCGTTACGTGTGCATGTGAGCCGCCACGCACACAGCGTCGGATGGTCCATAAACCCGGCAATACCACGCCATAGCTCATCAGGTAGCCGATTCATTAGACATAGTAATATTATTATTCAATTGCCGGCCTAATAATTCACAAATAAATAATAATTAGATACGCGACGATGTATTTATATTATTAACACGCGAGCCAAATGGAAAATAATGTCGATGACAATACCGGGGACAACATTGAAGACACCGGTGATACGCCGGTTGTCGAACCACCTAAAAAACGCCCAGGACGCCCACGAAAGGAGCGAGAGGTCGCATCGTTGCAAATCCAGGGTATAATCGCTAAGCCGATTAATCCCGAGGATGCGCTCGAGTTAGTATATCATGATCCTGCCTTGTTTAGCAAAATACTCAAATTGTACAAAAACTATGAGGTCAAGGACGTAGAAATGCAGTGTGACGCCACTGGCATTAAGTTTAATGCGGTGGACCATCTCGGTAAATCCAAAATTCATGTATTTATCGACGGCGCATGTATGGACGCATATTATTGTGCTGAACCTATGCGAATTTGTGTTAAACGTGTCCATCTTGAACACGCAATTGGTCATATTGGTAAAGACCACAGTCGAATCACAATAATATCCAAGCGTGATGATACAAAGACACTTTATGTGATCATCCGAGGTAATGAATATGAAAATGATTCGCAGTACGATATTGAGGTCTCACCAAAAACCGACGCTGTCTTAGCTACACTGGACGACGATAGCAATTACCCGGTCAAATTTAACATCACACTGGCTCATTTCAAGACCAAAATTGCACAAGCGGAAAAAATAGGAAAAACACTCACTATTGAAAAGGCCGGCAGCGGGCCGCTGCAACTTGTCGGCGACAACGGTAAAGGTAAACAAGTACAATGGTCTGATATTTACAAGAACCCGGAGCGGATGCACCTTGTATCCACGATTGCCGATGATGATGTTCTCCGCGCGTCCATCATTATTGAATACATTCAGCCATTTGCCAAGTCATCTATCGGTGACCATGTGCATATATGCGTGCATAAAACCGAAAAGATTTCTCTTGCCAGTAGTACTAAACCATCCGACCGCGGCTGGGCATGCAGTGTTAAAGTGTTTACTGATCTCCACGTATGATGTGCGCGAAGCGCACATCACAGGCTCGTCTGGCGCTGCGGCAGAGCCGCATCCCGGCGACTTCGCCCCATACGCATTCCATCCATGCTTTTTTTATTATGTCTAACGCATGTCATATAAAAAAAGAAAGACTTAGGTAACTGGAGCGTAGCGACCGAAGTGCGCATAAGCACCTGGGTGCGTAGCACCGGCAGCGACACGTATGCAGTTATGGCGGTACGGTAGCACATTGACGCTTCAGCGTTGCGGACCGAACCGCACGGCTTTAGCCGTGCGCGCCATAACGAAATCGTAGTTATTCCCAGGATAACTTGGTCGTTGCGACGTATTCATCCCAATCGAACTTGCGCATGGCCGGGCGGCTCGGGTCGTCAAATAAATGCTGGCGAAATTCGAACATGAGCTGATCAGGTATGCGGTTGTCCGCAAAGTAAGATGCAGGAATGCCATGAAGACGTGCCCATACGTAAAATAATGAATATAAACCGCATTCGGTTCGGCTCTTTTGATGGCGGATAGTAGATGCACGTACCACCTTAGCGTCGGGAGCACCAAGCCCCAACATTATATTCTTTGTCTTTTCCATCCAATTTACCCACTCTGGTGCAGGCGCATTACCACTGCTGTTGAAGAATTCGGCAGTCCACGGTGTGGTTCGCGCGTCAGCGAACAACGCCATCCAATGTACACCATCGCCTTGATACGTGTCTGTGTTTATGATGCACCCAGCACATAGATATTTATGTCCGAGTTGTCCCTTGTACAACATATCAAATGGTATTGTGACAAGTGTATCTGGCGTATTATGTACAATGCCGTTATGATATGAAAACGACGCGTAGTTTAGCATATGAAAGTTATACGGATAAAATGTTGGGTTATGTGCGGCCCATTGCTGCATTGTCTCGTCGATATGCACATTGTTAAGCAGCGTGTTATTGGTAGGCCCGCGTATTTTCAAGTAAAGTGATATTTCACGCGCAACTTGATCAGCGCCGATCTTTGATTGTAATTTAGTCAGCACGCAACGTTCAGTTGCGCAACCGAATACGGATTTAGCCTCGGCGACGGTTGACACGCCGGCCGCAACAACAACCGCGTTGGCCATACGATTGCTCATGCATGTGGGAGTGTCATTGGCTGCTCTGGTGAGCGTGTTATGACTGGCTAACGCACATTCGGATATATTATCAGGAATTAGTACTTGTGTTGTTGCGTCTTTTACCGCGGGTTTATGCACACCGCCGGTTATTTTATTGGCTCGTGAATACCCGCCGTCGTAGAGTATTGTTATAATGTCGGGGTCACCAACTTGGTCATTGACTTGGTCATCGACTTGGTCATCGACAACCAAATCTTCGCCGTCACCCAACATAGTAATGTCAAAGCGTAGTTGTGACATCATGTCCTTTATATATTGGTACATATAGTACGCGTGTACACGGCAATATGGACGATTCTTGTCCTATTACATCAGCTATACGTGTGATCCGCGGCGGTAACGCTTGTGACGAACACGATGATTCGCGCGTTGTTACCATTGGTGGCAGCGAATATGTGTGTGATGACGTCTCCTATTACATGTCGCGCCGACGCCTCGAATTTGCACGATATGAAGTTGCGATGCGCACCATCGCATTGGATACGCCCAGCGGCACATCTGTACCAACACCTATTTCGTATATCGGTAAAACATACCGTGAAGTTGCCTCGGCGATAATCGACGCGGTGGCGCATCATCGATTGTATGATCAAATCGCGGCCATATGTGATGTTATTTCACGGATGGAAGATTTAATACAACGTCGAGTATTAGTGAGTGGCGCTACAGACGTGACGTTATGTTGCTTATGCGAATCGTTTAGTGATATCGATCCTCGACTGTTATTCAACCCGGTCAACGCATGTGAAATTACCAACGCGTTAATTGATCATGTAAGCGGTACCGATATAAATGTCATGTTGTCGAGTCCGTGCGAAATACGCCCGCAGCGAGTGCCTGAATTCACAGGCACACCACCGGATTGGAACTCAATTATACCTGACCACTTACACGCGGAGATGATTGTTGCGGAACATCTACGCGACGTCGAGAGTTATCATTGCGTATGCATCGAGAAACTTGGAATTATACATGCGATGTGCGACGAAATCTTAAGCAAACTTCTCTAACTGGGGTGGGGGATGAGGTGGGGGACGAGGTGGGGGATGAGGTGGGGGATGAGGTGGGTGGCGCATCGCATCCATTTGAATAATTAACAACACAACATCATATTCACATACATACTCACATGGACACGAAACAACCAAAGCAACTAAACGCCGACGAACATGTGCTTAATGCACATAATTTTAACATTACTGACCGCGAATCCATCTTCTTTTCCGCGGATAAGGTTCATGTAGAGTACGCTGAATTATTCATCGACGATATGCTTATGTCCGTGGTGGTTATTGGAAAGGGGAAACCAGTTTCGGCCGATATTGTGCCAGAGTCATGTCAGCTCGCGTTCTTTGGCGATATTCCTCTTCATCGTGCGTTGTTAAAATGCCCTGTCCGCGTTGTCATTCATACATATGATGATGGCCTTCCCGCACTATGCATGCAGATGGTAGAAACATTAACATGGGAAGCAATCGACGCATCTGAACTTGTCGTTAATGTGTCCGTGGCAACGCGAAATGGACCCGTTGAGAAAAAAATGATGTATTGCACGCTGTACGCGGGTTATTTACCAGATACACCCAAAACCACGCCTACGACCAACGATGATAAACCGTTACCTATGACATTTACTGTAAATTTGTAATGACATATGACCGTAATGATCTTTTTTTACACTAATATACGCGACCGTGGCAATGCTCGTACTCATCTTAATCGTTATACTTCTTGCATACTATTATGTGGTTATGCCCGACGATGGTCCCGTTGATAGTTCCGTGGCCAGTGCAGTCAATAGTAATGTTGTTGGCCCTATCGAGGGGTACAAATCATGCTTAAACTGCGATGATGATATTCGTATGCTCGATGGTGGAAATGTCGTACAGAATCCATACATATGGCCGTATTCTGGTACCGCCGATGTTGGTAAAATATATCAAATGAATCCGGAAGACCAACGATGTTTTGGCTTCAGAGATGAACCGCTGATTCATCTTAATACACCTGACCATGTCATCTTAACCTAAAGGAATCGTTAGATGCGTCCAACGCGCGCAAGTGGCCGGATTTCCCGCGGCCGTATGTTACTAGGTATATTACCAGGTATATTACCCAGCGGGTCCGGCATGAACCATGCACCTACCGTCGCGATGATGTCAGCACAGCTAGTATTTTTTTGTAGTTGCGCACGTACTTGGTCAATTAACGTACCGATGGTACTGTCACGGGTATTTATTGCCGCATCAATATAGCGTATTATCGCGTGTACAATAATAAATGATAGAACCTGCCATGGTATCACAACGATACATATGGCCGTAAATGTAAGCATGTCCATGGTGGCGTACCAGCGCATTGTTATTTATTTATTATAATATTTTATGTGTTCGTGTGTATACCTGACCAGTCATGCCAAACGGAGGATTCAGCGGAGGCGCTAAGCCAAAAAAACATGCTAAAGCAGCTAAAGTAGGAAAGAGTAAGCCACATAAATCTGGTAAGTCTAAAAAGTCTAAAAAATCTAAAAAGTCCCACAAATCACACAAATCCCGAAAATAAGGATTCGGCTACGCGACAACTACGCGAAACATTATTCAATCGTCGGGTAACAAATTACCTAATGCACCACGTCATCGATAACTACTGTCCATAAAACTAAAAGTATAATCGATCCACAGTGACACTTTTTTTTGACACGTATATATACAAACGATGATCCCTTTTACTGTCGCAGGCGTTAATTTCAAACACAAGTTCACAAAAGTACTCGAACGTACTCAATTTACGAGTCAACAAAAACTATTTATTACCGAGCGGTACATAGACATTGTCATCGCGGCGCAATCCCATTACACATGGACGCGGTTCTTCTATTTTCTATTTACCATATCAATGACAATTGGCGGTGTTCTAGTTGCGTCCTTCGCGTCGTATGAACGGCTTGGTGCCGGTAATTCGACGCAAACAGCCGTCAGCGGCGCATTTATTTGGGTGGTATGGGCACTCGGGCTAATCATCGCGTTGTGCGGCAATTTACTTCACGTGCTTAGTATACCAAAAAAATACGTGCTTAATCATGTAATCCTCGGCAAATTACAAAGCGAGGGGTGGTCATTTGTTGCAGGCATCGGACGGTATAAACACATCACTGACATGGACGAACGATATAAATTATTCTGCACACGTGTGGAAAAAATTAAGATGAAAGCCATAGAAACCATGCCGGAAATCGGATCATCAAGCGAAGTCAATGACATTTTATCATCGGGATTTGACGATAGTGCGCGTGATCAACTAGATACGCCCAAGGTATCTAAGCTGGGTCAATTTAGCGCGTCGCGCCGATCCAAAAATGTATTCACGCCGATCGTGACACCACTTCGTCGATTTCTCAGCGTGGGAAAGGCCGAAGATAGCGATGACGAAGAACAACCGATTGCGCATCTGACAACCCAGCCGCCGACACGACCAACTACCCAGCCAACCACGGCGCATACCCAGCCATCGACAACCCAACCCACCACCCAACCAACCACAACTATAAACCCAACTCCGCAAATAATAGTTAACTCGCCGAGCAACCCGGCAATCGTCAAGCCGGGGATGTTAAGCAAATCCTCAGATGTACCCAATGATACACCCAATGATACGCCCAATGATACGCCCAATGATACGCCCAATGATACGCCCAACGACAATATAGCGGAGGTAGCTAGTGATGAAATCGCGGATGGTACACTTGCAAATAGTGTTGTAATTAATGTTGGACATTAAACGTTGTATCTGTGGGCATTATTGGCCACAGGTATTACCACCACATGCCGCACGCAATGAGGCCGATCGTGGCATTGCGTCAATGAGATCTTCAGGAATCGCTGCAACACCAACATACGCGCCGATGATCGCGCAGACAATACCCGTGTTTACGTCGCTATGGCCGCGTGCTGCCGCGAATTTAAACGCTATTTTTTTGATACAAGGTCGCTTGCCTTTTACAATGGCCGTCGCGACGATTCGCAATGCATATATGGCGCAGCTAAGCGCCCGTGTAATATAATCCGGTCGTACATCCAGCTCGAGTTGTTCAATCGTTAAATCCGCGCGTACACATTCGATTATTTCCGGCTCAGTACAAAATGTAGCTGCGCGTGTAAGTATATCGCGTGGTGCAACACCATGTAAAATACCACCAATTATCAACGCGACAACAACCGCGGCCTGCTGGCATCGTGTATCCGCATGGGTCACCGCCGTATATAAATATGCGCATTCCACCGGGTCATTAGTTAATCCACATGCGACGGCGCGACACATTGCGGCGGACGTTGCGAGCTTACGCCCGGATTTCTCCCATATATCATTGGCTGTTCCGCATGAATCCGCGGCAAAACCCGGTGACTCAATTACATGGCGCAACACCGCTGGCTCATCTCGCGGCCCAAACTTAATCAGCAACTCGGAAAGCGATACACCAGTTGTAATACTTTGCATTGTCAACATCATATGATCAGTGGCATACCCCCAGTCATTTGGGGCAAGACCGCGCGATTCACCGATCCGCGGAAATACAACCTCGGTACCCGCCGGCATCAACTTGGTACATTGTGCGACTGCGTCGCCGAATGCAAACCCAACGATTACCCCTGCGATTTTACCTGCGAGTACAGTTGCAGGTAAGGCTACAGGTAATGATGCCGTGGGTATATCGTTAGGCACGGCATCATTATCAGCTGCTGCTGGCTCAATATCGCTTTTTTCTATAACTTGTTCCAGTTCCATGGGCAATAATATATCAATACGATGCGTATCTATAGCAAAAAAAAGAATATACATGTGGTTGGTTGTGGTTGGTTGTGGTTGGTTGTGGTTGGTTGTGGTTGGTTGTGGTTGGTTGTGGTGTCAGTTGTACGCTTTATTGAACTTGTCTCCAGTTGCTGGCGGTATCAGCAATGAATGATCTAGTGACAGTGGTAGCAATGGTAACTGGTACATCGGCACCTCCAGCGTCAATTTGTTGTCCGTCAAATGGATAAATTCTAGCGGTGTTAGCGGCTAAGTTTTTAACGACACATTTCATTCCGATGAGATCGGAGGTAATTCCAGGGAGTTTAACAGAGTCATTGGCAGTAGTAACAATCGAGATGAAGTTGGCTTCATTTCTGAGTTGAAAAGCAGCGAGTGATGTTCCTCCGGCTCCAGCGGTAATTGCGGTTTCGACGCTAACAATTGATGGAAGGGTTAATCGAAGATGTCCAAAGACGTTTTGTCTGCTTGATGCAGCGCCGATAATCGGGGCAGCACTTCCGAGACTTCCGTCAGCAATGGTGTCAACGAATACGGTGGTTGTGTTATCGAAAATAGTGGTCAAGAATAAATAAGTTGATCCACCAGCAGCAGTTCTGTAAATATTACGTCGTAAGACGTTACCATTGGCACTAACTGGAATAGCAGTTAAATTCATGCTTCTGGTTGTGTTAGTTGAGGCACTGGCGGCGGCTCCAGGTAATCCTTCTCCAAAATTGGTGACATAGGTAACTTTGTACCCGTAGACGGCTGAAGCACCCATGCTGCCGGAAACGGTTCCTGCGGCGGCAGTAAGAGTGGATGGTGGAGTGATCGTAAATCCGGATTGAAGCGTGGTCATGGCGACGTATATATACCGCGGGTATAAAAACCAAATTTAATTATTATGCGCGGTGGAGTCATGCCGCCGGATACTCCCAATGAGATATCCGTGGTTGAATTGTACTCGTGGCATTGGCGCTTGCGCCGCGGGCACAGTTGAATTTCTGAAGTTTAAAGCATAACTTAGTAGTTACATGGCCGAATTAGCTTTGAAACTACCTCAATTATTATCGGCGACAGACACTATTAGACAGGCGCGGGCTGGTGCGCTTGCCGCAATTGGCAAGCAAATGAGCTCGGGCATGTGTTGGCAGTCCGCATTTGCATGTGGCGTTTGTTCTCGTATGTGTGCGACGTATAGTATACACATGCGCGGTGGCTCAAGCCGGTGCGGGCTAAGTACCATTTGGTTATGTGACAGCTGTATGGGTGTCGTTCGTACAGGTAAGGTTAAAACAACACTTGAACTATCTACATGTATTGGTAAGATTACAATTGCACGTAGATCTGCGGTGGCTATACTTGCAGAATCATGCGTATTTGGAAGCATTGTTACACCTGGCGGCAATATCCCATCGCCGATGTGTGCGCTGTGTGCCAATGGTTCTGTCTTCGTGCTTAAATATCGTAATCTTGCCATACACATGTGCGCGGATTGTAATCGTGATGCCACCTCGATGTTGCCCCGATTATATCGCCGCGCCGCCGTGATATACACTGCGCTGATGACCGTATGCATGCAAGATCTGCTAACTGACCTATTACCAACATTGTGCATTTATGCAGTCGTAGCCGGCAGCATTACTGCGTAAAACATATTATATTTTTTTATACCCGCATGCTCGCAACGCCGCAACTTCGGCTTAAGTAGTCCCCGTGTGGGTTCTTTTTTATGAATAACATCAATCATTAATACCTAAAAAAGAACCCGCACGTGGTTTAACTCGGCCGAAGTCGCAGGGCTGGGCGGCTTTGCCGACCAGCGCTAGACAAGGCGCGCAGCAACGCCTTTGGCGTTGCGAGCATGCGAGCATATTTGAATTTCGCCAACAACAAGATAAAAACCGGCATGGAGGTAGAACTACCCGCATTTATTACATACGAAGAGATGGTACAATTGGTATGCAGTCGTGTGTTCTGTTACACCACCGTAGGCATGCTTAAAATCGTGTTTACAGACTGTTTAATAAAACTCTCGCCGCAGGTATACCAGGCCAACTATGATACCATTGACAACTTCCGCAGGAACATTAATGGATTTGGCAAGGATCATATGGTGCTTACGGCCAGCCAAATTAGACGTATCCAGATCGATCTCACCGAAAAAACAACCGGCAGTCGCAATAAGCCAACGCGACAATGGGTATGCTCAAGCGTATACCCTGATGCAATTGACTCAGTGCAGCGGCTAATTGCTGCAATTACATTGGCGCAACCCACCGGTATCACCGAATTGGTTCGGTCGTATTATAACAATACCATGTACGCGGACGCGGATATACCAGATAGTGTTTACGAATGTTTGTGTGCGCATGGCTGGGACCAATCACAGTTATTCTTTACAAAGCCACTTGATAAGATACTATTGCTCGCCGATCTCGCCATGGCATCGCAAATGCCGACGGAAATAAAATTACCTCAACAGAGTTTATTTCGCGATGTTATCATGGGTATATCGCGGGTATTATCGAGTGGCGGCTGCGTATCCACTATAACTAACTCCATTGAAGCATTCTATCGTATGCAGGATGCAGGTGTTCTTACCGGAGGTTATGACGTCAATGTCATTAAACTCAACAGTGTGTTTACTAAACACCACTGGGCATGGGAACGTAGCAAGACTGGTTTTCAGAAAATGCCTGATATTATGTTCTTACTCAGTGATATTCAGGATATCATTGACCAGTTGTAAATGTGTCATCGTTTTTTACAATTTTTACAAGTTGAATTTACATAAGTGTCATTGAACCATGCACACGCCCACAGACATACGAGTGCAGCCATGTGAGGTGGTTGGCCGCCCCCCAATATCAAATCTTACACGACGGTATCATAATGCTGTCGCATCGTTACGTGGGCAAATAAAGATTAACAGCGACATGATAATGTCTGATGCGCCGACCACATGTGATTGTTGTGCCAGCGTATCAATGGTAAACATATTACATGTGCACATAGATAAGGAAAAATCCCAGTCGCGCCTGTTACCTTGTGCACCAACAACGATACGCATATGTTTATTTTGTACTCAGATGCATGCACGCGTAAAGAAGCAAATAACATCGTCGCAATACGAACATGGTCGACGTGAAGTCGCGCGAGCACTCCGCGACATCATTGACGTGTTCGCGGCTGAGGTATATCGCCGGCCGATTACGATTGCAATCATTGACCGGCCTGGATTTCCGTGCATAATATGCAAAAAACTATATACGTACTGGAGGC
>Ga0302272_1000464_pt1 | contig 18494 bp, 13 predicted proteins | sample III_Bog_N1_2_FD_198772 | JGI IMG/M metagenome (GOLD analysis project Ga0302272, IMG submission 198772) | Peat permafrost microbial communities from Stordalen Mire near Abisko, Sweden - III_Bog_N1_2 | ecosystem: Environmental > Terrestrial > Soil > Wetlands > Peat | place: Sweden: Abisko...
CGGCGGACAGCAATACAGCCAGTTTATGAAGGAAATCCGCGAACTGCGGAAACTCTATAAGCCGAACGCAAAAATGCCAACGGAATATGCCGGTCGAAAAACAGCCATCCTCTATAATCCGGATAACATATGGGAGACCGAAGTCCAGAAGCAAACCTACCAGTGGAATGAAGTAGGGCATATCACACGGATCTATTCGAACCTGAAAACACTGTGTGTACCGGTGGATATTGTGGGTGAAGACCGTGACCTGTCCGCCTATCCGGTAGTAGTAGCCCCTGCCTACCAAATGGTTGACAAGGAACTGGTGGCGAAATGGAAGGAATACGTCGAAAAGGGCGGACACCTTGTGTTAACCTGTCGCACAGGGTTAAAAGACCGGAACGGGCATTTCTTTGAAGCACCTTGGGCAGACCAAATTGCGTCGTTGATTGGAGCTAAGATATCCATGTACGACGAACTGAGTGCCGATACAAAAGCAAAGGTCAGCTTTAACGGCGAAACCTATACCTGGAATGTCTGGGGCGACATCCTCGAACCCTATTTCAGCGTTGAAACATGGGCTACGTATGCCGACCAGTTTTATGCCGGAAAAGCAGCCGTGATCCACAGAAGAACCGGAAAAGGCACGGTGACATACATCGGGACTGAAACCACAGATGGAAAAATGGAAAAAGAGGTTTTGAAAAAAGTGTATGATGCGGCAGGCATCACCACCAACGAACAGCCCGAAGGCGTCATGGTGAACTGGCGAGATGGTTTCTGGGTAGCTATTAATTACTCTTCTTCCAATGTGAAGATCAATATTCCGGCAAATGCAAAGATCATTTTCGGTTCACGGGAACTGGGAATAGCAGGAGTAGCCGTTTGGCAATAAAGGATATGAAAAAAATAATAAGGTTAATAAGGTTATGACTTTTTTGTTTATATTCCTACTAAGGTTTAATTGATTGTAAACAATGCATACTTCTTTATAAACCTTATTTTCAATCAATTAAACCTTAGTAAAAACAACTATACCATCAAACGAAACCTTATTGATAGCCAATTTAAAAGATAGGGTGAAATGTAATATTTGCTGTATTTATTCGTCAAATAAAAAAAAACCGAAATATAAATAAAAATGAAAGTAGTAGCTATTAATGGAAGTCCGCATAAGGAAGGGAACACCTTCCAGGCATTGAACATGGTGGGGAATGAGCTGAAAGAAGCCGGGATCGAATTTGAAATTATCCATGTCGGCCATAAAGGTATCCATGGGTGTATTGCCTGCAACAATTGTGCAAAAAACCACGATGAGAAATGCTCGATAAAAACCGATGACCTGAATGACTGGGTACAAAAGATGAAAGAGGCAGATGGCATTCTGATCGGTTCACCCGTATACTATTCAGGCATAGCAGGCACCATGAAATGCTTTTTAGACAGGGCTTTCTATGTGGCCGGATCGAATGGTAATTTATTCCGTCACAAAGTAGCAGCTGCTGTAGTCGCTGTTCGCCGCTCGGGAGGTACTGCTACCTTCGACAACCTGAACCACTATCTCACCTATTCCGAAATGATTCTTGCCACATCCAGTTACTGGAATGTCATTCACGGAACAGGCCCGGGAGAAGTAGAAGGTGATGCGGAAGGAAAACAAATCATGCGAGCCCTGGGCAAAAACATGGCCTGGCTCCTCAAGATGAAAGAAGCTACAAAAGAAACCATTGAACCTCCGGTAAAGGAACGAAAAGTATTTACCAGCTTCATACGGTAACTGAACATAATGAGCAATACTCCCGCTACACATCAATGTAAGGCGGACAAAACAAACAACTTTCAGCAATGGAATTTGTTTGTTTTTGTATTGTACCATTTCTTTCCCTGATAATGATACTAAAAACCGGAGAACAATTGTTGGTATTAATTAAAATCGCTATTTTTGGACTCGAAAAAAAATAAACTTCAATAAATAAAAAACATTATAAACGAATGAAAAAACTGATATCAATTCTGGCATTTATGCTCCTTTTCACTTCACTCTCATACGGTCAGGACGATAAGACTTACACAATGGCAATAAAAAAGATGTACGAAGTTATGGGCACGGATAGTGCTTTTAAAAAGATCATCAATCAATCCATCAGCGTTTATAAAGCAAAATACCCGAAAGAGAAATCCTGGAATGATGTGGAGACAGAACTAAACAATACTTCGTTGGATGAAATGATCATTATGCTTTCGCCTGTTTACAAAAAATACCTGACTCTATCCGACATTGAAGAAATCACTCGGTTTTATCAGACTCCGGTGGGAAAGAAATATATAAACTCCATACCTGCCATTACCCAGGAATCAGTGAAGATAGGGCAACAACTGGGCGTGGAAATTGAACGGAAGATCAATAAGAAAATAATAAAAACGATGAATAAAAAAGAATAACTCAAACCTCAAAACAGACGCAGTACTTGTGAGTGTTTAGTTGGGAGTAAATAAGAAAATAACAATACTATGACAGACATTTTTGACAGGCTAAAAGCAGCCAAAGGCCCATTGGAACAATACCAGCAAAAAGCAGACGGGTATTTCATGTTTCCGGAACTGGAAGGAGAAATAGCCCCCAGGATGAGATTCAACGGAAAAGAAGTCCTTACCTGGAGTTTAAACAATTACCTGGGTCTTGCGAATCATCCGGAAGTACGTAAGGCCGATGCTGAAGGGGCACAGGAATGGGGTATGGCTTATCCAATGGGTGCCAGAATGATGTCCGGAGAAACGAAATACCACAAGGAACTGGAACAAAAGCTTGCTAAATTTGTCCATAAACCGACAGCCTATTTACTGAATTTCGGTTATCAGGGGATGGTATCCATCATTGATACCTTGCTGGATCGCAAGGATGTGGTGGTGTACGATTCCGAATCGCATGCCTGCATACTGGATGGTCTGCGGCTTCACATCGGAAAACGGTTTGTATTTCCACACAACGATATCGAAAATCTGAGAAAACAACTGGAACGTGCCACAAGGCTTGCGGACGAACAGGATGGTGGCATCCTGGTTATTACGGAAGGTGTATTTGGCATGGCAGGCGACCTGGGACGATTGGATGAAATTGTAAAGCTAAAAAAAGAGTTTACCTTCAGGCTCCTGATTGATGACGCTCATGGGTTTGGCACCATGGGTGAAACAGGCTCGGGTACAGGTGAGTATTTTGGTGTGCAGGACCAGGTGGATATTTATTTCTCGACATTTGCAAAAAGCATGGCAGGAATCGGTGCATTTGTTGCTTCAGAAAAAGAAATTGTAGATTCATTGCGATTCAATATGCGGTCCCAGATATTCGCCAAGTCATTGCCTATGCCAATGGTTATCGGGGCATTGAAACGGCTGGAGATCATTCAAACACAACCGGCTATCAAAGAAAACCTGTGGAAAATCACCCGGGCTTTGCAGGATGGATTACGGGAAGACGGCTTTGATATCGGACATACACAATCGCCTGTAACCCCTGTTTATTTCAATGGTACTGTGGGCGAAGGAACCAATATCGTTGTCGACTTACGCGAAAATTTTAATATCTTTTGCTCCATAGTGGCCTATCCGGTAGTACCCAAAGGGGTTTTGATGTTACGCCTGATACCAACCGCCTCACATACCCTGGAGGATGTAAAAGAAACCATCGCTGCATTTAAGCAAATCAAGGCAAATTTAGCACTGGGAAAATATAGCAAGACCGAAATGCAGGACATGAAAATAGGGTAAAAATGATACGGGAACAAAAATATCAGTTGCAATGCGTTGCCTGTGGTCATATTACTCATGATTTTGGAGTATGGTTTGAGCAAAATCAGGTATGTCCGGAATGTGGAAGCAAACATTCAGAGGTTTGGTATCATACCGACTACCGGGAATTACCGGAGCTTATGAAAGGCAACGTGGAAAGCTTCTGGCAGTATTTCCCGTTTCTACCGCTTACCGACAAATCCAATATTATTACTTGTACCGAAGGAGGCATACCGGTAGAACGCTGGAGCTTCCTGGAAGAATTTGCCCGGAACAAATACAACTTAAATATCCAGGTTCATGTCTATCGCAATGATTTAAACGGAGGAACAGGTACTTTCAAGGATGTATCTGCTTCCCTGGCAGCAAGTATATTCAAAGAATACGGCATCAAGCAATACTGTGTGGCATCTACCGGGAATGCCGCCACATCGTATGCCAAGTATCTGTCCATTGCCGGTGTAAACTGTTCGGTCTTTTTGCCCGGGAATGTGCTAAAGGCTTCCGAAGCATTTATCAGTGCTTATGGGCAACAGGTCTTCAGGGTAAAAGGAGATTACTCCAAGGCAAAGGTAATTGCAGCAGGATATTCGAATAAACACCATATCCTTATGTCCAACGGGAACATTGATCCGATCCGGGTGGAAGCTAAGAAAACCATGGTTTTTGAATGGTTGCGCCAGATGGGAAAAATGCCCGATGTCTATATCCAGGCAGTAAGCGGTGGAACGGGACCTATAGCTATTAACAAAGGAGTGCGGGAAATCACATCCATCTATCCGGATATAAAAAACCCAAGGTTTATACTGATACAACCCGACAAATGCGACCCCATGGTGCAAGCCTGGGAAAAAGCTGAAAAAGAGCATTTCCCTGCATGCTTTGAAAACGACTACCCAACGATAGAAAATCCGGATACTGAAATACCAACCTTAGCCACCGGCCACCCTGCCACCTATCCGATCATCGCCCGGTTAGTAAAAGAAGTGAATGGTAATTTTGTACGGATTGCAGAAGCAGATATTGCCGCTTTTGCCCGCCTGGTTGCTTTTGAAAGCAAAGTAATGCTGGGACCCGCATCTGCAGTCTGCATTGCAGGATTCTTTGAATCATTGAAGAAAGGCCTGGTAAAAGAAGGCGAGTCCGTTCTGTTGAATGTGGGCGAAGGTGTAAGGCGCGCACCTGAGTTTGTCGACAAGATGAGTTATACTACCAAAGAAGTGGATCAGGTAGACCAATGCAACCCGCACACCATGGAATCCTACCGGAAACAGTTGTGGGATGCAGTCACAAATTAATCCTCATGGCAAAATTCGAAAACAAAACAGTCTGGATTACAGGTGCTTCCTCAGGAATCGGGGAAGCCTGTGCCTATCTGTTTGCACAGGAAAAGGCAAACCTTATCCTCACAGCCTCCGGGAAAGAAGCATTGGTCAAAACTCAGGAGAAATGCATGGAGATGGGTGCAACCTGTCACATACTTCCATATGATTTATCGTATCTGGAGGGAATCCCAACGCTGGTGGAAAATGCTTTAGCATGCTTTGGCAGGATTGATATTTTATTTAATAATGCCGGGATTAGCCAACGGGGACTGTCGGGGGATACCTTGTTTGAAGTTGATAAAAAGATTATGGATATTAACTTCTTTGCGCCGGTGCTACTCGCAAAGCTAGTCTTGCACGGAATGTTGAAGAATCAGGGAGGAACCATTGCTGTTACATCCAGCATTGCCGGAAAGTTCGGATTCCCTTTACGCTCGACGTACAGTGCTTCAAAGCATGCCTTGTACGGCTACTTCGAAACACTCCAGGCAGAGTATTACGACCGGAACATCCGGGTAGTCATGATTTGTCCGGGCAGGGTAAATACCAATATCTCAGTGAATGCCCTTGGACAGGATGGAACGAAACATGGAGTACTGGACAATGGCCAGGCAACAGGGATATCGGCTGAACAAGCGGCTAAAAAAATAGTACAGGCCATTTACAAACAGAAACCTGAAGTTTTAGTGGGAGGAAAAGAACTGGTCATGGTAATCATCAAAAGGCTGTTTCCGGCATTGGCAGGAAGACTGGTCCGAAAATTAAACCCGATGTAAAATGGATAAATATATCATTAGCGGCATACAACAAATAGGTATAGGGGTGGAAGATTTCACGACTGCCTTGAAATACTACATCGACATTTTCCAAATGGATGTTAAGATCCTGGAAGATGATACGGTTGCCGAGCTTATGCTTCCGTACACCGGCAATAAGCCACAGAAAAGGCATGCAGGTATCGTAATCAACATGCAGGGAGGCAGTGGGTTTGAAATCTGGCAGTATTCGGAACGTACCCCCCGGAAGATTGGATTTGAAATACAGGTCGGTGACCTGGGGATTTGTGTGACCAAGATGAAAAGCAGGAATGTCAGGCAAACCTATCAGGAGTTATCCGCGAAAGCGAATGTCAGGATTCTTGGAGGGCTGAGTACTTATATTGATGGAACGGACACATTTTACCTGGAAGATCCCTTCGGAAATACATTTCAGGTTGTCCAGGATGAGTCGGTCTTCAGGGAAGAACATCGTTCATCTGGCGGACCGGTAGGAGCTGTAATAGGCGTCCGGGAGATTGACCGTTCGCTACCGATGTACAGGGAGATACTTGGATATGATAAGGTGGTAGCCGATGTTACAGGAGTATTTGAAGACCTATCCGTATTACACTCAGGGAATCAGCAATACAGAAGGGTATTGCTGACGCATTCTGCTCCCCGCACAGGCAATTTCAGCCACCTTTTCGGATATTCGTCCATTGAGCTCATTCAAGCGATTGAACGCGAGCCAAACAAGCTGTACGAAGGACGCTTCTGGGGTGATCCCGGATTTATCCAGATTTGTTTTGATGTCCGGAACATGAATGCTTTAAAGGCAAAATGCGAACAAATGGGTTTCCCTTTTACAGTTGACAGTTCGGTAAAACACAATGAGGTAAATTCATTCGACATGGGTGAAGCTTCCGGGCATTTCACCTATATTGAAGATGTGGATGGCACACTGATTGAATTTGTAGAAACCCACAAGATCCCCCTGATAAAAAAGCTGGGCATAAACCTGAATCTTCGCAGCTTCAATCCACAAAAACCGTTACCGGACTGGATGCTAAAAGCATTATGTTTCGGACGGGTGAAACCGGAAGATTTAACCTGACCCATATCATGAAATCGTTAAATAAGAAAACCCCGATAATCGTTCAATTATCGGGGTTTTTCATTTAACAGGACGAATATATGCCTGAAAAGCGTGATGTCTGATTTCTTTTAAAAAACAATGTAGTAATCTGTACAAGATTCATACGTATTGCTATAAATATTATCGATCTGATTCACCGTATAACCCGATCGTTGTACCACTTCTGCACTCCAGTAACCGGCAGGGATATCATAGGTGACTTTTGATTTAGCCCCCATAATTTGTTGGAATTTATCATTGATATACAAATCATACGGATCACTTGAACCGTTAGTAAACTCCATTCTGAAGGTATGATCCTGTTCACAGGTTGGTGCGGAGGTGGTTTTACACCCGATAAAAAGGAAAACGACAAACAAACTGATTATTAACTTCTTCATACAAATCTATTCTTTAAATGAATACTCATATTTTTTATACAAAGGTCGTTGATTTTAACTTTAATGAAGTTACATAATTAAAGGTATAAGTTACATAATTCACAGTTCGGTACTGGCATCCTGTCCAGGACAGCATGTAAATGCGGACTGTCAGAAATAAAAAAAAAGTCCCGACAATCGTTAGATTATCGGGACTTTTCGTGCGGCTGAAGGGACTCGAACCCCCACGCCTCTCGGCACCAGATCCTAAGTCTGGCGCGGCTACCAATTACGCCACAGCCGCATACAGTGCGTATTTCGAGTGCAAAGATACATTCTTTTTTGAAATTGGCAAACTTAAATCAAAGATTGGCATTTAAAAGTTTGCAGGTTGATAAGAAGTTTGAACGGTTTGTCTAGTTTGTAGTTTGATAGCTTGCTGGTTAGACATTATATACGACATACTATAAGGTTATAAAAAAGTTCAACGAACAAACCTGTTAACCCAAAACATGAAACACAGAACGCGGAACGCAGAATAGTTTTACTGTCTTAGCGTCTTTGCAGCCATTAGCTTTGGATTGATCAAAGTCTCATCGAGGAATTCTACATGCGAAGCACGGATCGGATTAATATCAATACCACCGCGCCTGGTATACATGGCAGCCACCATCAGCGATTCAGGATTAAATATTTCGTGGAACCTTTTGTAAATCATTTCCACCACTTCTTCATGGAAATGGTTTTCCTTGCGGAATGAGACAAGATATTCCATAATCGAACTCAATTCAACAGCATGCTTAGTGGACATTTGAACAAACAAATCCCCCCAGTCAGGTTGGTTCGTTACACGGCAATTGGAACGTAACATGTCGGTACGAAACAGATAGGTATGTTGTTTATCTGTCAGCTTACTGGTAAGTAATTCAGGGGATTCCGTAAAATGTGTAAAGGAAATTGCTTCTTGTTTCCTTATAGGAACCTGGCTGCATAATTCAGCTTGGGTAAATGCAGGAAATGGATGTCGTATTTCACATAGGGAATCGAACAGGGAAACATACACCTGTGTCTCCAACAGGATACTTAAATCATGTGAAATAATTACCCCAACACGTTCTTCTGCCAGAACAACTGTCTTCCCAAAATGATCCATATTGAATGAATTGAGATAGACCTTCAGGGATTTTGATTCAACCAGGTATTTGCTGTCTGCCTGATAAACCAATTTCATCACCCTTGATACAGGCAATCCGTTTTCAGTAAGGAAAGACACTTCATAGCAATTCCAGACATCAAACCCTACAAAGGGCAGCTGATTATCATCAATCCCGTAATGCACCCTGTTTTCGTACCTTGGGATACGAAACAAGAGTGAAGAGTCATACTTTTCAGGAGTTTTTACTAATTTTCCAAGGGCAGTATCGTGGATATCGAATAACTTCATTGATTAATTGATTGATTGGTTAATTAGTTGAGTAGTTAATTCGTTAATTGGGTGAATAGTTTATTGGTTAATTGGTTTATAAAGGACGGAGTATTCTTTATTTAAACAAGAATAATTTTCAAACACTATCCTAACCAATTAACTATTCAACCTCCCGATAGCTATCGGGACAACTAAATTTATGCTTTCCTAATATACGGGTTGCATTTTTTGCTTAACCATTCACGTTCATATTCATTCAACTTTGGAGCAATGGTATCATAAACCCGTTGGTGATACTCATTCAGCCATTCAATTTCAGTATTGCTCAACAAATCAAAGTTGATCAGGTGCTGGTCAATAGGAAAAAGGGTCAATGTTTCAAATTTGAGGAACTGACCGAATTCAGTCTTTTGCGCAGGTACTACATGAACCAGGTTCTCTATCCGGATACCATATTCGTTGGTACGATACATGCCCGGCTCATTGGAAATCATCATACCCGGTTGGAGAACAGTTGGATTTTCATCCATACGTATGCTTTGGGGTCCTTCATGAACACATAGGAAATGCCCTACCCCATGGCCTGTTCCATGTCCGTAATTCAATCCTAAATCCCACATGGCTTTACGTGCCAGGATATCCAGTTGCGAGCCACGTGTCCCGACAGGGAATATAGCTTTTGCCAGTGCAATATGCCCTTTCAATACCAGTGTATTATCGGTTTTCTGTTGTGCCGTTGGGGTTCCCAAGGCTACTGTGCGGGTAATATCGGTGGTACCGTTCAGGTATTGCCCACCCGAGTCCAGCAAGAATATATTTTCAGCTTTTAGTTTGGCATCCGATTCCGGAGTAGCACTATAATGCACTATGGCACCGTGAGCAGCATATCCGGCTATGGTACCAAAGCTTTCACCTACGAAATTTTCCTGTTCACTGCGGAACAGGCGTAATTTATCGGAAACTGATATTTCAGATAAGTTTCCGGATTTCAGGTTCTCTTCCAGCCAGATAAAGAAGCGGGTCAATGCTACACCGTCTTTCTGCATGGCCAGACGTACGCCTGCCATTTCAATATCATTCTTTACGCTCTTTAGTTTGAATACCGGTGACATGGTATTTCTGATAGCACAGCTTTCAGGAATTGATTCATACAATCCCTGGTTCAGTTTACCACCATCCACAAGCACTGCTTTTGAATGAGAAAGTTTCTTCAACTGATCGTAGATAGCCAGGTATGGTTCTGTTTTTACTCCCTGGCTCTTTAGATACGCGCTTGTTTCAGCAGTCAGTTTTTCAGGGGCGATATACAAGGTAGCCGCATTGTCCTCTACCAGGGCATAGGCGATAACTACCGGGTTATAGTCAACATCATTGCCACGTATATTGAATAGCCAGGCAATATCATCAAGGGCAGAAATGACAAATACATCAGCATGAGCTTTCTTCATCTCTGCATGTACCATTGTCAGCTTATCGGCTGTTGATTTTCCGGCATATTGTGTTTCAAATACAAAGAATGGTTTCAATGGCAATTCAGGGCGGTCAGTCCAAACCTGGGCAGGCAAATCAATGGAAACAAGTTCCAGGTCATTCATTTTCAACTCAGACTTCATGGAAGAATATCCGTTGAGTGAAAACATTTGAGGATTTACGCCAACCTTTTCACCTGCTTTTAATTGAGTGGCAAGCCATGGAAGGATTTCAAGGGTTTCAGGCAATCCCTGTTTCATTAGTTCCATACCGGTGCCTTCCAGTTGTTCGGCAGCATGTAGAAAGTATCTTGAATCAGTCCACAAACCTGCAGCATCTAATGTAACAACAGCAGTTCCTGCAGAACCATCAAATCCTGAAATCCACTGACGTTCTTTCCAGTATTCTGCAATATATTCGCTTGCATGAGGATCAGTTCCGGGAATAATACAGGCAGAAATGCCCAGATGCTTCATGGCTTTGCGAAGCAACGAAATGCGATTGATTATTTGTTCCATGTATAATTAATTTATGATGATATTTTTTGTCTTACCTGCAAAGATAATTAATAACAAAAGAAATTCACAGAATGTTGAAACAAATTATAAATTATAATCGGTAATTTCATATCGGAGAATGTGAAACAAGGGGTTTTACATTAAAAAAGTCACCCTGGATATAATCCGGATGACTTTCCCTTTCAACCAATTGAAAAACTAAATGCTAAATCTTTGTGATGATGATGGCAGTTCCTCCTCCGGGAGCTAAATTTAATTGAATTGTTGTAGTTGAATTCACTATCATTTCCTCAATATCCAATGGATATGGATTGGTTTTATAATCAGCATGTTTTCCATCTTTGAACAATTTTGCTTTGTATTTAGTATTTTTATCCAGAAAGGATAGATGCAGATTCAGTTTTCGGGCATTTTCATCAGTAATACCTCCCACAAACCAGTTCTCTGATTTACGGTCCTTTCGGGCAACAATAAGATAATCTCCAATTGCCGCAGCAGGTATTACTGTCCTGGCCCAGTTAGTTGGACAAGTTGAAGTAAACTCGAATGCAGGGTTGCCCTCATAGTTTTCAATCATGTCAGATGCCATCTGGACAGGGCTGAATAATACGACTGCTAATGCCAGCTGCTTTGCCAGGGTGGTATGAACATGGGTCTTGGGTAATGCCGGATTCTCAAACTTATAGGTTCCCGGTGTAAAATCCATAGGTCCTGCAAGTCCCCGGGTAAATGGAATAACAGTTGTATGTTCAGGAGGATTCCCTCCATCCGGCGACCAAGCATCATATTCCTGCCCACGTACTCCTTCCTGCGACATTAAGTTCGGGTAAGTCCGTTGCAATCCGGTGGGCATCATCGGTTCATGGTTATCAATCATGATTTTATAACGTGCAGCCGTTTCAATTACTTTACGGTAATGACGCACCCCATACTGGCTGGCATGTTGTTCTTTGTGATCAAGCAGTGCATTGACATATCCGGTCTTGACACAGGATATGCCTAATTTTGAATACATACTGAAGGCGCTATCCATCTGTGCCTCGTAATTTTTAGTGGCTCCTCCTGTTTCATTGTGGCCGATTAATTTCACATGTTTCTTTGCCGCATAATCAGTTACTTTTTTTATATCAAAATCGGGATAAGGCTTTGTGAAATTAAACTGGTCACCATTTGCCGACCAATCACCATCCCAGCCATAGTTCCAGCCTTCAACCAACACCCCCTGGAAACCATGCTTTGCAGCAAAATCGATATAGCGGATGGCATTATCAGTCGTTGCCCCATGTTTGGGTCCCTGGCTCCATGTATAAGCACCCATGTGCATTCCCCACCATATTCCTACATACCGTCCGGGTTGAATCCATGATGTATCCTCAATCTTGGAAGGTTCATTCAGATTCAGCATTAAACGTGAAAGCATCAGTCCACCCGGGCTTTTGGATATAATGACCGTTCTCCACGGACTGTTGAATGGTGTCTTAGCAAATACCTTTTCTCCGGTTGACCATGGGGTCAGATCGGCTTTCAACGTTGAAGATCCTTGCTTTGAAGTAAGGTTAAGGCCTGCATAATCGGTCAGGTCTGCTTCGTGGATAGTCAGGTACAGGCTGTCGTTCATTTCCATGGTTAATGGAGTTGAAACAGTATCCAGGCTTGTTACAGGAGCTTTGCGGTATAAGTGTTCAAAATAGTTTGTGTGATTCGTTGGAATGGACCAGGTCTGTGGGTTTCCTACCAACGCAAATTCAGTGAGTTCATCCATGATGGTAAAATCAGTTAGATTGGGTTGTTTTGGAAACTGATACCTGAACCCTACCCCATCATTGAATACCCTGAAAACAATAGACAATTCGCGTTTCTTGCCTCCTTTTTCCGCAATATGCAGGGTCATTTCATTATAGGTATTATCCACGGTAGTTTCTTCTCCCCAGGGCTGTGTCCAGCTTTCGCTAAAAGATCTGAAATCAGTATTCATAAGTTCAAAATCCTTACAGAAAAGATCGTTCCCTTTAAGGATAAAACCTAAAAATGATTTTTCAATGATTGTTTTATTGCCGGTTTCTATCTTATAAAATGGTTTTCCATCTTCTATCCCTGCTTCTACAGTTATTTTTCCGTCAGGGGATGCAACTGTAGTTTTGTTTTCCTTCGAACATGAAAAGAAAACCAGCAATAAAAAGGAGACAATTATAAAACGTGAATTCCTCATAACATGTGACATATCGTTATTATTTTTAATTACTTTATCGTGGAATTACTTGAATACCTATCCTGCAATGCGAAAAATCACCTGTAGTTTTATCTCTCAATTGCGGTATGTTTTTTGGATCCTGCAGCTTACCTTTCCAGTTTAAAGTAGTTCTTTATAAAACGAATCAACCTTGAAAGGAACCTTTGAAATAATAAAACAAAAAGCCAACTGTCGATAGTCAGTATACTCAGAATACCCGGTTGTTTCCTTGTTTGTTTTTACGTTAGACGAATAATTTATTGAGGCTAATCATCACCTGTAACTACAGTGCGAATATATAGATTATAGGGTTGGTAACAAGTTGCACAAAAAAAAGATATAATTATTTAGTTAGTTAAATAATTATATCTTTTTGAATTTAAGATATTTGAGCAACCATGGAAGGTAAATAAATATAATAAAAGTATATAGGAAAACCTGTCAATCCAGGCTTATACTTACGTTAACGCGAACGATAATTCCATGTGAAACTTCTCTTATTTATCAATATCCGATTTTACAGATTTGATTTCCATGATCTTTTGTTCAAACAGTTCATTCTGAACAAGCGATCTGTTTTTTACCTTCGTTTTATAAGTATTGATGGTATGAATTGAATAGTTTAAAAACTTACTAATCTTCTCACTTTCGATAACCCCTAACCTGATCAAAGCAAAAATCCGCATTTCAACTGTCAGGCTTCCGTTTTCAATACCCATATGAGCTATTTCCTCCGGCGGAAAGAGCTGTTTATACTCATTGGTAAAATCTGGAAAAAGCTTTAAGAAAGTCTGGTCGAAGGTAACATACATATTTTCCCTTTCCTGGAGAATATCAGCTTCCTTAAACATTTTAGCAAAATCATCGAACTGCCTCATCGCTACTTTCCGGTTAATGATCCGGTACATATGTTCCAGCTTATCAATATATTGGTAATTTACATAGAAAAAGTGCCCGATATATTTGTCTTTGATTTTATTTGCCTCCGAAAGTTCGGAATTTGTAAACAGTACTTTTTCGTTCTGTTCCTGAATAGTACGCCTGGCTATATTTAATTTTTTAAGTTGCTTGCGGATAATTAATGTTGCCCCCAGAAACAATATCAATAATATCGTAACAGACACAACCAGCCATATCAACACATTCCGTTGGTGTTCAATTAAATCGAAACGTTCTTTCTCAATGATGGGTAATATGGAACTAATCTCGATCTTTCGATGCCTTGCATTATAAAAATTGGCATCATCCATAGCTACTTTAATATACCTGTTCGCCTGATTTATGTCTGCATGCGACTGATACAACAGTGTGGCCAGGTTTCGCATGGCAGTAGTTTCCTTTGTTGCCGATTTGATATCCGAGATAGCTGCCTTCACAAAATTAATAGCCGCCTCATCATGCTGGTTCGTCAGCGAATTGATATAAGCGAGGCTCGATGCAGCTATGGCATCCTCGTGATTATCCTTCGATTTCTTCAACACTTCTCTAAATGCATCCATCGAGTTGTTATAATCTTTCTGCTTCATCTTCATCAGTCCCATTGCCGACCAATATTCAACGGTATTAACAGGAATCAGGGCTATGGCCTGTTCAATGTATGCATTTCCCTTTGTAATATATTGCGATTTAAAAGGTTCCACTCCGTTATAATCGGCCATGTCATAGTACAGTCGTGCCATGATCTTGGAATACTCAAGCTTTACGGCCGGACTCAGTGCATCAATGTCACTGTCCTTAACTATGTCGAATGCTTCCTTAAACAATCCGGATGATAAAAAGCAAAACACCAATCTGACTTTAGCTTCAACGATTTTCCCGGGGTCATTTAGTTTTGAGGCAATATCCAATGTGCGGACAGCATATACATAGGCAGAATCATACTTGTAGGATTTATATTCTTCAAAAAGTGCGGCATAATGATGCAGCTGGTCGTAGCTTACATTTGAGGAAGTGCGTAATTCATTCTTAATATTGTGGATTTTCTTCTCTTTTAAATCCATGTAATAACTGCTTTGGGCAATATACTTGTCTAATTCAACAAACATGGAGTCAAGACGCTCTGCATGAAGCTGAGATACAAACTGGAAGGATAAAATTATAAGTATAATTTTCGTGTGATTTTTTCTCAAAACAGTAGTATTAAAAATTTTGCGAAAGATAGATATTTATTCCGAATAAAACAAAATATATGTTTACCATTCCGATATAAAACCAGGGATAAACCATCCTCATTTTAAATTCCAAAAACGGGTTTTAAATTCAATAAAAAACATGTCAGCACTTCATAACTTCTATATTGCTATTGTTGAATATTCCTTTTTATTTGTGGGTCATGATGCTTCTGAATCATAGCCAGCAAGGATTTAGCCTCAGCAGATGCAACCAGTCCGTTTGCTTTATTGATATAGAACAAAGCCTTTTTCTCATCATGGCGGATGAAACAGAGCTTACCTGCCAACAGATAATACTCATCATTATACGGGAATTCCAGGCAAAGGCCTTCCATTACCCGCAAGGCTTTGTCCACATCCTGTTTCTGTTTGTAATACTCATACAATGAACGCATGGAATCAAACCATGTGAGTTGTTTTACGGCACAGGCACCTGCCAGTTGTTCTTCATAGGTCCTGACATGCAATGGATCTTCTGCCGGTATAGCTTCATTGAATGGCCACAACTCTTTGAGCATCCAGATGGAAATTCGTCCATAACAGGTATCAAAAGCCGTAAATGGATAACCCTCAGGAGCCGGCATCAATGGCTGTTGATTCACTTTCGTAACGGGGAATATCCCTGTCTTTTTTAATTCCTTATAAAATGCATCGGATATCAGTTGTTGTCCCTTCAGGGTCGGATGGACGTGCTCCAGCAACAGGGAACTATCCATAATACCATGGGGAGAAGAGGATTCAAATTCATGGACTGCATCCACAAAATGAACATTGGTACTGTTCCTTGCATAATTTTCAATCAGGATATTGATCATTTCAGGTGCACGGAAACGCAGTTCGTCATATTCTTTGGCCTGGATGTAATGGCTTTTTGCGGTTATAAAATCTCCTTCGCCAAATGCTTTATTGGCTAACGCAAATTGTCTCCCTGCACTTAATTTACCGGTGCTGCTGATAAAAGGTTTCAGGTCCTTTAAGTTATAAACCAGGTTGCTGACATACACCGGGATATGATGGTCGTTGAAAAGATCCATCATATCAGTCATATTAAAATCAAATTGTCGAATCCCCTGTTGGTACAATGTAGAATTTAACGGAATGGACTGTTCGTGAGCCATTCGTTCCATCAATGTCAATGAATAATCTGTTGTCTTTTTATCCGTTCCCTTAAGTTTCGCAGCTAACCGGAACATCAATTGTCCCAGTTTTAAATCCTTAAGAGCAATTGCCGCCCGTACCAGATATGGGTTTCTGCCGATACTGCTTGTTGAGGCAACTCCTAATGCCCCATAGTACTCGTTGTGCCCCACATATATCAACACAGCATCGGGCTGGTAGTCAACAAGCTGTTTGGAAAAGTCATAGAGCGTATAGGAATTGACTGCCGTAAGCGATAGGTTGATGATCTCGAAGTTGATAGCAGGGTATTCAAACTGGAGCCTGTATTTAAGCATACGTGGAAAAGCTCCGTTATGCATGTAGGGAAATCCCACCGATGATGACTCACCAAGAACAAAGAACCGGATGGTCCCTTTCTTTTTTACTTTCGGGAAAAGCTCATAGTTCCCACGGGTTGCATTTTCCTGTATCGTAAAATATTTTTTTGATATATCGGGGTTTAGGTGGTAATACTTTCCGGTACTATCCTCAATAAAAAGAGCTGTATCATAGCCATAATGACACAGTTGCAACGTGATCTCTGCAAGCAGTAACACTACAAACGGTAGTAAAACAGCGATTGTTCTAAATAGCCACAGCCTGGCATTTTTATTTTTTGTGTCCAATTCAGGTAAAACAGTATGATTTAAAGCTCTCGATAAACAACTCATTTCATAGATTTAAAGAGAAAATAACCACCTGTAGGTATGCAGGTGGTTATTTTCTCTTTATGACTTATCAGTATCCTTCTGATTGTTGAAGGGCACCGTGGTACCTGTCAATTTCAGTCTGGGGTATTGGTTGCACATAATACCCGATACCGCTAAAGGTAAGCGGTCCGTTACGGGTTGTCTTGTAGTAGTTCACTTCCTTTTGTCCAATCTCCCAACGACGGATATCGAACCACCACTGTCCTTCGGCAAACAATTCAGACCAACGCTCGTATTTCAACACATCGGTATGCAGGTGATCCCCGGCAGGAGCCATTGTCACATCGGTAAATGATTTGTAATCGACTGCAGAGGGAGCATCAACCGGCAAATTATACGCACGGCGATGAACCTTATTTACATATTCCAACGCCTTTACCGGCAATGAATCTTTCAATGCCTCGGCATACAGCAGATATATATCGGCTAGCCGGACAACCGGATAGTTCGCAGGGCTGCTGAAGTTCAACAGTTGCTCGGTTCCCTTTCTGTTCGTGAATTTCTTATGGTTCCATGATAATATCTGAGGCTGGTTATTCAATGCCGGCGATTTGTCGTAAAAAGTCACACGTCCTATTCCATCCATGAACGTATCGACATATGGCTGTCCGGCACTGACATAGAGTCGTGGATCGGCTTTTTTATTGGTGCGTATGTCGTTGCTCTGAGTTGTATAGGTTGGATCCAGGATATACGGAAGGTTCGTTATTGATCGTGCGGTTGCAGCATTAAAAGCCGGATTCTTTACCCGGATACCCGGGGCATCCAGTGTAAAACCAAAGCGTCGTACATTGGCATCATGAACGTAATTATTTCCCCATCCACCTGTTGAGTTGGTGATGATATCATATTGGGTCACCGATCCCTTATTCCTGAAATCAAGATTCAACGGCCAGGGAGCAAATACCATCGGCATTCCGCTTCCCGTTGTAAAGGCTGCCCAGGGACCTGTTTGCTTTGGGTTATTGGTCATATCAATTTCATACAAACTTTCTTTATTGAATTCTTTGGTTGGATCTCCATAAAACATATTTTCATAGTCAGAGGTAGGGACCAGCATCCTGCCACTGTTAGTAATGATATCTTCCAACACAGGAACGGCTTTACCACGCATGCGTGCCTGCATATATACTTTGGCCAGCAACCCCTTGGCAGCCCATACGGTAGCCCTTGTCTGGTCTGTCTTGTAATCCTTCAGCAATACAATGGCTTCATTCAGGGTATTTATCACAAAATTCCAGGATTCTTTGGTTGTAGCACGTGGCGGCATCATTTCACTGACCGATTTAGGGACTTTGTCGATCAGGGGAAGTCCCAATCCATTGGCTTTGCTCTCTATCTCAAAGAAGATCTGACCGTGCCAGTAAGCCAATGCTCGGTTAAACAGGGCTTGTCCTTTCATATATTCAAGTTTTGTGGAATCAGCCTTTGGAATAATGGGATGA
>Ga0302272_1000465_pt1 | contig 18490 bp, 10 predicted proteins | sample III_Bog_N1_2_FD_198772 | JGI IMG/M metagenome (GOLD analysis project Ga0302272, IMG submission 198772) | Peat permafrost microbial communities from Stordalen Mire near Abisko, Sweden - III_Bog_N1_2 | ecosystem: Environmental > Terrestrial > Soil > Wetlands > Peat | place: Sweden: Abisko...
ATACCATGTAATAGAGATCACCACGTTTGAAAAGCCATGGACCTTCCGAATAATTTCTGAATGGCACTTTAGTAATTGCTCCATCAATCTCAACCATATTACGCTTTAATTTGACCATGTAACAGTCTCCATTGCCCCAAGCCATCCACGGAGTACCATCGTCGTCGATAAAAATTGTAGGGTCAATGTCGGCATTCGGTCTGTGCGAATCAGTTGTCATCGAATCGGTAATGAGTGGTTTACCAGGAAGAGCTTCCTTGAAAGGACCCGTAGGGCTATCACTTACAGCTACTGTAATGAAATGACCTTCTTTGCAGTCGAGAGTAACATAGTAATAATACTTGCCATCCTTTTCCACCACTTGTGCCGCCCAAGCTGACCCATTATTTGCATTGACAAAATCTTTAGCAGCAAGGACAGAACCATGAGCAGTCCAGTTCTTCATATCAGTAGTTGAGTAGCAAAGCCAGTTGGGCATATTGAACCATCCTCCTACTGTCGCTTTATCTTGACCAACATAAGCGTAAACCGTGTTTCCAATAACTGTTATGGCCGGATCGGCGGTGAATGCGTCCGTGAAAAGTGGATTTTGACCGGCTACACGTGGCAGTGCCTCACCGGAAATTGTCACCTCATCTATTCCTCCATCAAGTACTTGAAGACTATTGGGAAATCCTCCCGGAAATCCACGTCCAATCACCCACATGCCGGCGTTACGATTCAGAGCCGAACCCTTGAATGAAATAGTGGATGGCTTTCCGAAATTAGCTTGACCTGAAAGTTTCACTTCAAAGCGAAGTTGAGTCTGTCCACTCTTGGAATCATAGTTGGCTTGGGCACGAACATCATACCACTTGCCTGCTTCTACATCGTCTCCTGCCACAATGCGACGAGGTACTCCATCAGCACACATTACCTCAACAAAGTATCTTTTATACATATTGTCAAAGCCAATGGAAACATCACCTCCCAACTGCCCCTTTGCTCCTTCCTTGCAGAGAAAAACCTGTTCGGTACCAAGTAGATTACACTTCAAGCTGGCTTCTATCGACCAACTTTTCCGCATGTCGTAATAGGCCAATGGACGATCGAATGTCACCACATACTCACCGTTTTTCAAGGCAAGCGACCGGGTGTTAGGCTTTCCATTGACTATCGCAGAAGGCACATTATCTGAAAACACAATAGCTGCTGACTTTGAAGTTTGTGCTTGCAGAAAATTACCCTTGCCGGAATCATCGAACACAAAAGGTTGTGGTTCAATCGGACCACGGTTACTAGCAGTTAAAGGTTGACCTACTATGGAGACAGAAACTGAGTCACCTTTAAGATGTTTTATCTGCTCAAAACGCCAGTTCGCTAGGACTTCTCTCTCGGCATTCATATTTATTGCGGTTAACAATGAACCTATAAATATAAATGCTTTGAGAGATTTGCTTTTAGTTGTCATAGTCTAACACATAATTATATTTTAAACTCAATCAGCGAAGTGATGATTGCTTTCCTATTCATTTTCACTATCAATTGGATTATTGCTGTAATTTAATAGTGTATGTAAATGATGTCGGGTCTGCAAACACCTTAAATTTTTCAAGTGGTCGGGGACCACAACTGTTAGAACCAACACCTAAAGTCTTGGTAGAAACACAAAATACGGTCGATGTACTTGCAGGCAAATCAATTTTATACTCTACCGGTTGCATTTGTTCATCTGTATGAGGAAGAGCCGCCACTTGCATAAGTTTTTCATCAGACTGTATCATTAAAGAAGGCATATCCTTACCACTCAATTTTGCCCATCTTACTTCTTCATGATTACCACGTTCCATTGGTTTTTCATATTCATATTGTTCGTTTACACCCAATTCATAAACACCCACATCTGCAGCACTCTTGCGGTCAGAGTAGTTTTCCATTGGTCCACGACCAAAGAACTCCATACGGTCGAGCTTCTTGTCAAGCAACATACGCACACCAATTCGAGCTAAGTTGATACGGAATCCAACAAATTGAACCTGATTATCAACCTTGATCGTTCCATCGCCTTTTACCAGATAGCTGGCTGTATGATACACACCAAAGCCTTCTTTACCATCGGCTTTTGTTGTAGAAGTTACCTTCACCGAAGTGTTGTCAATAGTTTCGACTTTAAAATCTACTAAGGTGTACTTAAGTTTGTTTATACCAAATTTCTCCCACTGGCTATATGCCCATTCATCATCATTACGGTGGGATGCACGCCATAAATGCAATTTAGGAGAACCATCAGCAGCCAAAAGATTGATTCCATTTTGAGCCAACTGATCCATAAAGCCGGTTTTCTTATCAAATCTGACTGAGAACTTTTTGCCTGAAACTGTCACTGATTCTGCATTCTGAACCAACTTCACAGGTTGTTTTGCTTTTGTTTCCACAACTGGCGGAGTATTAACTGGCAGTTTGAATTGCGCAACTGCTACCTCAAATCCTTTGTCTGCCCAAAGCGTTTTTTCTTTTTGTGTATATGAAACACGCACAAAATACTCAGCTCCTGCTTTAGGGTGCTCTACTTTATAAGGAATATTTGCCCAACCTATACCTCGGGGATTTATTTGACGGAACTTTATTGTTCCTTTATCTATTTCCTTTCCATCTTCAGTCAAACTCCACGATGCATCAAAATCATTTAAAGAAATAAATTGATATTTATTCTTGATTGTAATTGCTCCGGTAACCGGATCAGTCAATTCGGTATCAATCCATTGAAATGCTCTTTTCATTTCAGGATAATGCGGTTTAACCTGGTTCCCTTCTGTAGAACGGTCGTAAGAAACAACACCTTTATGTATAAAATAATGGTCGTTCGGAGCTTCTCCAAAACCACCTCCGTAGGCTAATATCGGGTGTTTTGGATCGCGTTTATTCCACAAAGCCTGATCCTGATATTCCCATATCGCACCACCCAGAATTTCGGGATTGTCGTCAAATACCTTTGAGTATTCGTCAAGTGATCCCATCGAGTTAAACATGGCATGTATAAACTCACAGATGTAGAATGGTTTAGTTAGCTCTTTGTTTTTGGCAACATTGGCGTAATCTTCGGCTGTACCATACATTCTACCATCTAAATCTGAAGGATTGCCTTTTCCAGTTCCAAAACGCTCGTAATGGATTGGTCGGGAAGGATCCATTGCCTTAACAGCATTCATAGCTGCAACAAAATTAGGGGTAGCTCCCCATCCACATTCATTGCCTAACGACCAAATGATTACTGAAGGATGGTTCTTGAAATTTTCGATATTGGCAACATTACGATCGATAATCGCAGATTTTATGGTAGGTTCGTTATCAAAACGTCCGTCGTATCCATGGCATTCTACATTGGCTTCGGCCACCAACCAGATTCCCCACTCATCGCAAAGCTCATACCAACGGGGATCATCAGAATAGTGACTGGTTCGAATATGATTGCAATTACCCTGTTTTATCACCTGAAGGTCTTTAATCATTTGTTCTTCTGTGATAGCATGACCCACATCCGACCAGTGTTCGTGACGGTTTACCCCTTTCAATTTTATAGGCACTCCATTTACCGTAAAAATACGACCTTTGATTTCTATTTTACGGAAACCTATTTTTGAAGATAAGATTTCACCTTCAGAATTGGTTAATACCACCGTGTATAAATTCGGCGTTTCAGCAGTCCATTTCAATGGATTAGTGATCTTCATTTTCACATTCAAAGCCTCTTCTTGATTAGCTTTGAGCGAAGCGCCCGTTGCATTACCCTTGGCTATTTCATTGCCATCTTTGTCGTAAACGGTTGCAGTAAGTATTTGAGCTTTGGCAACTTTATCATTATAGTTCTTTACCTTGGCTGTAACATCAAGTGTTCCGTCTTTGTAATCTTTATCCAAATCGGGTTTTACAAAGAAATCGCGAATATGTACCTGTGGAGCACTCCAAAGCGTTACGTTGCGGAAAATTCCGTGCAGTCGAAACATATCCTGATCTTCCAACCAAGTGCCGGAGCTATATTGATATACTTCAACAGCAATCATATTTTTACCTGATTTCAGGTATTTGGTAAGATCGAATTCGGCTGCGTTGCGACTGTTTACGCTAAAGCCGATTTTTTCGCCGTTTACCCACAAAAAGAAAGCACAGTCAACACCATCAAATGTGATAAAATTTCGACGACCAATCCATTCGGCAGGAACCTCAAATTCCCTACGATAGCTACCTACCGGATTTCTCTCTTTATAGGATGTATACCATTTTTCTGGTTCACTCATTACATGCGGATAATCCTTCTTTATCGTATATCCCAAATTGCGATAAAAAGGTGTTCCGTATCCTTGTACCTCCCAGTTTGAAGGTACAGGGATTTCTTTCCACGTAGACACATCAAAACCCGGTTTGTAAAAGTCAACCGGACGTTGTTCGGGACGTGGCACCCAATTAAATTTCCATGCTCCGTTCAAAGTACGACAAAGCGAAGATGCATGTCGTCTGGCAACCAACGCCTCTTGCAAATTGCCATAAGGCATTAACGTGGCATGATATGGTTCTTTATTTATCCCAAGTAATTCGGGATTTTCTATTTCCGATGGAATTGGAGCTCCAGCGGTGGTATCTGATTTAAGTTGAGTACAAAATCCATTTAAGGAAAAATAGATTAGAAAAAAAAGAGCTATAAATATGATTTTTTTCATTTGTTAGTAATTTATAAATTGGATAATATCTGTATCTTGAGTATATATGGGAAGTGGTAAATTATATCGTTACTAAACACTTCAGATCATTCAGGATTAGCTATCTTAAAGCCCAACAAGGAAAGCATTTGCGCAGCATATCGTTTTCCTAGTTCTCTGTAACCGGCAACAGTAAAATGTAAACCATCACCTCTTTGAGGACAACCAGCCGAAGATATAACATAAGAATTTGATATTGTTTTTGGTAAAGTTGCTATAATTTTATTCATGCTTGCACAAGCACCCTTCTGATCCGCGTTAACAAGTTCACCAGCAAGTAGCGGAACATTCTTGGGGTTAAGATTAAGATCTTTAATCAAATTGTCATAAACACCTTTTACTTTTTGTGGCCAAATGCTATCGTTTGTATTTGACTCTCCCTGATGCAACAGAATACCCTTGATCACACCGCCTTTTTGAGCCAATTTTGCCATTTCAACAAGGCGAGCATACGGATTTCCATCATACTCTTTTACCATGTTTTTCATCCAATCGGGTGCTGTAGCAACATACGACTCATAGTTATCTTTATCAAATAGCTCAATTTTGCAACCTCCTACTGCAACATTAATAACACCTACTTTGATATTTTTGGGAAGATTAGCGACCATTGTACGACCAAAATAATCCGCAGGAGTTAAACCGGTACGACAACGGCATAAAGGTGGAACGGCTGTATACCAATTTCCTTTAACTCTTCCATTATTAGAGCAATCTACAGTTGCCATCACCTGGAAGCGGCTATCTACTGAAATGGTGTCTTGAGCTTCAATTCTGGCATTGCCTTCCATATTAGATTGTCCCAGACACAAATAAATGTAGAAATTCTTATCCTGCGAAAAAATGTTCATATTTGAGATGAGTAATCCTACAAATACAAACAATCCTAGTTTTCTTTTCATATTTTTAAATTTAATAAATTATTATTCTGTGATTCAATTAGCAGTTTCTTTTCAAACAAGAAGAAAACTACAACGATACTACTCTTTACACACTGGTCCACTTTTATATGAACAAATTTATTGTATCAACATTTGTGTCGAATGGAACATTTTCTACTTTCTTTAATCATTATTTAGCCCAAATCTCACCTTCCGGTGTGCGTCTCCACTCGAAATAACTATCCAACACGTTGAGTGATTCGGCACTTGGAACCGGACCTGTGTGGGGAGTTTGTTCGAAATACATCAATACCGGATTGGCATCGCTGAAAGCTGGCCACAGAGGAACGCCTGCACTATTCGGATGACCATATTTGGCAAAGTTGGTCCAATAAGTGCTCATAGCGTCAGAAATTTCAATGTCGCTTTTAGTAGTTTGAGGATTTGATGGGTTTAGATGTTGAAACACGTAGGCCACTTCTTGCCCGTGAGGCGAACCATAACCGGCCCGTGGTGAACCTTCTGGATTATCAGGGTGTTGATCGAAATAATAGTAGAATACTTTCGATTTTCCTGTCTTTGCCTGAATACGTGCCCAACTCCATGTCTGCCAACCGAAAGCTGCATCACGAGCCAAATCTCTTGCCGTTTTTGGAACATTATCCGTTCCAACCGGATAAGCTTTTATCAAGTCGTCGGCAAATTTTCCATAGCGTGCTTTAACGCCATGAATGTATTCCTCCGGTGTACGTCCGGGCGAAAAGCTGGCGCCTTCGTCGGAGTTATAACCTATCAGAACCGAGACATCGTTATATTTTCCGGCTTCATATAGTTTGTGCTGATCATCAGTGATTACGTATCCGTCAACAATGGGCCATGATCCGCCAAACCCACGTGATGGAAGTTTGTCTGCATCAATTTTACGCAAGTCTGCAACGGAAGAAACTCCGGCACTTTTTAAATAAGCTTCACCATCTTTTTCGGCATCTTTCAGGCGTTTCATATTTTCACCCGGATAAGTTTGTGTTTGGCGCGAAGGTCCAAATGAGCCACCACTTTCGGAAATTGCACCCTGAAACAAGCCTTTAGCCAAAGGTGATGCGCATAGCATACTAACGGCAATGCCTCCGGCCGATTCACCAAAAATTGTGACTTTATCAGGATCACCACCAAAAGCCGCAATATTGGCCTTTATCCATTTCAAACCGGCAATCATATCTAGTAGTCCGTAATTACCCGAAGCATGTTGTGGATTTTCGGCACTTAATTCAGGATGCGAAAAAAAACCGAGCTGACCTACCCGATAAGCAATACTAACCAACACTACGCCTTTTTTTGCCAGTTTTTCACCGCTATAAGGCCATTCGGAAGTAGCTCCTGCACCAAATCCACCTCCGTAAATCCATACAAGTACAGGAACTTTTTCTTTTGCCGATTTTGCCGGTGTCCAGACGTTCAGATACAGGCAATCTTCGCTCTTTCCAGAAGGAGGATTACCACCCTGCATAGGGCCAGGAGCATATTTAGTGGTTTGCTTAACACCCGCCCATTTTGCAGCAGGCTGAGGTGCCCGCCAACGAAGGTCACCCACCGGAGGTGCAGCAAAAGGAATCCCTTTGTAAACAGTCAGTCCATCTTCATTTGTTCCCTGTACTCTCCCTTGTTCTACTTGAACGGGAGTCGGTTGCTGTGCTAAAGCTAATCCGCTAAGCGACAGGAATAATCCTGCGACAAAAAAAGTGATTTTTCTCATACATTTTTGATTAATCATGTAATACCATTTTTATATCCTGCATGAATAGTTTCACTCATGCTCATATTGAATGATAATTACTTTATTTATAAACACATAATTTTAGATTTACTCAACTTATTATTCTTTTTTAAATACAACAAAAATAATACAAATATCAGGATATTGGTTTTAAATTTAGACTCGCAATTTATATTATTAGATAATTGTTGAAATAATGCCGTTTAAACAAGGTTAGATTCTATCCAGCATTTACATTAGAAATGCCGAACAGAATCTACTAAGATTGAACATTGAGATGTTATACTCCCGAATAATTTCAATCTAAAAGATAATTATTTATTTTTCAAAGCAACTTATAGCATTAAGAGTTGGACTAATTCTTCCATGTCTTTTCGCCAGCTTTCATTTTGGTAAGAGTTTGTTCAATGCCCTTTCTTTTCATTTGGAAAATGTTTTCTGCTTTATTTGCAGACATAAGTGCCTCCTCTTCTTTGGCAATAGCTAGCTTTTGCTTTCCTAGTTTATATAGAAGATTAGCATATACATTCAAACAACCAGAGTTTTCTGGCATAAATTCCAACGATCGTTTAGACCAAATAAGAGCATTTTGTAATGTTTTTTTGTCTGAGATCTCCTGTTGGACTACCCATGCTACATTCATTATACTTTGACAGACCCGAATTCTCTCCATATTTGCAAAATAATATCTCATTTGCGCAAGTAGGGAAGAATCGGTATTAGCCGGATATTCTTTTTCTCCTTTTTTAAATATTTGGAAATTGGCCTTGTCTTTTTGAACTATGGTGTCGTTGGTTACTTTCATCAGATAATTATTGCAAAAGCGTGTTGCATACTCCATATAATATTTCATTTCACCTGTTTTTGCGTAATAACTGGTGTAAAGTTCATCTCTGTATAAAAATGTCATGGGTGGAAGGTGTTTTTTTGGAATGGAATCATAGGCTGTGACGACAGAATCTAATAATTGTTTATTTTTTGTAGTTCCGGCCTCATTGAGAGAATTCAATATATAACTAAATAATAATTGGTCAAGCGCAGCTTGACTACCCCATCTGTTATAAAATAGGCCTTTGTTCTTTTGAAGGTTTGTATATGTAAGGGAGTTTATTTTTAGTATATTATTTCTTTTTGAGCACAGAGTATAATACATATCCAAGCTAGTCGGAGAGGTTCGTTCTCTTTCTGAGAGCAGTTTTAGGTAATCTTCGAATTGTTGAGAATTCGACAATCCCTGATCAGAGCGTTTCTTCATGTAATTAATCATAAATATAGTATCGTTCTTTCGGGTAGAATACTCTTTCTCCCAAACATCAATTGGTTTGGAATCATTCAGTGCCGTTAAGGCCTTGTTCGATAGTGTAATAAAATTAGTTGTTTCCATTGCACCTAAAGCATTATAAAAACGTTCTCCATCTGCTTTAAGAAAGAGATAAGTGGGAAAAGTCTTGACTTCATATTTGCCGGCTATTTCAATTCCATCTCCTTTTTCTGCATCAACCTGATAACAGATGAAGTTTGTATTATAAGCTTTACCCACTTCGACCAGTGGGAAAACGTTTTGGCTCATCATTCTGCAGGGACCACACCAAGAGGTGTAAACATCAATAAAAATTGGTTTATTGGTCTGTTGCGCTTTTTGGAGCACTTCTTTCCATGTTCCGTGCTCAAATTGGATGCCTTGAGAAAATGCAAAGAGAGAAAATAGTAATGCTGAGATAATAAATAATTGTTTTTTCATTGTTTTGTATTTTTAAAATGTATAACATTTGTAATTGTCAATAAAATCCATTGTCGGGTACATAATCATTATTCTGGATAAAGATTAGCATATTTCCAAAACCGAAAGAAAGCCTCAAGCCTCCACATCATATTTCATATGGGAAACCGGAGCTTTTCTTTTAGCATGAGCGAAACGTCCCGCTTCGCTCAACATTCTGTACTTATTGTTTCATTACGACGAACTTGGAGTTGTTTTTTTACACTTTCCTTTTCGCAAGTTTAGCTAGTGTATTTATCGTCATTTTAGGAAATGAATTCCTATATTCATTTCTACCTACACACATTACAGGTTGTTTTTTAGTTGTTAATATACTTCTCTAACTCTCGTTTTAGCATTTCATTGTCATTCTGTCTGAAGCCGATATTAATGATTTCCCCCGTTTTCTTTACGAGTAGATAATGCGGAATTCCGGAAATATTAAACTTGGCATTCAAAAAATTCCATTCGTCTGTTGTAACGCGGTAGTGTTCACCCTTAATATCGGGAATCATATTGGACCATGTGCTTTGTGGTGATGTTGGGTTAGTGATATACACAAACACTATATCTTTATCGGCTAGTTCTTCTTTAAGTGGCTTAATTTGTTCAATACCATTGCGGCATGGGCCACACCAGGTTGCCCAAAAGTCTACATAAATCACTTTGCCCTTGTACTTCTTGATAATGGCATCAAAAATCTTGTCTGCCTCAGTTTTAGGAGTCTCGTTTACTACAAAACCAGTCTTTTTCTTATTGGCTTCCAGCTTAGCAATTGTCTGATTATTGCAGAGTGCTATATATTCGGCAATAAACGGAGTACTAAATTGCTGTTGAATAGTTTTCAATTTTTTATCGCTTACAGGAGTAACTTCTTCCACTATATTGCGACAATAATCCTGTGCTAACATCACGTCACTGGCCAATCCTTCTTGTATGCCAAATAATGTTTTCATATTTAGATTGCGGGTATCATTCGCCTTTTGAGTAAAGAGTTCATTTATAAAAGGGTTATGCCTTCTATGGAATGCATTTATTGAATCACTGTACGTAATATAAAACTCTTGCATTTTCCGAATCTTTTCCGAATTATCATGATTAGTCATAATCTTCCATAATTTCTTTTCGTCTGCAGTCAATTTAATTTTATTGTCTTTAAAGTATTTATCAACAACAGTATTATCTGCTCTTGGAGTGCTTTTATGTATGCTTTCAAAATCTTCCTGATATTTAGTATAAAATGCTGTTACTTGCTTACTATATTTCTCTTTATAGCTTTTTTCCTCTACAGAGTTGGAAATCGAATCCGCCTCTTTTAGTTTTTCTAACATTAATCTCTCAGACTCGGTAAAGGTATATCCCGATTTCTCCAGCTCTGTTCCCAGACTCTGTGTATTGATCGAAAATGAATTACCTATTCGAAGAATATCTAAATACTTAAGTCTGTTTATAAACGAATTGTAACCAGAACACATTACGGCCAATGGATTATTTACGACTTCATTATTTATAAAATCAAAATATCCGGCTGTTAGCGAATCCGATTTTACCGGTAAGGTCCTTTGTGTGCGTGGTATTTTGTTTTTTTCGCGGTAGGCACTTTCCCAATAAGAATCATAAGACATTTTATTCGAGGCAGATTCGCATTCAAAATTCATTTTCATGATCTGATAGGCTTTGGTAGAAATGGTATTTGTTTTCATGATTGAATCTAATGCATTCATATCCTTAGATTCAAAATGATTACAATATGCTTTGTATTGAGCTGGCGACATACCGAGTATTTTACTTTGCATATCTCTATAATCAAAACTTCTTATTTTAGATAATTCAAGCATGTCTGAGTTAATTTTGGCAGATTCTCCCATAAAAAGCGGGGATCTGCCAAGCAGTTGAAAAACCTCTTTCTCCGGTTCTAAGAAAACTAAACCATTGTGTATAGACGAACGAACGAAACAAAGAGTCGGATAATAAACGGGGAGTTTGGTTGAAAAGTACCCATTTTCATCTATCCTTATTACAAACGTATTTTGTTTTCCGGTAATAATATCATTGATGGCGATAGAAAGTGTTTTTACGCCCACGCGTGGAGTATAATCTTTAATATAACCACTGTAGGTTGCAGAGTCAATCTTGAAAACGGGTAGTTCATACGGTTTGTCATCTGCCGGTTTTTTCTTTTGAGCTTCCGCACCATTATTACTATATTCTTTTAGGCTTTGAGCTGATAAGCCTAACAAAATATTACCCGCTGTAGTGATTTTGTAAAATACATCAAAAGTTTTCCCGTTACCGATGAGTTTTATTGAATTTGATGGTTTCTTATCTTTCGGGAAACTGTAGTTCCATAGTTTATTTTTGTAAACAAGGTATTTGTCGTAAAAACCAAACTCCCAATCTCCGGTGGTTTTATTGAACCAATTTCCGTTTAATTCTTTGGGTAATAAAAATTTCTTATTCGTATCCGGTTTTATTGCTATATCGTAAATAAACCAATTACCTCCCTCATTGGCTTCGCCATAGTCGATATATTGGGTATTTTTTGGAATAGGCGGAAATATTAATGTATAACTAACTTCGCCGGATGCCGGCATGGTATAACGATCATTCAACGGGATTCCTACCGAACGTTTGACAAACATTTTCTCATTACCAACAGGCTGAATATAAGTTTCCTTCGGGATACTAATCCACCAGCCCGGAACATATTTAGTATGAATATACAAAGCTGTTGTAGTATCGGTTAGCTCTACTTTTGTAATCGTAGAATTATTGTTCAGACTTAACCCCGTTTTGGGATTATTAATTACGGTTTGAGAATAAACTATTATTGCTGAAAACAGAAATAATAAGATGGTTAATGCATTTTTTTTCATTTTAGAATTGATTTTTATGGTTTGTTTATTTTTTCTACTTAGCAAAAAAATATTTTTATATTCATATCATATTTATTTAAGAGTTAGCTGACTTTCTTTTCATAAATGCACCAGAAAACAATAATGATAGCAGCATAGAGATTACAGCCCATAACAAACTAAATAATACCCATCTTATCCAGTCTATTTCTTGTTTCAAAATCCAACGCTCCAACACCATTGTGAATCCATTTATAATCCAGGTAAACAGGAAAAAATAAATGACCAGAGTTTTCCGTTGGCTTTTAAATTCTTCAAACGATTCTATCTTTTTTATTTCTCCAAAACTGTATATGAATGTAAACAACAATGATAAATTCAAACTTTGATGAATACTCGAAAATAGTTCTTTGATGAAAGGTTCGTCAGCCCTTAATAGGTCAGATGAATGAATCATTCGCTCAAGAATGAACGTAAAAATAAAAAGAGCTAGGAATGTCAACAGTATTTTTATTGGTTTCATAAGGTTTATCCTTTGTAAATAAAACATTTAAAGGTACTTTCTTCTTTAATCAAAACATTCTATAATTCATGCCAAACGCAGCTAATTCATAACAGACGAATTGCTTATTTTACTCATCTGAAAGTATTGGGCTTTTAACCAAGTGGGTTTATTTGTTGTATGCAGGCAATATTTTCCCCAATTCTGTTTCGAAATTCCACATTTCAAATTTGTCCTTAAGCACATCACCTTTGGAGTCAATTGCTACATAACGTGGTATTCCGTTGAACTTGAACAGCTGACGCAGCATATTGAAGTCGTCGGTAGAAATGCGGTAAGTGTTTCTCATCTCTTGTTCTTTTACAAAGTCGTTGTAATCTTTTTCGGGCGAACTTTTCTGGTCGGTGATGAAGATAAAGTCGAAGTCCGGATTTGCAGCATATTTTGTGCGGGTATCTTTCATTTGCTTAATCCCAGCCACACAAGGACCGCAGGTAGTACCCCAAAAATCGATGAACAACACTTTTCCCTTGAATGGATTGATGATTTTCCGGAAAATATCTGCACCTGTATTGTTGGGTAGTGCCTGCGGTGTAATTTTTGTATCAGGAAAAGCCTGATCCAACAAGCCTTGACCTGTTTTAATTAAATAAGGGGTTTTGATGCCTTCTTTAAGGGTATTCCACAGCTCGTTGGCATTCTCTTTCGATGTTGCATTTTTAAATAAGAAATCAAGCGAGCGTACTTTAGCTATTTCATACACCAGGTTCGGAGCAAGATCCAATTCGTTGTGCAGCGTACAATCTTTTAGTTTCCATATTTCTATTTCGTTATTGCTAATGGTGTTTCTTGTAAGAGGTTCGATATATTTTTTAGAATATTCCTTTATTTGCTCCTTATGCTTTTCGCTGAAGTTTTTCGACACTTCGTGCATTTGTTCCAATTGTTTCCGGTCATCGTCGCTCAGATGTTGTTTTACCGCTATTGATAAAAATTCGCGTTCCTTTGGGCTAATTGCTATTTTTTCTTCATCCAGATATTCCAGTAGATTCTTTTCCGGCTTCGGCCGATTTGCATTCAGGTTTGTATAAAACTGAGTCTGCGATTTTGTAAACAGATCATTATATTCGAAGCGATTGATAAATTCACTAAATTCGTCGCTTACCAACAGGCTTGGATCGTTGAGTGGCAATTGTTTTAAAAAATCGTAATACGAAGCGGGGATCTGCATCTTCAGTATCATATTGGCGGTGTCCTGTTTGGCGTAATAATCGCGGCTCATAACATAATTGAAAAGATTATTCGCATTTTCGAGCATGATTTTATTGCGGAGTATTGTTTTTGCCTTTTCCGACAAACTGTGTTTCTGTGTATACTCCTTGTATTGCGTCATGTTGTTGTCGTATTCTTTCAGTTGGTCTGCTTTAAAGTCGAGCGGTGCCATGGTTTTTCTTTTTTTGTCGAATACTTGATAATTAAAGCTATTGGTAGGGTAAGTCAGCAATTCTTTATTGAGCGATGCAAGTGCTCCCCTGTATTCGATATTGCTAAATGCGTATCGGATATTGCGCTTGCGGTCAGCGGTAAGAAACTCATTCCAGTCGAGAATCACACAAAGCGTCTGGCCGGGTTCCTGGTAAAAGGGAACAGGCGGTTGTTCGTTGAATGTAACCGATGTGTATCCGGGCATGTTCATCGGAATTTCAGCCTCGAAACGTCCATCGGGTTCTATCTTGACCACAATAGGGTAATCTTCGCGGGTAAGCGTATTGTTGGCATAAATAATTCCGGTTGTAAAGCCCAATCGGGTATCGTAGCCTTTTATACAACCAATCAGCCTACTCTGCTTTTCGGTAAAAAAAGAGGACAGTTCATAGGTCTCTAATGTTTTTTTAGGAGCTTTGGTCAATTGCTCCTTTATCCACTTGTCGATAGCGGGCGACACCACGGCCGGTTTACGAGTAGCGGTTACGGTTTGGTCGAGCGAGATGCCGAAAATCTGTTTATTATAATCTATTTTTTTTACGGATGCTGGTAATGGTGGAAACACCAACACAACGGTACTATCGCCCGAGTCGGGCATCCAGATATATTTATTCAATTCTCCGCCTATTAGTTTTTTTACCTTGTATTCTGTGCCGGTAGCGCAGTCGCGGATTACATACGTACTGTCGTAGGTTGTCCACCAGTGAGGCACAAAAGTAATGTGCATTGTAAGCAGAGTGGCTGTATCGGTCAGTTCTACTTTAGCTACATTATCGATCCCTGTGTTTTTTACTTCATAGGCCGGGTTCACTATCGTTCGCTTTTGTGCTATTCCACCAATTGCAATAAGACTTAGTAGAAAAAGAATAAGTTTTGTTCGTTTCATTTTAAATAGATTTATTGGGTTTACTGATTATAATAGTATATGTGTTTTCGTTTAGTTTGCCCCCAGTTCAGCGTAGTTTATACTGCACCGTTAGGCAGATGGTTCTGGTCTTCATTACAATTAGAAGGAAAGCTCCGGCTTATAGTATTAAGTTATAAGAATTAAATAATGTCGTATTCTTCTGAAAATAGTTAGACGATACGGTTGTAACTTTAAGTCCCCTTTAGGGGATTTAGGGGCAGTTTTCAATTGTATTTTCCGCCCCAAGCCCCTAAAGGGGATGTTAAATAGTATCGTCTTTGAAAAATTAAAATGGTACATTATATTTGTGCAATTACTTATATTCCGATATGGAAACTTTCTTTTAATTATTCTACAATCAATCGTCAGTTCATGCATTGGGCTTACACCACCACTTTGGCTACCGGAGCCGTGTAGTCGGTTTGGCCTGATGGGGTAATGGCAACCATCCGAAAGTAATATTTACTTCCTACGGTTAAGCCTTTTATCTGAAAGTAGGATTGTGTACTATGTCCGGCAGTAATCCACCCTTCGTCGGAAGTAGGCAGTACATCCTTAGCCATTAGCCAGATATAAGCACCTGCTTTTTCCACCGCACGGGCTACCAGCCACACGCTACCCGAATTATCACCATTCTGTGCTTCTAATTCAGGTTTTTGAATAGCTCCCGATTGTCTGGATACATGAAAACCAGCACTTAGAATTTCGGTTTCGTTGCCACCGGCCATCCGGTTGACATACGCCACCAGGATGCGAAACAGGTCATCGGCTTTGTCTTCGGCATCGTGCATGGCTGAAACTGCCATGCGACTACCATCCTGCGTAGCCAGATAAGCAGCTTCCAAAGCATCTACCGCAGCTTTTGCCTCGGCAAGCGACACGTCGGGGTTAAGAAAAGTTTCATTACCCGTCAGTCGGGTAAGTGTATTACGGTAAAAAGCAATTTTTACTACTACCGATAGTTGGATAAAATCCAACAATGCTTTTGTTTTTTTCATATAACATCTTTTTTTAAAATGAATAAATGTTGATGCAGTCACCTATTGATTGATTGTAGAATAAACACGATAAAAATTCAGATAAAAGCAATTACAATTACAGAAGATTATATAACCTTTTTCAAAACATCTATAATACCCGGAGAAGATTTGATAATCATTTTCAAAGCTTCTACAATACCTGAAGAAGATTTGATAATCATTTTCAAAACATCTATAATACCTGGAGAAGATTTGATAATCATTTTCAAAACATCTATAATACCTGGAGAAGATTTGATAATCATTTTCAAAGCTTCTATAATACCTGGAGAAGATTTGATAATCATTTTCAAAACTTCTATAATACCTGGAGAAGATTTGATAATCATTTTCAAAGCATCTACAATATCTGGAGAAGATTTGATAGTCATTTTCAAAGCTTCTATAATACCTGGAGAAGATTTGATAGTCATTTTCAAGGCATATTTCTTGAAAACAAAATACATTAACACCTTGTAACTCGTAACTATTTACTTGTAACTAATTTTGTAATCATCTAAGCCCATCTATTGAATTTCGCCAAAAACAAAACCGGCTCTTCGGGTTGTTAACAGAATGCAAAAATAGAATTAGGTTTTCTATAAAAGGTATCATTTGGCGAAATGAGACAAGTTTTTTCAAAAAAAAAATCAGGATACGATTAGGACAAAGCAATAAAACAAGTACACAGTATACTCATTTGCTAGCTATTACAAGAATCATCATTATCTTTTACAGGATTATCACTATTTTCGTGTTGACAATGCCGGCGATAGTCGGTGGGCGTATTTCCGGTATGTTTCAAAAATACCCGATTAAAAGTACTTTTCGCTCCAAATCCACAATCGAGTGCTATCGACTCTATAGTCCTCCGTGCAAATTTGGGGTCACAAAGTAATTGTTTGGCTTCAGCCACTTTATATTCATTCATAAACTCTGTGAAGGTTTTCTTTATACTGCCGTTGAGAACGATAGAAAGATGATGTTCCGGAATATTTATTTCTTTGGCCAGCATCAGTATAGTATAATCGAATCGCCGGTAGGGTTTATTGGTTTCCATAAAGGCGAACAGTTTCGTTTGGTAATTATCAGCCATCGTATCCTGAATTTTAAAAGTATTGTCTTTTTTGTGTGTTTTGGCTACGCCTGACGAGGCATCTTGTGTAAGAACAGATTTAAAAAACAGATACAGAAACTGAATGTCCATAGCCAGTTGACCAATAATAATATTGGCCTGTTCGTTACTAAAATAGAAACAGCATGGTGCTGACAGAATCAGATAAGTGAGATTTATGATTACGAATATTTTAAGCCACCAGGCTTCAGTTCGTAAATCGCTGTTTACTCCCCCACCCTGCATGAATGGTTGCTTCTTTATAAGTCGGTAGCACATGTACAGATAACCGAATATCTGAACGTATAACACAATGTTTAAAAGGGTTGTCTCTTTTGTACCAATTTGAAAATCGCGAATAAGCCATTCTATCCGCTGTGTGTATGTATAAGTCCAAAACCGGAAGTTGAAAATGACGCATGGAAGCAAGGGGATAAGATGTAGTAACGACCGCCATGAGAATAACCTGAACGGCTGTTGCAAAACAGATAACACATAGAAATACAAACAGGGACCCAACAATAGAAACAAAAGACCATCAATCGGGCTATAAAATGCAAGCAGATGGTTGAGTCTGTGAATTAATAACGAGTAATGAATATAAACCACCCCGCAATAAGTAGCCATAAGCAAAATCAGCATAAATAATAATTTGCCGGATTTACTATTAAAATGTGGTTTTAGAAAAAGAGCAATTGCTAATAATAATAAATTAAAACAAGAAAACAGAGTGATATATTTTAGTAGCATAAGGTATATAGAGTTGGTTAAACTTCAAAATTCAGGGAATGGAAATGATAGGCAAATTAGAAATTAGCCTCTCTAAAAACTTTAGATAGGACACACGGTCAGAAAACAGAAATAGGAGGATGCTAATAAATAAAAAGGAAAGATGCAATTTTGTGCTTTCCATGGTTAATGTTATTGTTTTTAGGTTAAAACTAAACAAAGATATAATTAATAACTTTTTATCACTAGCTATTTTAGATATTCTATTTGTAATAATAGATATTATTTTTAGATTGTAATATCTTTTGTTCTGATTACAATACCAATAAAAAACAAACAGGTCAACAACTTACCACTACAAAGACAATTGTAATAGACTCAAGCAATTATTTGAAAGTTGACAGAATAATTTCAACAGAAACCACCGGTATCCCTGGAGTCATTATTCACTGTAATGTTGGTGAAATTTTGTCTCCGGGGTAGATATTCCAGTTGTTTCAAATATTAAAATTGTGTTTGCAACAAATAAGGTCGCTATTTGATACAAAACAGCACTGTTATCAAATGAAAATTAGGATAACTTTGTTCCTGCGTTTATTAAGCATAGAAAAGAGGCTCAAGAAGATCTACGTAGAATCAAACTTATATGTAGTTCGAAGTTAAGAACCATTCTGTTTCGTGATTTGATTTATGTTTTTTTATTCAACCATCATTTAAGCAATTTCATAATCG
>Ga0302272_1000466_pt1 | contig 18485 bp, 8 predicted proteins | sample III_Bog_N1_2_FD_198772 | JGI IMG/M metagenome (GOLD analysis project Ga0302272, IMG submission 198772) | Peat permafrost microbial communities from Stordalen Mire near Abisko, Sweden - III_Bog_N1_2 | ecosystem: Environmental > Terrestrial > Soil > Wetlands > Peat | place: Sweden: Abisko...
ATGACAGTCCAAAAGTAAAGTATAGAGGTATCTTCCTAAATGATGAAGCTCCTGCTATGTCCGGTTGGGCATCAGAAAAATTCGGAGGGTTCAACCATAAATTTTACACCAATGTTTTTGAATTAATCCTGCGACTACGAGCTAATTTTTTATGGCCAGCCATGTGGGGAAAATCTTTTTTTGATGACGATAAAGAAAATGGTCAGTTGGCAAACGAAATGGGAGTTGTGATAGGATTGTCGCATCACGAACCTATGGGCAGGTCCCAGGCTGAATGGCATAAATATGGTTCCGGCCCTTGGGATTATACTAAAAACGATTCAATCCTTCGCAAATTCTGGAGAGGTGGTGTTGAGCGTAATAAAGATTGGGAAACAATCACAACCATTGGTATGCGAGGAGATGGTGATGAGCCAATGAGTAAGGACAATAACATTGGACTTCTGGAAAAAATAGTAAAAGACCAACGCGATATCATTAAAGAAGTTACAGGTCAGAAACCAGAAAAAACACCACAAATATGGGCATTGTATAAAGAAGTTCAGGAATATTATGATAAAGGAATGCGTGTTCCGGATGATGTTACTTTGTTACTTTGCGACGATAACTGGGGTAATATCCGCAAGTTGCCGGATGTTAGTTCACCAGTTCATCCGGGAGGTTACGGAATTTATTATCACGTTGACTACGTAGGTGGTCCAAGATGTTCTAAGTGGCTAAATGTTAGTCAAAATGAACGAATCTGGGAGCAAATGGAACTTGCCTATTCACATGGAGTTGACAGACTCTGGATTTTGAATGTCGGAGACTTGAAACCGATGGAATACCCTATTAGTTTTTTCCTGGATATGGCTTGGGATCCTTCAAAATTCAATGCTCAAAATATACAGCAATATTCTAAAGATTGGTGCACTCAGCAGTTTGGTGAAAAATACTCGAAAGAGGCTGCCCGTATTGTCGGACTTTATACAAAATATAATCATAGAGTAACTCCGGAAATGTTGGATGCTACTACATACAGTCTCGACAATTACAATGAATTTGAAAATGTACGAAATGATTATCGTGATTTGACCTTAGATGCCATGAGACTTTATAACATTATTCCAAACAATTATAAAGACGCTTTTGATCAGTTAGTATTATTTCCGGTAAATGCCTGTTCAAATCTTTACGATATGTATTATGCAGTTGCGAAAAATCAGAAGCTGGCTGCAATAAACAATCCGGAAGCAAACTATTGGGCTGATGTTGCAAAACAATGTTATGATCGTGATTCTGTATTAATGGCTCATTATAATAAAGATATTTCCGGAGGTAAATGGTCGCACATGATGGATCAGATACATATTGGTTACCGTACATGGGCTGAACCAAGAAGAAGTGTGATGCCAAAAGTAGTAAAGGTGGATGTATCTGTATTTCCTAAATCGGAATTAGCCTTCAATGAAGCTGATGGATATGTGTCAATTGAAGCGGAAGATTACCAAAGTGCAAAAGGAACAGCTAAAATACACTGGGAAGTTATTCCTGAATTAGGAAAAACTGTTTCGGCAATAAGCACTTTTCCACAAAATCAATATCCAACTGCAAAAGACTCTGTTTACCTGGAGTATGCTGTAAATTTTAAGACTACTGGAGAGTTTGATGTGAATGTCTTATTATCGCCAACTTTAGCCTTTAATGCTAACAAAGGATTGAGATATGCCATTTCATTTGATGGTGGATCAGAACAAACAGTAAACTTTAACAAGAGTGAACGAGAAATAAATAGATGGGAATCTCAACGTATTAATCAAACTAAAACAAAATTTAAGGTAGCTACGCCGGGAATACACCGTTTACGTTTCAGAGTTTTAGAACCCGGTATTGTACTTCAAAAGATATTAATTAATACGGGTGGTTTAAAACAAAGTTATCTTGGTGCACCTGAGAGTAAACTTTCAAAAATAGGAGAATTAAAATGAAATTATTTAAATACCAATTAGTATGGGCTTTGTTTTCAGCTGTTGTTTTGTTCTCTGGACAAGTTGAAGCAACCGTCAAATTACCCCGCTTGATTAGTAACGGTATGGTGCTTCAACGGGATGTGCCCTTAAAAATTTGGGGTTGGGCTGAACCGTCAGAGAAGATTAAAATTCTATTTCTTGGAAGATCCTACCAAACAAAAGCTGATAAACTGGGAAACTGGAAGGTTGAATTACCTGCAACTGCTGCAGGAGGTCCTTTCAATATGAAGGTAAATGGAATTGAAATTAGAGACATTTTGATGGGAGATGTTTGGTTATGTTCGGGCCAATCGAATATGGAATTGATGGTTTACAGGGTGCTTGATTTGTACCAAACCGAAATAGAGAAAACGAATAATACGAATATTCGTTATTTCAAGCCGTCGATACGTAATGATTCACAAAGCCCTCAGAATGATTTTAAAGATGGTACGTGGCTTCCTGCAACTCAGGAGAATATCATGAACTTCTCTTCTTTGTCTTACTTATTTGGAGATCAGCTGTATCAAAAATACAAAGTACCTATTGGCCTGATCAATAATGCAATTGGAGGTTCAGCTATTGAATCGTGGGTAAGTGAGGATCTTATGAAATCTTATATGGATAAGTGGACTGCTTCCAAAGCCAAAGCAGATTCTATTCGTTCAATAAGTACTGCAGGATCAAGTCCGGTTCGTTTTAATTTTAACGCTGAACTGGTTAAAAATGATCCCGGTTTGGGTCGTTGGTCAAAAGGAGATGTAAATACTTCCGACTGGCCTCAGATTTCTCTTCCCGGATATTGGTCAGACAAAGGTATTGATATGTCAATAGGTTCTATGTGGTTTTATAAAGAGTTCGATGTACCTGATTCACTAGTTAATAATACAAATGCAGTTCTTCGTTTAGGTCGAATTATCGAAAGCGACTCTACTTTTTTAAATGGGACATTCGTGGGTACAATATCCTATCAATATCCACCTCGCATTTACAAACTGCCTGTTGGGTTGTTGAAATCAGGAAAAAACAAACTGATGGTACGTGTGATATGTCCTGGCGGTAAAGGCGGATTTGTAGAAGATAAAACTTATGAAGTCCGTTTGGGTTCGAAAAAAATTGATTTAACCGGACAATGGAACTACCATATTGGGGCTTCGCTTAAAGCATCTATAGGACATAAAGGCAGTGGCGGTATTGGAACACGTCCTTCCGGATTGTACAACAGTTTGACAAATCCATTAATAGGTTACAGGTTTAAAGGAACCATATGGTACCAGGGAGAATCCAATACTGGAATGCAAATGGATGAATACAATCACCTTTTTAATGATTTAATTACTGGTTGGCGTTCAAAGTTCAATCAACCCGACATGCCATTTGTATATGCTCAGATCGCCAATCTGGGAATCCCTAACAAACAACCTATTGAAAGTGGTATGGCTAATGTGCGCGAAGCTCAACGCCGCACGTTGGAATTGTCTAATACAGGAATGGCCGTAACTTACGATATTGGAGAGTGGAACGATATTCATCCATTAAACAAAAAGGAAGTAGCTCGTCGAATGGCATTGGAGGCCTCCCGGATTGCATATCACGATAGTTCTGTGGTTAGCTCAGGTCCATTATACAACTCAATGGAGATTTTTGATAACAGCATCATTCTTACCTTTAAATCTGAAGGTAGCGGATTATTCACAAATTGCCTTTTGGATGGATTTCAAATTGCAGGAATTAATGGAATATTTGAATGGGCGAATGCGGTAGTCCTTTCTAAGAATAAGGTTAAAGTATGGAGTAGAAAGGTATCTAGTCCAATAGTTGTTAGATATGCCTGGGATGATAACCCTGCAAATTCAAACTTGAAAAACAAGGAAAATTTACCGGCATCTCCTTTTACAACAGCCATTAAAAAATGAAGTACTAATGTATATCTAAAATATGAATACAAAATATAAAGTACTTCCTCAGTTACCTTACCTAATATTTACCCTATTGTCTTTTGTTTTTTTAATCTTGGCTTGTTGGTGTTTAATATTTGTTTCTTCTTTTTCTATTTCAATTTCTCATTTTTTTTTATTTCTGTCTATCTCAATATTGTTAGCATTTTTTGGAAGTGGACTAGAAATTAAATATGTCGAAATCGTTGCTGGTAAGTTAAATATCAGACATATACTCGGATTTGCACACTGTAAATATCCAATTTCTGAAATTGTCGGATTTAAAACTGCAATTTTAAAAAAGAAGAAAGGAGAATGTCTTCAGTTATTAATAAAAATAAGCAATGACAGAGTTATAGAAATTAATGGATTTCTAATTTCGAATATTATTGAGATAGAAAGAGAAATAAAAAATACTATTCCTTATGACAATTCCATCCAAGAACCCATTGTTAATATAAAAGATCAATTATTTATTTCATTTACTGTCTCCCTTTTAATTAGTTTTTTATGGTTCATAATTAGTTTATTATAACAAATCATATTAATAATCAATTTTTTAGCTTTTTATATGAATCAGATTCTAAAAAAACTTTTTGTATTTGTTTGTTTATGTTACATATTCTCTGTGTATTCTCAAATTAAAGCTATTAATCCATATGGTCAAACTACAATTTGTAATCCTGTAAACCTGAGTTACAGGTTTTGTCTCGATGCTCCATCGAGGCGTGAGGCAGCTGACCCTACAATGGTTGTGTTCAAGAACGAATACTATTTATTTGCATCTAAATCCGGGGGATATTTCCATTCTACAGATTTAATACAGTGGGATTTAATAATAACAAATGATCTTCCATTGGAAGATTATGCTCCGACAGTAGTGGTAATGAAAGACACATTGTATTTCATGGCATCCAAAAATGCTCCTGTCAGCATTTTTAAAACTGCACATCCAAAATCCGGAAAATGGCTGATCGCTAACTCTTCGTTTCCCATTGGAATGATTGATCCTGACTTATTTGTCGACGATGATGGGCGTCTGTATTTTTATTATGGTTGCTCTAACACGAATCCGATTTATGCTGTAGAACTCGATACAAAGACATTAAATCCAATTGGAAAAGCTGTTGAGGTTTTTAATAGTGATAAAATAAATTTTGGATGGGAACGTCCGGGAGATTATAACAATAAAGATACTCGACCATGGATTGAAGGCTCCTGGATGACAAAGCATGATGGGAAATATTACCTTCAGTATGCGGGTCCCGGTACTGAATACAAAAGTTATTGTGATGGAGTGTATGTTTCAGAGAAACCTCTTGGTCCGTTTAAACTATCAGTAAATAATCCTGTTTCATCAAAGCCTGAAGGTTTTATTGCCGGAGCTGGACACAGCAGCACTTTTCAAGACAAATACGGCAACTACTGGCATATATCCACTATGACCATTTCACAAAAACACATGTTCGAGCGTCGTTTGGGATTATTTCCAACCTTTTTTGATAAAGATGGTGAAATGTATGTTTACACAGGTTTTGGTGATTTTCCATATAGAGTCCCTACAAAAAAGATTTCTAACCCAGAAGAGTTGTTCCCTAAGTGGATGTTATTGTCGTACAACAAGCCGGTTGAAGTTTCTTCCGAATTGCCAGATCATCCGGGAAGTTATGCTACCAACGAAGATATTCGTACTTTCTGGAGTGCTCAAACGGGTAATAAGGGCGAGTGGATTAGTATGGATTTAAAGAAAGAATCCACTATCAATGCTATTCAAATTAATTATGCAGAAAATGATACGAAGCTTTTTGGTCATGAAACGGATATCTTTTATCAATATCTTCTCCAGTATTCTACCGATAACAAATCATGGAAAACATTAGTTGATAAAACGCAAAACAGAAATGATGTTCCACACGATTATATCGAATTGAAAATACCAATCAAAGCTCGTTATATAAAACTAATCAATTACAAAGTACCGAGCGGGACATTTGCCATAGCAGGTTTACGCGTATTTGGAAATGCTGGTGGTAATGCACCTGCAATTGTTGAAAAATTGAATATTGATCGTGATCAAAATGATCGATGTGTTGTAAAATTGAATTGGACTAAGAAATCTGATGCCATTGGTTATAATATCAGATACGGTACTTTGAAAGATAAATTGTATCAGAATTATCAAGTGCTTGGAACAGATTCATTAACCATCAGGAGTTTAAATAGCTTTCAAAAATACTATTTTACTATTGACACTTTCAACGAAAACGGAATTACGAGAGGTAAAAATATCATCGAACTTAATTAATAAGAACATTTATGAGTGTGAAGAAAGGACTACTTATAGCTTTAGGATTTTTACTAATGGCAAACCTATGGGGTCAATTGCCTTATCAAAACCCCAGTTTAAGTTCAGAAGAGAGAGCTAAAGATTTAATATCCCATCTAACTTTAAGCGAGAAAGCAACCTTAATGTGCGATATATCGGATGCTATTCCGCGTATGCGAATCAAAAAATTCAACTGGTGGAGTGAAGCTTTGCATGGTCTTGCCAACAATGGTAATGTTACTGTTTTTCCTGAACCTATTGGTATGGCAGCCTCGTTTGATGATCAATTGTTATACGGTATTTTCAATGCTGTTTCTGATGAAACGAGAGCCAAATATAATGAAGCAACTCAAAAAGGACAAGAAAATAAACGGTTTCTTAGTCTTTCAGTTTGGACTCCAAATGTCAACATATTTCGTGATCCACGTTGGGGAAGAGGTCAGGAAACATACGGTGAAGATCCTTATCTGACATCACGCATGGGAGTTTCGGTCGTAAAAGGTTTGCAAGGCCCTGCCGATTCAAGATATAAAAAGCTTCTGGCATGTGCCAAGCACTTTGCTGTTCACTCCGGACCCGAATGGAGCCGCCACATTCTCAATATCAATAATCTTGATCCTCGTGACTTGTATGAAACCTATCTTCCTGCCTTTAAATCCCTGGTTCAGGATGCCGATGTTCGTCAGGTGATGTGCGCTTATCAACGTTTGGATGATGAACCTTGTTGTGGAAATACACAGTTACTACAACGAATTTTAAGAGATGAATGGGGCTATAAGTACATGGTTGTTTCTGACTGTGGTGCGGTATCCGATTTTTATACCAGTCACAAAGTTTCATCGGATGCTACTCATGCTGCATCCAAAAGTGTATGGGCCGGAACTGATGTAGAATGTCAATGGTCTGACCACCTTTATAAAAAATTGCCAGAAGCTGTTGCAAAAGGTTTGATAACCGAAAAAGAAATCAACAACCATTTATTAAAGGTTCTTGTTGGTCGTTTTGATTTGGGGGAAATGGATGATGATAAATTGGTTTCATGGGCTAAAATTCCTATGTCAGTTGTGAATAACGATGAACATAGAAAACTTGCTTTAGATATGGCACTTGAATCAATGACGCTTCTTCAGAATAAGAACAATCTTCTTCCGCTAAAAAAAACAAACAGGAAAATAGCGGTAATCGGTCCCAATGCCATAGATAAGCCCATGCTATGGGGAAATTATAACGGAACACCTGTAAGAACAATTACAATTCATGATGGAATTGCGGCTAAACTTTCAGCCGATAAGGTAATATATGACAAAGGATGCGATTTGGTTGAAGATAAAGTGACCGAAAGTTATTTCTCGCAGTGTTCAATTGTTGGTAAGAAAGGTTTTAAAGCCACTTACTGGAACAATAAAGAACTTACAGGAGATATTGTTTCAACTCAACAGATTTTAAATCCATTAAAGTTAACCACTGCAGGGCAACATGAATTTGCGTCAGGAGTTCTACTCGAAGGATTTTCGTGCAAGTACGAAACAGAATTCATTCCATCAAAGAGCGAAGATCTTGTATTCAAATGTGGTGCTACCGGATATTTTGAATTATTTGTCAATGGAGAGTCTCTTGCAAAATATAATAACTGGAGGACACTTCCTTCACAAATTCCATTTAAAGTTGAAAGTGGAAAGAAATATAAAATTGAAATTCGCTTTGCACAGCTCAATGATTGGCAGGCAAATATCGAATTTGACTTTGGTAAGGAGATAGCTGTAAACTATACAGACCTTTTAAAGAAACTTGCTGGAACTGATATAGTCATATTCGTCGGTGGTCTTTCTACACAACTGGAAGGTGAAGAGATGCCTGTATCATATCCAGGCTTCAAGGGCGGTGATCGTACCGATATAGAACTCCCATTGGTACAGCGGAATTGCTTAAAGGCTTTGAAACAAGCCGGAAAGAAAGTGATTTTTGTAAACTGTTCCGGATCTGCCATTGGGCTGGTACCCGAAACCGAAAGTTGTGATGCAATACTTCAAGCATGGTATGGTGGTGAATCAGGTGGTCAGGCCGTTGCAGACGTACTCTTTGGCGATTATAATCCCTCTGGAAAGCTGCCAGTTACTTTTTATAAAAACATTAATCAGTTATCCAATTTTGAAGATTATTCAATGAAAGGTCGCACTTATCGTTACATGTCCGATCCTTTATTTCCGTTTGGTTTTGGATTGAGTTATACCTCTTTTTCAATTGGGAATGCTAATATCAGCAACAATTCAATTAAAGCCAACGAATCATTGCAACTTACCATACCTGTATCGAATACAGGTAAACGCAACGGTACTGAAATCGTTCAGGTCTATGTTCATAAAGTAAGTGATACTGATGGGCCACTTAAAACCTTGAAAGGCTTTCAGAGAGTTAATGTTATTGCAGGGGAAACCACTCATGCAGTTATCAAATTGCCTTTTAACTCTTTTGAGTTTTTTGACAGGACAAGTGGAAAAATGGATGTAGCTGCAGGGGAGTATGACGTTTTATATGGGAACAGTTCCGATACTAAAGATTTAAAAATAATAAAAATGGTTGTCCAGAGATGAAACGAACTTACACCCAGTTCTCCTAACAAGATAAGTGTCTATGCAAATTCGGAGTGACTTTAATGAAAAATAAAATATAACAACATGAATTTTAAGATTATAATCGGACTTATTCTTCTAAGTTCTATAACTGTACTATCTCAGAAAGTAAAAGTTGTTTCTCCAAACCAAAAAATAGACATTGGGCTTTATAACACAAAAAACAGCAAAATTGGCGAATGGTATTTAAAAGTGAGCTATATAAATAGTGGTAAAATATGCGAGGTTATTCCTCAAATAACGCTTGGACTTTCCAGAGTTGATCAGAATTTTTCAAAAGAACTGAAATTTTTGAAGATAAGCAAGCCATTATTAATAAATGAACAATATAAGGCATTGCATGGCAAACGTTTTCAATGTAGTAATTCGGCAAATGAAACAACTGTTTTTTTTGAAAATCCAGGGAAAGCCAAATTGAATTTAATTATCAGGGTATATAATGATGGAGTTGCTTTTAGATATGAGTTCCCTGAAAAAGATGGTTCATTTGTAATGAATGATGAATTGACAACATATTCAATACCTGACAGTACAAAAAGATGGATGGAAAAGTTTAACCCCGCTAACGAAGGTCTATATTCTACCATGAAAGATGGAAACAATCAACAAGACTGGGGTTATCCGGCTCTTTTCAACACACCTGATAAAAATTGCTGGTATTTGATTCATGAAGCCGATTTGGATAGGAATTATTGTGGAACAAAACTATCCAATAATGCTGAAAAATCAAAATACAAAATAACATTCCCTGATCAGTGGAACGGAAGAGGACAAGGTGAGGCAAAACCAACAATTACTCTTCCCTGGAAATCACCCTGGCGGGTAATGATTATCGGTAGCCTTGCCGATATTGTAGAATCTACGCTGGTTGATGATGTGTCTGCACCTTCAATTATTTTCAAAACCGATTGGATTAAGCCGGGTATTGTATCCTGGAATTATTGGTCAAGTAACCATGGAACTAAGGATTATAAGACTGTTTGTGAGTTTGCAGATTTAGCAGCTTCAATGGGCTGGCCTTACACTCTTCTCGATTGGGAATGGGACTCCATGGGCAATGGAGGAAAATTGGAAGATGCATTAAAGTATATTCATTCATTAGGTTTAAAACCATTGATGTGGTCTAACTCTGGTGGAAATCATACCTGGGTTTCTGCTACACCTAAAGATCGAATGTTAAACCATAAAAATCGTATGGAAGAATTTGACAAACTAAAAAAAATGGGTGTTGCAGGTGTGAAAATTGACTTTTTCGAGAGTGAAAAACAAAGCATGATAAAGTATTATCTCGACATTTTAGACGATGCAGCCAAATTTGAGATGATGGTTTACTTTCACGGATGCTTAGTCCCTCGTGGATGGGCACGCACTTATCCGCATTTGATGACATACGAAGGTGTACGTGGTGCTGAGTGGTACAACAACGGACCCGAATTTACCACTACGGCTCCTGAACATAATACTATTTTACCGTTCACACGAAATGTGGTTGGGGCTATGGACTATACACCGGTAACTTTTACTAACTCACAATTTCCACATATTACATCGTATGGGCACGAACTGGCACTTAGTGTCGTGTTCGAGTCCGGCTTACAGCACATGGCCGACCGTCCATCAGGCTTTTACGATTTACCTGATGCTGCTAAAGAGTTCTTAATGGAAGTGCCTAATGCATGGGATAATACTAAACTCATAGATGGATATCCCGGGAAGGATTTGATTATTGCCCGAGAAAAGGGGAATGCATGGTACATTGGCGGTATTAGTGGCGAAAGATACCCTAAAGAAAAAACGCTTACATTCAACTATCTACAAGTGAATGTGAATTATAAACTTATATTAATAGCAGATGGAGAACATGATAAAAAATTAGTAACACAATATATGGTAGTTGATAAATCAAGCATAGTAAAAGTAAGATTACTAGGCAGAGGTGGTTTTGTCGCTTCTTTAAAACCAATTCAGTAATTAAAATTGCATAATGAAAACATTAATTCAGACAATTAAAAAAAAAGGATTATTTTTAGTAATGATCTTTCTATTTACAGTAAGTTCATGGGCTCAACAATATCCCTATCAAAATAACAAATTAAGTTCCGAAGAGCGGGCTACAGATTTACTCTCTCGCTTAACTTTAAGTGAGAAAGCTGCATTAATGCAAAATAATTCGCCTGCTATTCCACGTCTGGGTATCAAGGCCTATGAGTGGTGGAATGAAGCTTTGCATGGTGTAGGTCGCTCAGGAATAGCCACCGTTTTTCCTCAGGCTATAGGTATGGCAGCTTCATTTAACGACAAATTGTTGTTTGATGTCTTTACTGCCGTATCTGATGAAGCAAGGGCTAAATCAAATGAATTCAGCAAACTAGGTGGTTTAAAACGCTATCAAGGTCTCACTTACTGGACTCCCAATGTGAATATATTTCGTGACCCACGTTGGGGACGAGGACAGGAAACCTATGGAGAGGATCCATTTCTGACAAGCTGTATGGGAGTAGCTGTAGTGAAAGGTTTGCAAGGTCCTGCCGATGCAGAATATACTAAATTACAAGCTTGTGCCAAGCATTTTGCGGTCCACTCTGGTCCCGAATGGAACAGGCACTCTTTCAATGCAGAGAATATTAATCCCCGCGATTTGTGGGAAACCTACCTACCCGCATTTAAAGATTTGGTACAAAAAGCTAAAGTTAAGGAAGTAATGTGTGCTTACAACAGTTTTGAGGGAGAACCCTGCTGTGGTAGCAATCGCTTATTGACCCAAATACTCCGTGATCAATGGGGTTACGATGGTTTGGTGGTGTCGGATTGTTGGGCAATTTCCGATTTTTATCATCCTAAGGCGCATGCTACTCAACCGGATGCAACACATGCAGCCGCTAACGCTGTTCAGAATGGTACAGATCTTGAATGTGGTAATGATTTCGGAAGTTTACCAGATGCGGTTCGTACTGGTTTGGTAGAAGAAAGTCGCATCGACGTTTCTTTGAGGAGGTTACTTAAAGCTCGTTTCGAATTAGGAGAAATGAACGATAAGATGGTTTGGGACATTCCCTTCTCAGTGGTTAATAGCAAAAAACATCAAGAATTAGCACTTCTCATGGCACAGGAAAGTATGGTGTTATTGCAAAACAAGAACAGTATTCTGCCATTGAACAAAAAACTGAAAATAGCTGTAATGGGTCCGAATGCAAATGACTCAGTGATGCAATGGGGAAACTATAATGGATTTCCGTCACACACCGTCACTTTGTTGGAGGCTTTACGAAAAACTTTGCCGTCAGCTCAGTTGATTTATGAATGGGGTTGTGACCGTACATCTGATTTTGCCGTAAGCAGTCTTTTCCATGAGTGCAGTATCAATGGCAAAAAGGGTTTTATTGCTCAATACTGGAACAGTACATCCCCTGAAGGAGAACCGGTTGCCACTGATGTACTTTCAACTCCATTCCGTCTTACTACAATGGGTGCAACTGCTTTTACCGCGGGTGTTAATATCCGGAATTTTTCTGCTCGTTATAAAACAATTTTTCAACCGAGTAAATCCGGAGATGTAACTTTTCAGTTTCAAACCAGTGGAAGGGCTACTTTATCCATCAATGGGGAATTGGTAACACGGAACATTTTTGCCAGCATATCAACCAATGTTTATACTTTGAAAGCTGAAGCCGGCAAAACATATAACATTGAAATCTCATTCTCCCAGGGAAATGCTGATGCTGCATTGAGTTTTGACTTGGGTTCACTGATTCCGGTAGATTTGGATGCCAGTATTGCAAAAGTAAAGGACGCAGATGTGGTAATCTTTGCAGGCGGTATTGCTCCTTCGCTCGAAGGGGAAGAAATGCGGGTGACAATTCCCGGATTCAAAGGTGGTGATCGCACTGATATTGAGCTCCCTTCTATTCAACGGCATATGCTTCAGGCTTTAAAAGCTGCCGGGAAAAAAGTAATATTTGTAAATTTCTCTGGTTCAGCCATAGGGTTTGTTCCGGAAACAGAATCATGTGACGCTATCCTGCAAGCATGGTATCCTGGTCAGGCTGGTGGAACGGCTATTAGCAATGTATTATTTGGCGATTATAATCCTACTGGCAAACTTCCGGTTACCTTTTACAAAAATATAAATCAACTTCCCGATTTTGAAGATTATAACATGAAAGGTCGTACATACAGATACATGACAGAAAAACCTAATTTCCCATTTGGTTTTGGGTTAAGCTATACAACTTTTGCAGTAGGCAATGCATTATTCTCTAAGAGTACAATGAAAAGCAATGAATCGCTTGAGGTAACTATCCCAGTTTCAAACACAGGTACCTGTTCCGGTTCGGAAATCATTCAGGTTTATGTAAGAAAATTGAATGATATAGAAGGCCCGATTAAAACGTTGAGAGGTTTTAAAAAGGTGGAAGTTCCGAATGGTAAAACCATTAAAGCAATCATTAATCTTACACCGTCAGCTTTTGAATTCTTCGACTGGGCTCAAAGAAAGATGATGGTGACTCCGGGTGAATATGAAGTGTATTATGGTAATAGTTCGGATATTAAGTCACTGAAAGTAGCTAAAATTAGCATTCAATAATTTATTCGATACTGTTAAATAATAAAATTCAGTCTGGCAATTATCCTGTAAATGTATTTTATATTAATTATTCAACCAGAAATAAGTTGCAGTTTTTTTTAACGATTCGGAAATATAGTCCCTATTAGTCCACAGCATAAAGGGGGTTGGTTGAGGGTTGCCTGAGGGTTGGTTGAGGGTTGGTTGAGGTTTATCCCTCCTAACCCTCAACCAACCCTCAGGCAACCCTCTCGAAAGCATGAACAAATAATGGGAAAGAACAGGTTTACATCCATGTTGTACTGCAATGGCAGAAGATGAAACAAAAAAGAGTGTGGTTAGGAATATACCTCAATGGCTTGTCATGTAATTGTCTCTGACAAAGTACTTCTCTTAACAATGTAAACCAACCGTAAAAGTTGAATTTTATAAGCATTGTAAAGGAGACCTTATGCATTGTCACGTAAAGAATAATACTCAACAAAAGTAATAAACAACATCATAACAACATGTTTGTAAATCGTAAATTTCTTTACATATTTGTCCGCTTTCAACTTTTTTGGAGAACCTCTTTATATCTGACTGGTATAAAAAACTTAATTGCTGAGTGAAAATCGGCTGTGTGCTGAAACCCTTATTTTATTTTAGATATACTTTTACCGATCGACAATGATAAAAAACTCAATGTAGCAAAATGTAATTGCACTGTAGTTAATCGGACTTGAATAATATTGAGGTTTACACCCCCAATTTTATTCAAGTAATAAAACTATTGCCTTGGTTTTGAGTATATAAAACTTACAAACTACACCTTTAATCCAGAAGTGCTTCAAAATTAAATTCACTTCCTTGTCACTATATTCTCGCAATTATTTAAATAAATATCTAATAGTATAAATAGTGAATCTAAATTTAAAATTAATATCGTGATATTTTAATTATTTTTGTTTGATTTTGATGTAAAACAATACCTTGAATAATTATCAAATTGTGAATATCTGAAAAATTCTATCTCATTCAAAAAAGGCTGAACAATGACGTACTTCATTGCACATTAAAATGGTGTCAAAACTCAAAAACTCGTTGGAGTTAAAATGTATCTTGCACGTTTCATACTACAAAAACAAAATCTTTACATATGAAAACTAAATCTTTCTTTGTAGCTACACTGCTCCTATTGTTTAGCGGATTAGTTTTATCGCAACAGCCTGCTCCGGTTAAAGTTGAGCAGGGAAAGGTACAAGGTACGTTTGAAGATGGATTATCTGTTTATAAAGGAATTCCTTTTGCAGCACCACCGGTTGGCAACCTTCGTTGGCGCGCTCCTCAGCCTGCTTCAAAATGGGTTGGTGTGAAGCAAACTGTTAAGTTTGCTCCTGGTCCAATGCAGGGTGGTAATCCTCCTTCAGGCAAAAGTGAGGATTGTTTATACCTCAATATCTGGACACCGGCAAAATCGTCGACAGAAAGAGTTCCAGTACTAGTTTGGATTTACGGAGGAGGATTTGGTGCAGGTGCTACCTCTGAATGGCCTTACAGCGGCGAAAAACTGGCTAAAAAAGGCGTAATACTTGTAAGCATTGCTTATCGTGTTGGTCAGTTAGGATTTTTTGCACATCCTGAATTAAGTGCCGAAAGTCCAAATCATGTTTCTGGAAATTACGGGTTGCTTGATATGATTGAAAGCCTTAAATGGATACAGAATAATATTTCCGCATTTGGTGGTGATCCAAATAAAGTGACCATTTTCGGCGAATCTGCAGGAGGTATTGCTGTCAGTATGTTATGTGCATCGCCAGTAGCCAAAGGTCTGTTTCAAGGTGCTATTTCGGAAAGCGGAGGTTCTTTCGGACCTTCACGTCAGACAAAAACTTATCCGGGTGAAAACATGAAACGCCTGAAATATGCAGAAATAGATGGAGAAACTTATACTAAAAATGCCGGAGTTTCTACCATTGCAGAACTTAGGAAGATAGATGCTGAAAAGCTCCCCTCACGTGTGTTCGGTGGATCATGGCCTATTGTTGATGGTTATGTGATTCCTGACGATCAGCACAATCTTTACGAAACACGGAAATATAACGATGTTCCAATCCTGGTGGGTTATAATTCCGATGAAGGCGCCAGTTTTTCGCCCGGACGAACTCCCAAAGAATACATTGAAGGAGTCAAAGCGCGTTATGGCAAGTTTGCTGACAAACTGATAAAAGCTTATCCGGTTGATTCCACTTCGGTTCCTAAGACTGCCAGGGACCTGGCTCGTGATGCTGCATTTGGATGGCAAACATGGAGTTGGGCACGTATACAGGCAGAGACAGGGAAGTCTAAAGTATTCTATTATTATTTTGACCAGCACCCTGATTATCCCAAAGATTCACCCCGGGCAGGCTATGGCTCTCCACACGGACAAGAGGTTGCTTATGTTTTTCAGCACCTCAATGCATTGAATCCACAAACAACTAAAAGTGATTTAGTTATATCAGAAGCGATGGGCACTTATTGGACAAATTTCGCCAAATATGGCAATCCAAACGGCGACGGAGTTGCTCATTGGCCTAATTTTAGCGATGCAAATCCTGTGGTTATGTATCTAGGTACAACACCGCACATTGGACCAGTTCCAGGTATTAATTCGCTTAAAGTATTGGATAGCTATTTTGAATGGAGACGCACATCAGATGGGGAGGCTTGGGCTAAATAAAGATTTAATGATAAAAATAGTATAGATCCTGTTTCTAAGAATCAATAGAAATCAAATTGTATAATTCCAATAATTATGAAAATCAAAATTGTTCTTTTCATTCTATTTCTAACGTGCCATTCTCTACTAGCCGAAGATGGGCATGATCTATGGCTTCGAAGCAAAAGTACAACATCCATTAATATCGTTTGTAAAGAGAACTCTCCAACCCTTGAAATTGCCAAACAAGAGCTAAAACAAGGGTGGCAAGGCAAAAATGGAGAAACAATTGTTTTATCTGTCAAAAATAATAAAGCAATCAATCATGATGGGTTTAAATTTACGCACGAAGGAATTCAGGCGAATAATGATTTTGGGATATTGTACGGTGTTTATGAGCTTTTGCGTCGTCAGGTAACAGGAGAGCCTTTTAAGGAAGAAATTTGCAATCCCTCTTATGAACACAGGGTTTTGAACCATTGGGATAACCTCGACGGATCAATTGAAAGAGGGTATGCTGGTCATTCAATTTTCTGGCGTAAGGGCAATGATGCTTTTATCGTAACCGAAAAAGATAAGGTTTTGTGGCAGGAATATGCCCGTGCTAATGCATCTGTGGGAATTAACGGAGCAGTTCTCAACAATGTTAATTCGTCACCAAACATGCTTAAAACAGAAACCTTAAACAGAGTAAAGGCAATTGCCGATATTCTTCGTCCGTATGGTGTTAAAGTATATCTTTCTGCTAAATTTTCATCACCATCGGCTATTGGGGGCTTAAAATCATCAGATCCATTAAATCCTGAAGTAATTAAATGGTGGCAAGACAAAGCCAAAGAGATTTATAGCATGATCCCTGATTTTGGTGGGTTTTTGGTAAAAGCTAACAGCGAAGGACAAGCAGGCCCTCAGGATTATGGACGTACTCATGCCGATGGAGCAAACCTGTTGGCTGATGCTGTAAAACCTTATGGTGGAATAGTTATGTGGCGTGCATTTGTATATTCTACATCAAACGAAGATCGTGCAAAACAAGCTTATAACGAATTTTTGCCACTTGATGGTAAATTCCGTGATAATGTTATTATTCAGGTAAAGAATGGTCCAATTGATTTTCAGCCACGTGAACCTTTCAGTCCTCTTTTTGGAGCAATGAAGAGAACATCACTTATGCCTGAATTACAGATAACTCAGGAATATTTAGGACACTCAGTTGATATGGTATATTTGTCAACCATGTGGGAAGAGTTTTTTAAAAGCGACACTTATCAGGAAGGGAAAGGAAGTACTGTGGCTCGTTGTACTGATGGAAGCATTTTCCAACAAAAACATACTGCAATAGCCGGTGTGTCAAATATAGGACTCGACACCAACTGGTGTGGCCATCTTTTTGCTCAATCTAACTGGTATGCATTTGGTCGTTTGGCATGGAATAATCAGATGAAAAGCGAAAAAATTGCTGATGAATGGATTAAACTTACGTTTAAACAGACTTCAACAGATAAAAGCATTTCTTCTAATAATTGGACAGTTAATTTTCTAAAGCCTGTAAAACAGATGATGATGGATAGCCGTGAAGCAGCAGTTAATTATATGATGCCACTTGGATTTCATCACATCATGTCAGCAAAAGAACACTATGGTCCGGGACCTTGGTGGGCACCGACAAGGATGAGGAAAGACTGGACGCCTCCATATTTCCACCAGGCAGATAGTCTTGGAGTTGGATTCAATCGGACAAAAACAGGGAGTAATGCGGTAAGTCAATATCATGAGCCTGTCGCTTCAATGTTTAATGACGTGAATTCTTGTCCTGAAATTTATCTGTTGTGGTTCCATCATTTGCCATGGGATTTTAAAATGAAAAGCGGTCATACTCTTTGGGATGAGATTTGCTATCACTACAACACAGGTTTACAGCAAGTTAAGCAATTTAAAAAAACCTGGGAAAAGGTACAACCATATGTTGACCAGGAAAGGTTTGTTGATGTGAAAGAAAGACTGGTTTTGCAACTGAATAATGCTCAGCTTTGGAATGATGGTTGTGTACTATATTTCCAAAAATTCAGCAAGAAACCAATACCGAGTGATATTGAACAACCTGTTGGTAAATTAGAAGAAATAATGAAGAATGACATGAAAAGACCAATGCCTTGGGTAAAACGTTGATGTTAGTCATTCAATTTCGAAATATAAACATAAAAATCAGAGATTATGAAAATTAAATTGGGCTTATTTTTATTAATTGGTTTTATCTCATTAAACCTGAGTGTCTTTTCGCAAAACAATAAATTCTATATCTATTTGTGCTTAGGGCAGTCGAATATGGAAGGTAATGCCCGGAAATTTGAGGCACAAGA
>Ga0302272_1000467_pt1 | contig 18484 bp, 15 predicted proteins | sample III_Bog_N1_2_FD_198772 | JGI IMG/M metagenome (GOLD analysis project Ga0302272, IMG submission 198772) | Peat permafrost microbial communities from Stordalen Mire near Abisko, Sweden - III_Bog_N1_2 | ecosystem: Environmental > Terrestrial > Soil > Wetlands > Peat | place: Sweden: Abisko...
GTATGCGCGCCAATATATGGAAGCGTTAGAGCACGGCGCAAAAGTCATCTCTCTTGATCCAAGACTTTCAACGATGGCAGCAAAAGCGAGTGAATGGCATCCAATTAAACCGGGTCATGATCTTCCCTTTGTGCTTGCTTTCATTCATACGTTGATTAATGAAAACCTTTACAATAAAAAATTCGTTGAGAAATACTGCGAAGGTTTTGATGAACTCAAAGCGTCTATTGCAGAATATACACCGGAGAAAATGGCGCTAGAGTGCGATATTCCAGCTGATACCATCAAACGAATGGCGCGTGAATTTGCCAAAGCAGCACCAAAAGCCATTTTTGATTTCTGTCATAGAGTCACACTCTCACCTCAAGAGTTAGAACTTCGCCGTGCGATTATGATGTGTAATGTTTTAGTCGGTGCAGTAGAACAAGAGGGTGGTTATTACCTTAACAAAGGTGCAGGTTTTTATAACAAATACTTAGGTGAAGGTGATGCAAAAGCTCCAACCCTTAAAAAACCAAAAATTCCTGCCTATCCTAAAGTGGCATTTCCAAGAATTGATCGTATTGGTGAAAAAGACAGTGAATTTTTCTTGGCAAAAAAAGGCAATGGAATTGTTACCTTGATTCCTCATGCAACGCTGGATGAACTTCCAGGGGTTGGGTATAAACTTCATGGTTGGTTTATCGCACGTAACAATCCTGTCATGACACAGTCTAATACCGAGACGGTCATAAAAGCGATTAAAGCGATGGATTTGGTGGTCGTTATGGACATTCAAGTCTCCGATACCGCTTGGTATGCGGACATTGTTCTTCCTGATACAACGTATTTGGAGAGAGATGAAGAGTTTAATGCAGGCGGGAGCAAAAACCCAAGTTATGATGTTGGTCGTCAAAAAGTGGTTGAACCAATTGGTGAGTCTCGTCCAAGTTGGAGAGTTGCTAAAGAATTAGCCACCAAAATGGGCTTAGGCGATTACTTCCCATACAAAGACATTGAAGATTATCGTTTGCAACAAGTCGGTGACAATCTTGATTTATTAGCAAAATTGAAATTAACAGGTATGGCGAGTTTTGGTGTTCCGTTATTGCTTCAAGACAAAAAAAGTGTGGCAGCATTTGTGAAAAAATATCCTAGTGCAGCCAGTAAAGTCAATGAAGAAGGTACGATTGATTTCCCTCATAAAATCAAACTGTTCAGCCCAGAACTCGAAGAAGTTTCTAAAAAAGGAGCTTTGAGTTACGAGCCTTTTAAATACAAAGAGGCGGATGAGCTCTATTTTATTAACGGAAAATCAGCCATTCGTACCAATGGTCACAATGGTAATAACCTTTGGCTCAATAATCTTTGTGATGATGCAAGCGTCTGGATTCATCCTAAAACGGCTGCGCGTCTTGGTATTGGTAATGGGGATGCTATTGTCCTTTCTAACAAATATGCAACCCAAAAAGGCAAAGCACTTGTGACAAAGGGCGTGCGTGAAGATACGGTGTTTGCATACTTCGGGTTTGGTCACCTCAGTAAAGATCTTAAACGAGCATATGGCAAAGGTGTTAACAGCAATTCACTTTATTCGCCTTTAGTTTCACCAAATTCAGGTATGAACTTGCATGTCGTTGGCGTCAAAGTCACAAAAGCGTAAGGGGAGGAAAGAACAATGGCAAAAAAATATGGAATGATCCATGATAATAATCTTTGTATCGGTTGTCAAGCATGCAGTATCGCGTGCAGGTCTGAAAATCTAATACCAGAATCTGTGTATCGTTTACAGGTCTGGGTTAAAGAAGAAGAGTATCCTAATGGCACACTTGGCTATGAGTATCACCGCCAATCTTGTGTTCAATGTGAGAATACACCTTGTGTGAGTGTTTGCCCAACAAAAGCTTCACATATCACGGAAGAAGGCATCGTGTTAGTCGACGTTGATTTGTGTGTAGGCTGTCTGTATTGTGTTGCAGCATGTCCTTACCAAGCACGTTACGTCCATCCTGTAACAAAAGCACCCGACAAATGTACTTTCTGTCATGATACACGCTTAGCCCGTGGTGAAGAGCCAGCCTGTGTGACGGTATGTCCAACGGATGCGCTTATTTTTGGTGACCTTAATGATCCAAAAAGTAAGATCAATCAAGCACTTTCAACGCGTGTAACGTACCGTGAAAAAGAAAAATTGGGAACAAACCCAAAAATGTTTATTGTACCTAACCATAAAGGAGGGATCAACTCATGAATCAAATTTGGGGCTCAATGGAGCAATATAACACAGTAGTTTGGCATTGGCCGATTGCGGTCTATCTTTTCCTTGCAGGTCTCTCTGCGGGAGCTATTATTTCAGCAATCGTGATCAAGTGGATGAAAGGCAATGATGTCTCTCCTTGGGATGGTATTATCAAAGCGGGTGCTATTTTAGCGCCGGTAACCATTGGTGCAGGTTTGCTCCTTTTGATTACCGATCTTACGCGTCCGCTTCATTTTTGGAAATTGTTGATTCACTATAACTTTGGTTCCGTGATGACTCTGGGTGTTTTGGCACTGTTTGCGTATTTCCCAGTCGTTATTCTCTTTTTCATGGGTGTCTTTAAAAAAGAGCTTTTTGAAACAGGAGCCCTTAAATTTTTAGCGCCCCTTGCTGATCTTGCATTAGCATATGCTAAATTGATCGAAAGTATTACACTGATTTTAGCCGTAGGTGTTGGCGCGTATACTGGTTTCTTGCTTTCAGCGATGAACAGTTATCCATTGTTTAACACCCCTGTTTTACCGGCTCTTTTCTTGGTTTCAGGTATTTCAGCAGGTATCTCAGCCAACTTGGTGGTAGGGCTTCTTTTCTTTAACAGCAGTACTAAAGATGGCAATGTCAGTTACCTTCATGGATTAGATGTGAAAGTTAGTTTTGTTGAGCTTTTCTTCTTGTTCATCTTGTTTGTAGGAATGTTTTACCAAGGAGGTGCTGCTGCGCATGTCGCCAAAATGGCGTTGAGCACAGGAGGACTTTCTAGCCTACTTTGGGTTGGTGTCATTGGTTTAGGACTGATCGTACCGATTGGTTTAAATTTCGCATTGCCACATGGGGTTAAACACTCTCATGGGTTTGTGATCTTTAATTCACTGATCGTTTTGGTAGGCGTTATGTCACTTCGTTATTATATTCTCTACGCAGGACAAATCTTCGTAGGATAAGCTTTCGTTATCCAATAACTCCCTCTTATGTGAGGGAGTTATTCTTCTTTGACTCCAATATGCAAAATATAAAGAGTATGATAAACTAATCATCTTAGAGAAATTAGTACTTTTAGGCAAATATTAGATAAATTTACATGTAATATTTAACACAAGGCAATTGAGTGAAGTTGATTAACTACAGTTATGAAACGCTTGAAGCGTTAGAACGCTTTGTACGAACCTATTTTAAACCTCATGAACATCTTTTTATCCAGCTTTTTTGCGGTACTTTTGAGAAAAGCGAGATTCAAGAAATTCTTTATTTTCTCAAAAAAACGTTTCCCAAAAGCGTTATTATGGGTACCAGCACAGCCGGTGAAATCAAATCAGGGCGCATCAAAACAGGCACGATTCAAATTAGTTTTTGTCAGCTTGAAAAAAGTGTTGCCAAAGTTCATTATTTTAAGCATGTAAATTTTGCCAGTGGACAGGAGGCAGCTTCGTCTATTTTAGAACGAGATACTAAAGTCTGTATTGCTTTGGCACATCCTTTTGGCATTGATGACAGCGAAGATTTTATTGAAGGCTTTAACACGATAAGGGCAGATATGCTTCTTTCTGGGGGAAATGCCGCCGATGACTTTTTATTTCAAAGTGCTTTTATTATTTGCGAAGAGCAGATTTTAGATCAAGGTATTGTGATTGCAACCCTAAGCGGAAAAACGTTACATGTAAACAATAGTTATTCACTCGGTTGGACACAAATTAGCAAAGAACTTACCATTACCAAAGCCAATAAAGGCACGATTTACGAGATTGACCATCAGCCGATTCAAGAAGTTTATCAACACTATCTTGGAGAAGATGTGTTACTCAACCTTCCTAGCAGTGCTATGGAGTTTCCTTTTGTCAAAACATGTGATGAGATTGAAGTGTGCCGCTCTCTTCTTGGTTCAAATATAGATGGGTCACTTCTTTTTTCTGGGCATTTAAATGAGGGCGAAAAAGTACGTTTTGCCATTGGAAATGTCGAAGAGATTATGGACAAAGCCGTTGCCATACAAGAGCAAATCAATGAAAAACCTGTTGAAGCAATTTTTATCTATTCGTGCAGTGTTCGTAAACGATTTTTGCAAAAACAACTGAACTATGAACTAGGACTTTTACAACAAATCGCTCCAACAGCAGGCTTCTTTACCTATGGAGAATTTTTTCATTCTGAGCATAAAAATCAACTTCTCAATGTCACAACCACCGTCTTAACGCTGAGCGAATCAGACTACATCATCTCTCATCCTCTGGGCGAAAAACCTGAATTCAACTGTTCAACACTCAAGTCTTTAACACATTTGGTGAACACAACACAGCATGAACTGGATGTAAATCTAAATTTTCTCAACCAATATAAACTGATCTTGGATGAGTGTTGCATCGTCTCCAAAATGGATTTAAATGGGTATATTACCTATGCCAGTGAGCCTTTTTGCAAGGTCGCAGGATACCCTAAAGAAGAGCTTTTAGGTAAAACCTATCGTATATTTCGCCCCGAAGACGCGGATCCTAGCATTTATCTGAATCTTTGGACGACGCTCAAAGCGAAGAAGATTTGGAAAGGAATTGTCAGAGGGATTAATAAAAAAGGGGTTGAGCATTTCTTACAAAATACAATCATGCCTATTTTTGATGAAGCTGGCAATACTTTGGAGTATATTTGTGCACACTTTGACATTACCGATTTGATTTTAAAAGAGCGCTTGATTGAACAACATTTCAAAGATGAACTCACAGGTTTTGGAAATCGTGAAGCCCTCTTTCACCGATTACGCATGGATGAATGTGCCAAACTTCTGATTTTAATCAACGTCGTGGAATTTTCAGAAATAAACGACTATTTGGGGTATGACGTTGGTGATGAACTGTTAAAACAGGTTGCTCATTTTTTAGTGAAAACATTTGATGATTATGCTGATGTTGTTTTTCGCATTAATGGCGATGAATTTGCTGTTTTACTGCTTTCTCAAGACCCTAAAACGTTTAGAAGCATACGGGATAAAATCAAACGCATGATTCATAATTTGGAGAAAAAAGTTTTTAACATTGGAGGATATGAGGTCGTCGTCAGGCTTAATGTTGGGGTTGCTGAGGGGATATCCGATGAGATTTATATGCAATCGCACGTCGCACTTAAAGAGGCAAAGACAGAGCATAAAGCCGTAGTCTTTTATGACATCAATCAAGCCCTTAAAACTAAAACCAGAGAAAATCTTCAAATCATTCAAAAAATCAGTACGGCGATTGAAAATGATCGTATTGTGCCTTTTTTCCAAGGCATTTACGACAACGCTTTGCAGAAAATAACGAAATACGAAGTGCTCATGCGCCTACAAGAAGAAGATGGAACTTACCTAAGCCCTTACTATTTCTTGGATCAGGCCAAGAAGACAAGACTTTATGAAAAACTCACCAAAATCATGATTCATAAATCGTTTGAATACCTCAAAGATTTTGAGGTTGATTTTTCAATTAACCTGACTAAAGGTGATATTTTATCGATTTCCGTCAAAGAGTGTTTGTACGAAACCATCAAAAAATACAACTGTGCGCATCGTGTTATTTTAGAGATTGTCGAGTCTGAGGGTATTGAAAATTTTAGTGAGATTACGACGTTTATTCGCGAGGCAAAACAGCTTGGATGTCGCATTGCTATTGATGATTTTGGGACAGGTTACTCCAATTTTGCCTACCTTGTAAAACTTGAAGTTGATATTATCAAAATTGATGGCTCACTGATTAAAGACATCGACACCAATGAAACCAGTGCGATGACCGTTGAAACAATCATCGCGTTTGCCAAAAAAATGGGGTATGAAATTGTGGCCGAATTTGTTGATAAAGAGACGATTCAAGAAAAACTTTTGAGTTTACATGTAGACTTTTCTCAAGGCTATCTTTTTAGTAAACCAAGCCCTGTGATTCCTCTTTCATAGCGCCTTTTGATAAACATGTGAGCAAAAGAAACACGAGGGTGTTACCTCTCGTGTCCAAAGCAGAGCTTCTCTAAAAAGTGTCCTCATTTTACTGAAAAAAAGTCTCATTTTAAAGCGAATATATCCTACAATTAAGATCAATATGAAATGCAAAGTGAGTGAAAAATGGAGTATATCCAAACCCGAAGAAACTTTTTAAAAGTTGCAACAACCAGTGCAACTGCAAGCGTTTTTCTTCCTGGCAGTTTGGGTGCTCTGGGTGACATTGCCCTTAAAGGTGAAGATAAATTTGTTCGCTCCATTTGCGAGATGTGCAGTAGCCGTTGTCCTATGGAAGCGCGTGTCATCAATGGCAAAACCGTCCTGCTTCAAGGCAACTCTTTTTCAAGTGACATGGGAACCTCTTTGTGCGCCAAAGGTGTGGCGGGAGCTTCGCAATTGTATGATCCTCAAAGACTTGTTACACCACTGATTCGCATGGGAAAACGGGGCGAGAACAAGTGGAAGGAAGCCAGTTGGGATGAAGCGCTCAGCCTAATTTCTACTAAACTCTCGGCTCTCAAAGAGCGTTATGGCGCTCGCAGTGTCATTTTTTCCTCTAAAACAGGCGAGCAATACGATCTTTTGCGCTCTTTTGCTTCCGCTTTTGGCTCTCCCAATATTTTTTCGCATTGGAGCTCCTGTCCCATCGCCATTGAGAGTGCTTTTAAGCACACCTTTGGCGAAAAGCTCCATCGTGATTTTGAAGAGGCAACGTTTATTCTCAACTTTGGGCACAATCTGTTTGAAGGCTTGGACATTCCTCTCACTAAAGCCATGGCACACTTTAGCGCCAATCCTTCTAAAAAATTGGTCGTGCTCGATCCTCGTTTTTCCATCATTGCATCCAAAGCGAATGAGTGGTATCCGATTAAACCGGGGAGCGATTTAGCGTTTATACTTTCCTTGTTACATGTTTGGATTAGAGATGGCAAATACGATAAAAAATTTGTCGAAAATTACACCATCGGTTTTGATCATTTGGTCAAATCGGTCAAAGAGACAACGCCACAGTGGCAACAAACGTTTACTGGCATCGATGCTAAAGTAGTGGAACGCCTTGCTTCTGAAATCTACACGGCAGCTCCTAAATGTATCATCGACTGGGGGCACAAAGCCACGACCACAAAAGCAGAATATCAGCGAACACGCGCCATTTTAATGGCAAATATCTTGATGGGAAATGTGGAAAAAGAGGGAGGAATCTATTTCACAAAAAGTGCTGAGCGTGTGAATGCACTGGCAAAAGAGGAAGTTGTGCCAGAACTGAATAATCCTTACCCACGCCCCCAAGTGAATGAACCACGCATTGATGGGGCAGGTGAAATGGGCGCTGCATATCGTTTTGTCTCGAAACAGCATGGTGTTTTAACCACAATTCCTGAAGCGATTCTCTCTCAAACTCCCTACGAGATCAAAGGGTGGTTTTTAACCCGTCATAACCCGTTGATAACCGTTGCAAACCCTCAAAAAATGAAAGAGGCAATGGAGCACCTCGACTTTATTGTGGTCAATGATATTTACCTCTCCGATACCGCTATGATGGCGGACGTGGTTTTACCAGAAGCCACCTATCTTGAGCGGAATGAAGGCATTAGTACTCTTACATGTAAAGCACCTTCGTATGCAATGCGTAACCGAATTGTCGAACCTTTGCATCACAACAGAAGTGCGATTGAGATCATTCGAGAATTGGCTGAACGCATGGGGCTTGGAAGTCATTATGCGTGGAAAACGATAAGTGAACTAAGAGCGTATCAAGCTAAAGGCAATGCAGAACTTTTGCAAACGCTGTTATTGCGTGGTATTGCTTCTTTTGATGTACCGCCTCTTTTTGTGCGTGAACCTTCTTCGGTAGAGCGCTTTTGCGATCATTATGCTCAAAGCAAAACGTGGGTGGATAAAGAGGGCTGTATGAGCCATTTTTTGGAACATCTCAAAACACCTTCTGGAAAGATCGAAATGTATTGTGCTGAGATCGAGCAAGCATTTAGCGGCTATGGCGTGACAGGTATTGTGGAGATGGATGTGACTCAAGGGTTTCCCTATATTTTAACCAGTGGAAAGAGTGCGGTGCATACGAACGGTCATACGCAAAATGTGCCTTATTTGCATATGTTACTCTCCTCCAATCCTATCTGGATGCATCCCTCCACGGCAAAAGCACATGGGCTCAAAATGGGTGATACCTTTTATGTGCAAAACAGCATTGCTAAAGAGAAAGCGACAGTTTTTATCACCGAGGGCATTCGTCCTGATACGTTGTTTGCGTATATGGGATTTGGGCATGATGCCCCTGAGATGAAACGAACCCATGGTGAAGGGATAAGCTCATCAAAACTTTTATCGCTAGAGAGTGCCACGCTTTGTGGGGCAATGATCACCAATGTTGGTGTCAACATTTTAAGAGCGTAGGTAGGTCATCATGGAAAAACAGTACCGACTTCTTTATGATGAAAACCTCTGCATTGGGTGCCAAGCGTGCAGTGTGGCGTGTCGTGTGGAAAATGATGTTCCTGATGATTTTTACCGAGTGCAAGTGCATATGCAGACTCTGGGGACGTTTCCTAATTTAGGGATGAAGTATGAGCGGCTTTCGTGTGTGATGTGTGAGAATCCTCCGTGTGTGAGTGTCTGCCCAACGAAGGCTTCGTTTCAGAGCAAAGATGGATTGGTGCATATTGATGAGAGGTCGTGTATTAGCTGTCAATACTGCATTCTCGCCTGTCCTTACCATGCGCGCTTTGTTAATCCTTTGAAAAATGTGGTAGAAAAGTGTAACTTTTGCTATGAAACACGCGTCTCAAAAGAGCTTTTGCCTGCATGTGTGAGTATCTGCCCCACCAATGCGCTTACGTTTGGAGATATGCGCCAAAGCAGTTCCTTAGTCCATCAAAAATCGCAAAAAGAGGTTCTGGTTTTTCCCAAAGCTCACCTTGGGACAAAACCTAAAGTGGCATTTATCCCCAATCGAAAAGGGGCTAAGTCATGAGTCCTATGTGGGGAAGTGTGGCGCAATACAGTACGATTCATTGGTCATGGGCCATTGCGATTTATCTTTTTCTAGCAGGTCTAAGCTCAGGCTCGATTATTGTGGCATTGCTTGTCAAATGGAATCGTCATGAGCGTAGCAACTCTTCCATTTGGGATGCGATGATTAAAGCAGGTGCTGTCGTAGCGCCTATTGCTATTTTTTTTGGGCTGCTGATTTTGGTCGTTGACTTAGGACGCCCACTCTCTTTTTATTGGTTATTAATTCGCTACAATAGTACTTCAGTTATGAGTTTAGGTGTTCTCTTTTTGCTCATTTACACCCCTATTGTGGTGGTTTTTATGCTACTCGTTTTTGAGCGAAGTGTCATGAAAAATTCTTTTTTAGCCCCTTTAGAAGGGTTTATTACGATGGTGAAAAGTTTCCATTCGTATGCAAAAATGATTGAGTATTTTTTGTTTGCTGCAGCACTGTGTGTTGGCTCTTACACAGGCTTTTTACTCTCGGCTCTTTATGCGATTCCTTTGTGGAATAGCCCCCTTTTACCGATTTTATTTTTAACATCGAGCCTCTCTTCTGGTGTTGCGGTGAATATTCTCATTGGGTTACTTTTTTTTAAAAGCACGATTAATACAGAGAGCATTAAATACCTTTTGGTCCTAGATACCAGAGTTATTTTAACGGAACTGCCTCTTTTAGGGCTTTTTTTTATCGGACTTTTTTACGCAGGAGGAGATGCTCCTAATGCTGCTAAAATGGCACTTACAGAAGGGTTTTGGGCAGGTATCTTTTGGTTAGGTGTTATTGGCGTTGGGCTGGGGCTTCCGCTTATAACGGTTATCGTGGCATTGCGCAGTCATGTTTACCGTGTGGGATACGTTGTTATTAACTCTATGGTGGTTATTTTGGGCGTTTTGATGCTACGGTATTACATCATTTACGCAGGACAAATTTATCTTGGTTAAGGAAAAGGTATGAAGATTTTACTCTTAGAAGACGACTACAATTACAATGAGAGCATTAAAGAATATTTGGAGCTCTTGGGATATGAAGTCGATGCCTTTTTTGATGGGGAGAGTGCTTTGGATGCCATTATGCAAAAGTGCTATTACCTCTTTTTACTTGATGTTAAAGTACCAAAGCTAAATGGGCATGAGCTCATAAAATACATTAAAGAGGCGAATATTACAACGCCTATTATCATCATGACATCCTTAGTAGATATTGATAACATCGAAATCGGTTATCAGCTTGGGTGTAATGACTACCTTAAAAAACCGTTTGAGCTTAAAGAGTTAGAGCTTCGTGTGAGAGAGCTCATTAAAAAGCATTATCAAACCAGTGCTGATGGTGAGTTTCGCCTCAGTTGTGGGTGTGTGTTTAATTTTGAAACGGGGGAACTAAAAAAAGAGGATGTAACGGTTTCGCTCACCTCGAAAGAGCTTGATTTGGTGCGCTTTTTGATTCATCGTAAAAATACCTTTTGTGACATTGAGCTAATTCGTGAAAATGTCTGGGAAGGTAAAGAGATCAGTTATGCGGACATTCGTATGTACATAAGAAAAATTCGGATGAAAGTGGATGAGGAGGGGTTTATTAAATCCTCACGCGGGTTAGGATATCGTATTGATGTTATCGCCTAATCCATTTCGTTCCGTTTTAGTTTACACCCTCATTGTCATGGCTCTTTTTTGTGTGCCCAGTTACTTTGCCATTCAAAGTACGATTATGGAGGAAAAATACAAAGCGACCCAAGAAATTTTAGAGTGGGTGGATGCGCATGAAAAGAGTGTTTTTGAACAAGAACATTTTGAACCACCTCGCAGTGTACGGTTTCATATCAATATTTACAGTGCAACGCATACCCTTTTGTATCAAGGAATTCATGAGTCTTTAAATGATTTTAATTTTAAAGTGCGGGTGATTTATCCTTTTTTGTATTACCAAAAAGAGATCAAAAAAGGACATGAGCTGTTTTATCTTGTCGTGGAGCTGCAACTTAACTACGCTAAAATTATTTTTGTGACGACAATGCTCTTTTTCATTGTCCTGTTTTTGGTCTATTTGATGAGCAATATTTTTATTCACTCTAGCATTTACCCTTACCAAAAAATGCAGCGTTATATGAATGACTTTTTCAATGACTCCATGCATGAACTTAAGACGCCGCTGGGTGTCATTAACATCAATGTTGAACTGCTCTCAAGCTATATCGACTCATCAAAACATCTACAGCGCATCAAAGCTGCCACCAAACAGATGCAGATGACTTATGAAGATGTGGAGTATTACATCAAACATAAAAAAGTAACGTACAACAAAGAGAAGCTCAATCTCTCAGAATATTTGAATTCCCGTATTGCTTTTTTTGAAGATATTTCGGTCTCTAAGTCGATTATTTTGGAGCACAGCATTGAGCCAGATTTGATGATTTATATGAGTAAAGTAGAACTGCAACGCATTATTGACAATACTCTCTCCAATGCGATCAAATACTCCTTCTTTCAAGGCAAAGTAGAGATCAAACTTTTCTTTAAAGATGAAGAGCATTGTGTATTAAGCTTTCAAGATTATGGACAGGGCATTAAAGATCTTTACAAAGTTTTTCAACGCTTTGAACGGGAAGATTCGGTGCAAGGTGGTTTTGGATTGGGGCTTAATATTGTGCAAAATATTTGCAATAAAAATGACATTGACATTAATATCGAATCGTATGAAAACAAGGGCTCATGTTTTACGTATATCTTTAGGCTTGATAAAAAGAAGCTCTTAGACCTTGTTGACGATGATGATGACATAAAGGGTGAACGATGAAAGAAAAACGGTTTTTTCTCAGTGCTGCAATGATGCTTTTTTTCGGGCTTATTATTCTCTTTTTGTACAACAAATCAATCTCGTATGAAGAAGAAGAGACGCTTAAAAAACAGATGGATTCTCTTTTACTCACACTGCATAATAAAATTGCAGAGACAACGAAAGTCTCCTTGGCAAGTTCGGTAATCTTAGCCAAAAGCCCACACGTGATTGCGTGCTTGAGCGAACAAAAGCGAGAAGAATGTCTTCAGTATCTGCTTGAAATCAGAAACAGTATGGCGCAAGCAGATGTCTTTGAAAATGCACATTTGCATCTGCATACCAAAGATTTTAAAAGTTTTATTCGCCTTTGGGATTACAGCAATCATCATAATGACGACCTCAGTACCTTTCGCCATGCGTTAGAAAAGATCAAACAGAGTAAACACCCCATCCAAGGGGTTGAAATTGGAAGATACGGTATGTTTATGCGTGCCATTGCCCCTGTATTTGATAAAGATGAGTATGTTGGAACCATTGAAACAGTGGTCGATTTTAAGGATTTGAATGACTATTTTAGAAAAGATGGGGTTGAACTGTATGTATTGATGAAAAAAGAGTATTTGCCTATTGCCAATGCTGTTGCTTACAGTGATCAATTGATGCTCAATAATTATGCCATTGTGAACCAAGAAGTGAACGGACTGAATTTTATTAAAGAGGTCAATCTTCAAGGTACGGGGTATCTTAAACGAGGCGATTATTATGTGTTATACACACCTATTGTGGATATTAATGGCGAACATGTAGGCTTTTTTGTGCTCACATGGAGTGAGAGTCTCTCTCTTGCATCATTTAAAGGATGAGGTTTTGACGCGCATCATTACGGATGCGGTCCATTCCCATGTAAAACTCTTTCATCATGACTAAAAAGAGATAGTCGCCAAACTCCGTGGTGGTGACACTCTCTTTGTCTTCTTTGATCGCTTTGGAAAATTTCAAAAGCATCAGCTCTTTGCCCAGCGTATCGTTAATATTCACCCCAAACATTGCAGCAAATTTTTTCTTAGAGAGTTTGCCATTGAAAAGATCAACCATCAAACGGTAGTACATCTGTGAGTTAGTCGGAAATGTACGCTCTTTCGTTACAGCAGAGTGTTTTTCTTCAATGAGCATGGCATATTTATCCAGTGCAAATTCGTTTAAATAAAGCGTATTTTGAAGAAAACTAAATGATCCTGAACCCACACCCACATACTCTTCATTGTCAATGATGTACTCATCAATAATCACATCACTCTCTTTCGAAAAGGACCAACCATGACGGGTAGGATAAGCCTCTTTTAAAGACTCTTGAATTGCACCAAAGAAGTTAAATTCATTTTCAAGGCTGAATTCACCCAATGTTTTTTTCACACTGTTTTTCACCAAAGAAGAGGTCATCAACGGATAAACACTGGTTTGCTCTGGACTTAGCTTTTTGAGCATATCAAGATCTTGAAGGAGTCCCTCTTGTGTTTGGGTTGGAAAATTGAAGATCAGATCCACACTGGTGATGGGCAAAATCCCCAGCATGGATGCAATCTTCGCATACACCTCTTCGCCTGAGCCAAACTTCTCATAACGTCCCAATTTTTTCAAAAGAACATCATCAAACGTTTGAACACCCACTGAGAGACGATCAACTAATCCATCTAATTGGAGTATGGTCTTAGGCTGGATATGGTTAGGATCGGTCTCGCATGAGACATGCTCAATGGAGAAGAGCTTTTTGACCAACTCTATTGTGGTAATCAGCTCTTCTTCATTAATTAAAGGTGTACCGCCACCTATCACCAAATAGTTAAAATCATAGCCTAACTCTTTTACATGTAAAATCTCTTTACGCAAATGGAGGTAGTATTTTTCAGCAGCTTCTTTGGTGTAGGTGAACTTGTTAAACGAGCAATACGGACAAAACATCGTGCAAAACGGTATATGAATATACAGAAGATACTTTTTATTTTCAGGTGGAGGTGGTAACCCTAAAGAAGGTTTTTCTACATGTAAATAGTGTTTGGTGTATTGACTCATAAAATAGCTTGTTGCGCTAGTGATAATTTTAGATTGACGGGATTTCATAAAATAATCCTTATTTATTTTTATTAATTAAATTATATAAAAAATTATAGTGACTTTACGTGATATTGAGCATGCGTTTTACAGAAAGAGGCAGATAAACGCCCAATCAAAGAGCTCATTATTGCGCTATTTTGCGTATCAATCACGCTAGTTTCCTTTAGATAAACTTTTGAATACATTATAGAATAGAAAAGTAATTTTTATGTAAATACAATCTTACATGTAAAAAAGGAGAAAACAAGGGGAATGGTTCACATAGTATTCCATTTGTTACATTCCTTGGTATTTTTTAGTATATCCATCGAACGGCAAAAAGAAGAAAAAAGCTTCTTATTAACCTTTTGGTTTTATAATTCGCGTTAGAATCAAGGAGAGAGAATGAACCGAAAATACGCAGTCGCCCTTTTAGGGTTACTTTTAACGATATCAACACTGCACGCAGCCGAATTTGGGTGGATGATAACGCTTAATTCACGTCACCATGGCGATCCTTATGGTTATCGGTATGATCTTATCCAACGCTTTGGGTATCCAGAACCAACGGTCGTTTATATTATCAATAGCGTTTATGAGCCAGCAGATGCCTATATGATCTTCCGTCTCGCCGAACTTTCAGGACGACCCCCTGAATATGTACTGAGTGTTTACCGCGATCGACGATTTCAAAGATGGGATGATTTAGCCTTTTACTTGGGCATAAATATTGATACGTACCCTTATTTATCACTAAGAGATGGACCTGATCTTCCCGTGGTTGTGTATCGTAGCCCTGAGCGACGTCTTGCTCCGCCACCACCTCCGCCGCCGCCTTTTCCCCCACATCATGGAGGCCCTAGAGGGTTTTATCCCTAAGTCATAGATGTGGCTAAAAATTGAATGAAATCGGCTATAATTACAGAAAAACGAAAGGACTTTTCCATGACAACTTACGCATGTGGACATATTAATCCTGATTCTGATTCAATCTGTTCAGCGATCTCTTTATCTTATCTCAAAACCCAATTAGGCGAGCCTTGTACGCCAGCACGTCAAGGTGAAATTAGCCCCGAGACAGAGTTTATTTTAAAGACATTTAACCTTGAAAAGCCACTGTTAAAAAATGATTTTTCAGGCGATAATCTCTATATTACCGACTATTCAGATCTTGCACAAGCACCGCATAATCTGAAAGAAACGAATATTTTAGGCATTGTCGATCACCATAAATTGGGTGACATTACTACAACGACACCGCTTGAGTGCTGGATTCGCCCTGTTGGTTGTACGAACACGATTGTCAAAGAGATGTACGATCACTATAAGATCACCATTCCAAAAAATATCGCAGGTGCGATGATGATGGCTATTTTGAGTGACACCGTTTTATTTAAATCTCCCACCTGCACCAAAGCAGATACCAAAGCGGTGAAAGAACTTGCCAAAATTGTAGGAATAGAAGATTTTAAAGCCCTTGGAATGGAGATGTTTTTGGTCAAATCTGCGGTCGTTGGCGCTGCTCCAAGAGCACTTCTATTGCGCGATTACAAAGACTTTGAAATGGGTGGCCATAAAATCGGTATTGGTCAACTTGAAGTCGTGGATCTCAAAGTGTTTGAGGGAATGAAAGAGGCATTGTTTGCCGACATGAAAGCCTATAAAGAAGAGGGTGGCAGACATACTGTGATGCTTCTTTTAACGGACATTATGATCGAAGGTTCTCAATTTTTAGTGGTCAGCGATGATGAAAGTATGATTGAAAAAGCGATGAATACAAAACTTGTCAACCATGAAATGTGGGTTGATGGCGTATTGAGTCGTAAAAAACAGGTCATTCCTGTGATGGAAAAGCAGTTTTAAAAGCTAGCGTGTGAAAAAGTGTACCATCAAACGACGCTATCTGATTCAAAATCCTAAGGAAGTGGTGAAGTCTATTCTCACCACATTTCCTCAGTATAAAAAAAATCTTCAACAACTTTTTATCGAAAACCATCCCGATGCTTCGAAACGATTGGCAGTTTTAGGAACACGGTTTTATACTTTGGGAGCTATGGAGGATTTTGAAGAGGATTTGAAGTCGTTTGTGTGTGAAGATGTGAGTGGCGATAAACGCTATAAAAGCCGTTACCTCTCTATCTTTGGATTGCCTCAAACGTATGATTTTTCACTCTCAGAGGTGTATAAAAAATGCGATAGAATTGGCATTAATCCCTTTGAATTTGCTTTTGCCTCAGGCATGAGTACGCAAAAAGTACTCAAAGTGCTTTTGTATCGCGAGATGCAATTTTTAGGACATGAAGTGGCATTGCTTTTAGACGATGATGCCAAAGCGCCTAAGAACATTGCAAAACGAGCGGAAAATATCTGTTATCTTTTAAAGGTTGCAACGGCTATTTTTGATGAAATGCTCGAAGAGAGTCTCACAAAAGCTTTTGCACCACTGTTGAGTCGCGATCGAGCATTGCTGCTTCAATTTGTACAAAATAAAGCCTATACAACACTTCTTTTAGATATGCGTTTTTTTCTGAGTGAACAGAGTGGTTTTTATCTGTTAAAAAAGAGTGAAATGCCACTGCTCTTTTTCGTAAAAAAATACCTTAAAAAAGAGGAGTTTCGCATTGCTAGAAGGCTTAAGAAGGCGCTTTATTAACACTTTATTTTGATTTTTGGAATATGATTTGAACTATAATTTACGATATTGCGGTACAATATCGCACCTATTTTTTAAAAGGATAGACAATGAAAAAAACATTACATGTAGGCTTAGCTCTTAGTGCAGCACTTGTTTTAATGAGCGGATGTGCCACGAGTGAGCTTCAAACCAGTGCTCGTATGACACAGAGCGTTTTTATTAACCCTGTGGCAAAAGATAAACGAACAATTTTTGTTTCAACTAAAAATACCAGTGGCGCGCCAATTAACCTTGAAAATCGCATTATTCAAGCCCTTTATGCCAAAGGCTACACCATCGTTGATGATCCAGAAATGGCAACGTATGTGCTCATGACAAACATTTTGTTCTGCAACAAAAAGACTGAAAACAATGTTGTCGGTGGCGCTGTAATGGGTGGTGCAGCAGGAGCGATTGCAAATTCTGGGTCCAGTGGTAGAGGTATGGCCGCTGCAGGACTGGGTGGTGCCGTTGTCGGTGGACTTATTGGAAAAGCAACCGAAGACACGATCTTCCAAATGCAAGTGGACATTGTGATTCGTGAAAAAGCCAAAGGTACAGTAATGGCAAATACAGGCAATGTCGGTGGACAAGCAGGCATTAGAGATGGTCAAAGATCTGGTACAATGAATAGCTTTGGTGGACAAATGCGTGATGCAGACGCGAGTGGCAAAATGTACAGCAATACGTACTCTTCTGCTTCACAATCGTATGAGAGTGACTATATAGAGCACCGTACGATGATGTTTGCAGAAGCGACTAAAATGAATCTCTCTTTGTATGAAGCAACACCGATCTTAGAAGATAAAATCGCACAACAAATCGCAGGACTGTTTTAACAGTTTTATTTTGACACGCTTTTCAAGCTAAGCTTGGAAAGCTACGTTACACTAGGTGCTAAAGCTTGCCTCGTACGAGGCAGAAATAGTTTAGTACTTATGAGATACTCAAGCTCGCCAACTCGCCAATTTTTTGGCAGATATTTTACATGTAGGAATTGTTTTGGAGAATAACGACAACAAGCAACAGAAAATTGTTCAGATGTTTAATGAGATCGCAGGAACTTATGACACTGCTAACCGCGTTTTAAGTATGGGCATTGATATTCAATGGCGTAAAACGGCGTGTGATGAAACTTTTGCACGCTACACCAAGCCGATAGACCTTATTGTCGACGTCGCATGCGGTACTGGTGACATGATGGGATACTGGGCAAAGCAAGCGAAAAAAGCAGGTCGCACTATCGGCAAGATTTTAGGCGTTGATCCTTCCACCGGTATGACGGATGTGGGGAAACAAAAATTTCCTGAGTTTGAATTTGTCATCTCTGAAGCGACAGAGATTCCACTTCCCAGTGAATGCGCGGATATTCTTAGTATTAGTTACGGTATTCGCAATGTTGTAAGACGTCAAGAAGCTTTTAGTGAATTTGCGCGTGTGATCAAAAAAGGCGGCTATGTCGTTATTTTAGAATTTACCAAAGATGAGAAAAAAGGCTTTTTCTTCCTTATCAAAGATTTTTATCTGAACAAAGTTTTACCAATTTTAGGTGGAATTATTTCTAAAAATAAAGCCGCGTATGAGTATCTTCCTAATTCGATTGAAGGCTTTTTAACTCCCACTATGCTTCAAAAAGAGCTGGATGTTGCAGGGTTTGAAACCGAATTTGTCAAAAGCTTTTCGATGGATATTTCTACCTTGGTTATTGCCAAAAAACGCTAATGAGCCAAACCCTTAGTGTCA
>Ga0302272_1000476_pt1 | contig 18313 bp, 5 predicted proteins | sample III_Bog_N1_2_FD_198772 | JGI IMG/M metagenome (GOLD analysis project Ga0302272, IMG submission 198772) | Peat permafrost microbial communities from Stordalen Mire near Abisko, Sweden - III_Bog_N1_2 | ecosystem: Environmental > Terrestrial > Soil > Wetlands > Peat | place: Sweden: Abisko...
GTTACATAAAATAGCATATTAAAACTCTGATCATGGGAAAAAAATATAAAAAAAAACAATCCATTAAAAAATAGAAAATATAAGAGAAATAATATAAATTTAAAGTTCAAAAACTCCTTTATCCTCGGTAAGAAATATAAAAAACTATATAACCCAGAGATTCCATGAAGCAAATATATATTTATGGAAAAATTCAAAATTCCAGAAAAAAAACTACTACTAATTGGCAAAATCTCAAATATAGAATGGAAAAAAACCTCAAAAAACAAAATCATATTTCATAATATCATAGAATAAATTCTAAGTACTTTCTACTTCAAAACTCTATCTAAAACCTCAAAAAGATATATAAATAATAATATTAACAATCAATTCTAAGCGCTTTCTACTTCAAAAACTTTATCTAGAAAGATATTAAGAATAATACTAACTTTTTTCAACACGGAAGGATATATATTTTTTTCTATAAGATTTGACCCCGGAATAAAGACCTGAAATTTTTCCGTAATTGATTTATTCTCCATAAAACAACTAATAGCATTAATTTTTTCTACTAGGCATAATCTGACCGTTTAATTCTCTAGCAATTTTTTCAAAAAGGAAATTCAGGGAGATAATAAATCCTAGGTACTTTCTTCTTCAAAAACTTTATCTAGAACCTGAAAGATATTATGAACAGGGATAATACTGACTTTTTTTAATACGGAAGGATGTATATTTTTTTCAATATCTATAAGATTTGACTCCGGAATAAAGACTTGGAACTTTTCCGTAATTGATTTATGCTCCATAAAACGACTAATGGCATTAATTTTTTCTACTAAACCTCCAATAGGCATAACCTGACCGTTTAAAGCTAATTCTCCAGTCATAGCAATATTATCCTTTAATTTCTTGTTTTTCAAAAGGGAAATTAGAGCAGTACACATAGTAATTCCTGCGGAAGGACCATCCTTAGGAACCGCCGCATCGGAGGTATGGAAATGAAAAGCATATTCCTTAAAAACATTCAAATCAATATCTAATTTTTCCGCATAAATTTTCACAAAACTGAAAACAACCTTCAAAGACTCTTTCATAACGTCCTTAATATTTCCTGTAAAGGATGAAATTTCTTTTTCATCGGTTTTCTTAACTTTTTTACAATAAATATATAGGAGATCACCACCTCGGCCTGTATAGGCTAGTCCCTTAACAACTCCGGGTTCCGAGTCTAATTCTACTAAACGAACTTTATGACGAGCAATTAAAGCCTTATCAATATCACTTCTAGAAATATCAATAGATTTCAAATTTTTACAATTCATTTCGAGGGCAGCCCATTTTAAGACCGTCTCAAGAGTTTTATAAAGTTCACGGGCACCGGTTTCATGGGTATAACTATTAATTAAATATACAATAGATTTTGGACTTAGTTTTATTTTATCTTTTTTCTTATTTAATCTATCAATTATTTTATTAGCTACGAGAATTTTTTCCTCAAGACAATAACCGCTTAATTCAATAATATAACATCTATCTAAGAAAGCTGCCGGTAGAGATCTTAAGTCATTAGCCGTAAGAATCCAATTTACCTTAGAAAGATCTAGAGCTGGATCTAGATAATTATCCTTAGTGGAGTAGTTATGTTCCGAATCAAGAGCCCTAAGAAAGGCTTCCATAGGATTTTTTCCACTTTGCTGATTAATTTTATCTACTTCATCCAAAATAAATATAGGATTTAGAGTTTTTGTGGCCTTTAATCCCTTAGCTAAAGCACCTGGCTCCGAAGCTACATAGGTTCGAGCGAATCCCAAAAGAATGGAAGAGTCTGACATACCCGCTAGACTTATATCATAACTTGGAAGTTTTAAAGCTTCCGCAATAGCCTTAGCAATACAGGTTTTTCCAACACCTGGAGGACCAACTAGAAGAATTACATTACCACCGATTTTACTTTCATTGAGAAAATCGACCATATAAAGAATAAGAAGATCCTTTAATCGAGGAGATCCAATATGTTTTTCATCGAGAATTTTACGAATTTCCTTGATATCTTTATTAGGAGTTTTTGTGGAATACCAAGGAAGAGAATAAATCCAACTTATATATTGTTTTACGGAATTATACTCCGCACTACTATGGTGTAAATTCTTTAATTTACTTAATTCTTCTGAAAGAGCATTTTTGACATGCTCCGGATATGAATCCTTATTTTCTCCAGCTTTACTTGCCATGTCACTATCTTCTAGATAATTTGCATCACTAATCTGTTTTTTTAGGGCTTCAATTTTTTCCTTTAGCCAGATCTGTTTATTTTTTTCCGTAATTAAAACCTTAGTATCCTCATTTATTTTTTGATCCAGTTCGAAATAGTAGAGTTTTTCCGTAATATCCTTAAGAATTTCCTCCATAATTTCCTCAATAGAGAATTTCATAATAGAATTTCTTTTATTTTTTTCTAGAATTGCAAGAGATACAATAGTAAAAGCAAAAAACCAAGGATCTATACTATTTATTAGAATATCCACAAGTTCAAGGGGAATATCAGAACTACCACTTTTTTGTTTAAAACTATTTAACTTTACAAGATAGTTTTTTTGATATAAACCAATGGATTGCATATTATATGTTTCATAAAATATATTTGCTTTACCGAAGAAAACGCCATCTATTTCTACCATTTCCGTGAGATTTATTCTATATTTTCCTATTAAAGTAGATTTCATTAAACTAGGATCATTTTTCGTTATATCCTTAACTTCACAAATAGTTCCATAGGAAATTAAATCAATAAACTTTGGATTTTCTACATCGAAATGAATTTGCTTTACGGCTATAACATTAAGGGAATCTTGATAGGCTTTTAAAACCGAATCAATAGAAAACCTACGACCAATAATTAAATTCGTACTTTCAAAGGGAACAATAAAAGTATCCTTTAGGATAACTAGGGGTAAAAGAATTTCAAATTGAACAAATTCTATAGATTCATGTATTTTTTTCTCAAGAAAATTCACATCGGTTATTAAATTTAATTTCACTTCGTTACTTTGCATAGATAGATTTTCAATACGAAATAATTGATACTTTTCTCCATTATTATTTGGAGTGCTAATAACTATTAATCGATCGAAGTTAAAGGCTTTATTAAAAATCTTTAAATTTTCCTCCTCTAGGATCAAAATTTTATTATTTTCTATGGGTTCGCTAGATTTGAATAAAAGTCGCAAATTTTGTTCTCTCAAGATTTTTTCAAGATTTTCTATAATAATTTGACTCATTTTAGGATTCTAACATAGATATACTAAAAGAAATCTTAATTTTATAAAATTATTTTTGCAAGCATTTTCGTAAGCATTTCTGCAAGCATTTTTGCAAGCTATTTTTTTATATTTATTAAATTATAGATATTTTAAGTTAGAAACAGAATAATTATTTATAGATTCCTACAAGAAATCCATAGTATCTATAAAGGAATTAGAAATAAAAATTGAAAGAAATTTCCCTAATACTAAAAAATTATATTATTGTAATAAACTATAGATTTTTTTAACTCTAGAGAGATTTTCCTGCATAAAACCATAGAAACTATTATTTTTCTTAGATTTTGAGTTGAAAATAGAATAGTTATTTATAGATTCTTCTAAGGAATCCATAGTATCTATAGGGAGATTTGAAATAAAAACCGAGGAAACACCTTCGATACCAAGGGATTTTAAAAAATGTTTAAGGGATATATTTTTCCTTTGCCATAGTATAAAAATATTTTCATAAACCTTACCAGATTTCCAATTTCCATGGTTGAGAACTAAAATAATCTCTTCTATAGACTGCAAATAATTAGAACTCTTCTTTAAAAAATGAAGTCTTAAAAGATTTTCCGATAGAGAGTCTATACTTAATACCTCAAAAAAATATAATACTTTCTGAATATTTACCTCAGAACAATTTAAATTACTACAAAAATAATTATTTTCATCCTGAGATATCGAATTTTGACAATAGGGACAAAAAACTAATAACTCCCCCCAAGAACTCGTTTGAGAACTCGTTTGAGAACTCGTTTGAGAACTCGTTTGAGAACTCGTTTGAGAACTAGATTCCGATAGAATCTGAGGCAGAATCTGAGGCAGAATCTGAGGAATGACATCACCTACGCGAATTATTTTTACTAATGATCCAATATGTATATTATTATTTTTGAGATATTTACGATTATAACCATGTACACGATTAATTTTGGATCCATTTAGAATTATTTCATGAATTTTACACACCGGTATAAGTTGTTTTCTTCGATTCATTTTCCAATCCAGACCAATTATTTCACTTTCTCCAGAATTTTCTGAAAACTTAAAGGCTAGGGCATTACGGGGATAGCGATTTGTAATTCCAAGGGATTCTCCAAGAGTAATATCATTAATTTTAAAAACTACTCCATCCGTAAAAAATCGAAAATCATAGTTTCGAATAAAATCTATCTTTTTTTCTACTTCAGATATTTCAATTTTATTATCTAAAACCTCAAAAACCGCACATTGAAAATATTTTTTTAAAAAATTCAAAGCTTCTATTTGAGTATTTGGAAAATGACCATTTGGGAAATTGGAAATAACACGATAACCAAAAAATTCTAAACCTAAATCACAGGCATTCTTTCTTCTCAAAGCACCAGAAACATAATTTCTATTATTAGTTTTAACTCTATCCTTCGAAGCAATTACCTCACCACGCACAAATCCTGTGAAGTTTTGACCATCGAGGGATGAATTCATGGATAAATCAATGGATAAAGGAATATTTTTAATATAGGGAGCAAAATGAGTAATATCCTCACCGAAGAATCCATTACCACGGAGAGAAAGGGAGTCTAAAATACCATTAACATAGGAAATATCCACGGCTACACCATCAATTTTAGGTTCTATAATTATTAGAGTTTCTAATTTTTTCATTTCCTCAATCCACTTTACAATTTCAGAGAATTCATAGGTATGTTTTAGAGATAACATGGGAATTTTTCTTTCAATTATTTTTTCACAGGAGGATCCTATAGTACCAATATATAAACTTGGTGAATCCTTTCGAATTAATTGTGGATATTGAAATTCTAGAGATTCTAACTCTCGTCGCATAGCATCGTATTTCTCATCGGAAATTAGAGTTTTTCCCTTAATATGCAACATATAATCGTAGTATTTAACTAAACGAACTAGCTCATCTATCCTGTTTTTTATCAAATCTTCCATATATAAATAATATATAAATGGATGACTATTTTAGTTTCCTGAAATGATTTCTTGAAATAATACATTAATAATACTTTTTTAAAATCTTAATAGAATTTTTATTTTCAGAGAATAGGAAATAGTATGTTTATTTATGGAGTATCCGTGGATAATGGATATAAATATAAAAGAATAATTGAAAATACAATTACAAAAATAAGAGCTAATAATATTTATAAAATTGAGATTTTGAATAATTGGTGGAAAATCACAAATCTTAACACCCTTCAGATATTTAATATTCTTATAACCATTGCAAATACAGCTATTCATGAAAAATTCTACCTTTCCGATACAAATACACTTATCTTCCAAGATGTTATTAGTTTTAATAATTTTAATAATACAATTTTCTCAGATTTCACTAATAATATTCTTACTATAACCGATAGAAACTACAAAAAATGCCACTATAAATCTTAATAACTCCCTAAACTATTCCATAAATACCTTAAATTTTACTCGAAATAACTCTACTATTATTCTAGGAACTCAAACTATTACCATAGAAAACAATGAGGATGTAATTTTGAATCCTGGACTCAATAATTTTTTAGATATTACAGATGATTTCATTTTAATAAAAGGAGCCAATACCTGGAAGATATTTAACAGTGAAATCTCATTTTCAATTGCTTCACCTCAGGATATTTTGAAAATAAGGAAAAAAGATGGTAAATATTTCTTTATTTATAATGATATTGATATAGTTATTAAAAATGGTGTTTTAAACACTTTACCAAAGGATAATATCTCCCTTTATTATAAAAATAATTCCTATAATATTTCTAATTTTAAACATAATAATATTCAAAAAAACTCCCTCATAATTAACTCTAATGACAATATATTAAACTATAGTAGAAATAATAATTTAGTAAATTTGAGTTCTAATACTCTTTTAACACCACCAAGTTTTTTCACAACGGATTCCAATATGAATAATATTATAAATAATATCTCTATAGATAATAATAATATAATCATAAATACTATTTCTTTCTACGATATTTTTGACAAAATTCTGAAGGGAGTTTTTAATTCTGTCAATCTCTCTAATACAAATAATAAAATAACCTTCAAGGATATATCTCTTTCTACTAACGCAAAAATCTGGAATTATTTCTCAAAACTCATTAATAATAGCTTCTATGTTCAAAATTCTACAAATAATTATCTTTCCCTTCCAAATATTTCCTATAAAATTCTATCTACCACAGATAATTCTGCAAATAATCTATCAAATATATCCGATATACCTATTTTAGAAAAAAACAACCAAATTTATCTTCAATATAGTACTGATATTGATAGTGTAAACATTGATAGTGTAAGCATTGATAATGTGATTTTAATTTCTGAGATCTCACCAACTATAGATAAAAGTAGTTTTAATGGAACCTATACGATTCAATATCTTACCTCCGATCAGATTATTAGTGGAACTAATGGTTTATCGATTTCCTTAAAAAAAGGATGGCAAGTTATTTACCAAAACAGTTCTAAAACAATTATAAAAAATAAGGAATATCCCCTTGGAGTTCATTTTGCAAATTTTCGAGGATTTTATTCTATTAATTCTGGATCCATAACTCAAAATAGTCAATCCTATAGTCTTACCAATGACAAAATATATTGTTTTGGTAATTCTACAACCTTTGATGGCATGAATATCGAACTTTCCTCAGATTATTTCTATGCTATTGATAATAGTAACATAATTTTATTTTTTAATAATTCAATTTCTAAATTGATAATTTCTAAATTGATAATTTCTAATTATTTTGATCATGCCAGTGATTATCTAAATACGAAATTTTCTAATAATATCTTTACTTCACCTACTCAAAGCTGGACAATTCCAACTTCCAATACCTATTCCTTTAATATTAAGAATATTTCCTATATGTTACCAACAAATATATCCCTAACTCCAAAAACAACTATAAATTTAATTTATAAAGATTCTGATTCTACAACTCTGATTGATGGAGATAAAAAAGTTCAAATAAAAAATATATCCTTTCCAGTACATATAGATTTTCTAAATAATAATATTTCCTATAATAATAATATAGTTGTAAATACCATAGAAAACTTTCTTATTCTTGTGGATAAACCTGGAATAGTAGACAATATCACAATTAATAATAATATTTTAAATATTTTAGAATTCTATACTAATAATTTAAATGTAAATAATGTCACGATTAAAAATAATTCCTACCCTCAAGGAATTACAATTAATAATTATAGTAATAATGCATCCCAGGTTAATACAAATGATATTACTATTGGATCCTATATAATAAACCAAGATTTAATAAACCAAGGTTTAACAAACCAAGATTTCGTTACATTTTTTGGAACTAATGAATTTCCCCTAAGCTCTAGTAATATTCCCCTAATCAAAAAAGCTATAAATCAAGATAGCTTACTCACAATTTTAAATTCTAATATTAATTCTGTTTTATTTCAGGGAATGGAGGATAGTTCTAATAGTATAAGTTATAAAAATATTAATTTAAAAATTACATCCAATGGATTTTACGACTCCTTGGGTTTAATAGAATCTACAACCTATAAATTTATTACAAATATGGTTAGTAATTTTACAGATAAAGTTTTATATTTTCATACAAGCGATAGTGATAAACAACATTTAGAAATATATTATGGAGAAAATAAGTTAACTCTGTCCTATTTTTTCGATAGTAGTGGAAATAGAACTTCTCTTTACAGTTCCGTGGAAATATATAGTAATTATATTAAAATTAATGGAGAGGTTTTCCTTGGTAAAAATTCAAAAAATCAAAGTATTACTATAGATGAGCTGTTTAATGGAAGTTTTTTTATTCCCGCCGGTAAAACCTTTGGAAATTTACAGGTTTCTCAAAATACCGCTGTATTTAATGGAATAATATGTTTAGATGGTCTTAATACACTTTTAGTGATTAGTGATCTAAGTTCTTTGAATACCTTAACTAGTAGTTCTGGAACAAATAGTTCGAAAGTTTTTCATATTAATAATACGGAAATTCAAAATAATGTTATAAATTTCTGGATTTCAGAAATTACATCAAATTTGGTTTTAAACTATACAAATAAACAGTTTATAGCCTTTGAGGAAAATAAAAATCTACGAATTTTATCTCCGAATGATAATCTTTTACTCTATGATTTTTTCAACTCCGATGGATCAATAGCAAGTTTCTATGGTTCTCAAATAATTTTAAATAATAATGGTTCCATAGAAATTAATGGATCGGTTTTTGTTTCCTGCGATGGAAGTGGAAATATTTTAGATTCTAATCTATTTAATAAAGCTATATTTATTCCCGATGGTTCTACCTCTAATGATCTAGTTCATCCTTCAGGAGTTTCCCTTTTTATTATTAATAATATTATTAATGTGGATATAAATCAGAAACTTATTGTAAGTTTTGAGTATTCCCCCTTGAATACTACTCTTTTAAAATACGATACTGATCAGGAAATATATTTTTTAAATAATATTCCCCTGGAACCATTTCAGAATAATAGATATTTTGAAAATTCCTGTATTTATTTGGAAAAAACTCAGTTTTTACCTTTAGTTTGGTTTCGAAAGGATAATAATCTTCATTTTACATCCTCTATTGGAAGTTCAGTATTCTATGAATTCTTCATTGGAGCGGGAAAAAACCCCTCCTACGGTGGAGATACTGATCTAATAATAGTAAATAAAGATAAAGTATATGTAGCTACAACTCCCTATTTAGCCCGTGATGAAAATCTTCAAGTTTTGGATTTCGAATCTAGTTTTCCATCCTCCAGTTTCGTTCTGGACTCCTCTCTTATTTTTCCTCAAATTAGTTCCAACGGTTCCAATATTTTTATAGTTAATAATGTTTTAAGTCTTTCGGAGGATACGATTTTGTGTTTAGATGCCTATGCGGGTAATCAATGGTCTCTTATTATTGCTGGAGATCAATTTTTTCTCCAAAGTCTTCAATTATATCCAGGAGTTAATAGAATTCTTGGTATTGGAACGGAATCTTTGTGGGTTTCTAATCAAACTACGAAATTTTGGATTTCTTCCAAGGTAAATTTGAATCTAACTCTTAAATCTCAAAGTGATAGTATACTTTTTTCTAATTTTTTCCTTTCGGAATTAACTAATGAAATTAATATGTCTATTTATGGAGGACCAGTTGAAATCTCCGCGGACGGATTCTTGAAAGTTAAGGGAAAAAACTATACTATCTATGGAAATGATGGTTTAGCCCTAGGAGATGATTCCTTTGGAACCTGTTATTTTCTAACACCGGGTTTTTCTAATTCCGCTATTTCTATTCCTGCAATTAATACCCAGGAAAACCTCCAGGAAGACTTCCAAGAAAATTTCCTTTTTAGAAATAATTTTTGTTGTTTGGATAGTGGAATTTTTTTACAATACGATCTCGATTTAGATAAAGGATTAGTTTTGAAAAAGGAGAATAATCAGTATAGTTTTGGAGGAGTTGTTTTAACTAATGGAATTAACTTCTATATTAGTGATATTGATAATTATTTTAAGAACTATACAACGGAAAATCTGATTTGGAAATATTCCACGAATAATTCAGCTATTCTTTTAACTAAAAATGGAGAAATTAAATTTTACGATATGTTCTCCAATGGAGCCAATGGAGATTTGAATTCAAGTTATCATGGAGGAATAAATCTCTATGATAATTTTATATCTATTAATGGAGTGAATTACTATTGTAAAAAAGAGGATTCTTCAATTATTCCCTTTAATTCTATGGGCAGTAATTGTTTTTTTATTCCTAACGGATCTACATCCTTTTCCTCCTTTACGCCAATGAATTTTTCCTGTTTAGTAAAAGATGGAATTGTTGCCCTTGATAGTATGAAAATACTTATGATTGATGGAACTCTTAATAGCAAATTTAATTTAAATTATATTTCTGGACAATTTAAGGTTAATAATATTACTCTAGGATCAACGGTAAATTATATAATTGGAACTGAGGGTAGATATTTTACAAATAGTTCTACAAAACTTCTAGTTTGGCAGAAAAATCTCAATAATTGTAATATTTTTACCGATACTGGAACTTTAATTCTTTATAATTTTTTTATTAATTCTACTACTTCTAATCCAATATATGGTTCTAATATTATTCTTAGGGATAATTCCTGTACTATTTCTGGACAGACCTATAACTCAAAGGATATTTCAAATAATGCTACAAATATTTTTTTCAATAGTTTCTTCATTCCTAGTGGATATACAGGATTTAGCACTATAGCTCCCTCGGGCTTAAATGTTTTAATTTCTAATAATATAATGGATTTTGATAGCTGTCGTTTATATCTTGATAGTTCCGCAACATCCTTACCAACAATTACAATTACAAAAAATGGATCTAGTATTCTAGTTAATCAGTTTACTTTAAATTCGAATGTTAATTCAAGTGTTCTAAATCGTTTTATTTATCCTAAAAGTACAGGTACAGGTACAAGTACAAGTACAGGTACAAGTACCTATTTTACTAATAATAACTCTCAAAGTTTTCTCTGTTATCAGGATAGCACCAATCTTAAAATGCAATCAAGTGATGGAGTTAACCTAAGGGATTCTTTAACTTTCTATAAATTTTTTCAAAGTGATGGAACTCAAAATAGTGCCTATTCGAATACAAAACTAAATAGTGATTCCTCCCTTGAAATTAATGGAAATATATATAAACCCTATGATAAATCAGGAAATATAATCAGTAGTGGATTTTTCGGAAATTCAATCTTTATTCCTAATGAATCCACGGATTATTTGATTAATTCTAATTTTAATATTCTAATTCGAGATAACATTTTATGTTTAAATTCTACCGATAGAACAATTCTATATCTAGAGGAAATTCCAACAACGAAAACTAATCTTTTGAAGGATAACTCCAATAATTTTACCTTTGCCGGTTTATCAATTCAAAATGGAATAGTAAATAATTATTTTGAAAAAATATCCAGTTATTGTAGTTTTACGCAATCCTCTCCAACACTTTGGTATATATCTAAAACCGATTCCGATAGTCTAATTTTTCTAAATAGTCTTGGAACTTTAACATTTTATAATTTTATCTCAAGAAAAACAGAATTTATTAATAGCACCTATAGTACTATAACCGTAAATGATACCTTAAATATTAATGGAAAATCCTATGGAATTTACACCTTTGATGGAGATCCAAATATTTCAAATATTTTTAATAATTCCTATTTTTTGCTATCAAATTCAACGAATTCTAGTTTGGTATCAAGTACTTTTCCAATTTTAGTCAATAATAATATTATTGTAATAAATTCTACAATTCAGCTTAATATCGATGGAACTCCCTATACAAAATTGAACCTTACAAATACAAATAATGCCTATCAGGTTAATGGTAAAACTTTAAATTCCGGAATTAATAATCTTCTTGGAAAAAATGGAAAATATGCTAATAATGCCCTTTCGGAGATAATTTTTTGGAATACCAATGGAAATCATATGGAAATAACTCTAAATTCGAATAAACTAACCATTTTAGATTATTTTGCAGGAAAAAATTATAATTCTATTAGTCTTAATAGTGATAATTCCATAACATTTTTCACTTTCTGGAATTCCTTAAGTAATACTTTTCATGCAAGGGATAAAAATAATAATATTTTAAACTATTCTAATCTTTTTAATAGCGGATATATTATTCCTAGTGGATCCCAATCCCACAGTACAATCTTACCCATTGGATGTAATGTTTTTTTTAATAATAATCTTGTAAATCTTAATAATAATGGATGTTTTCTTGCTATTGACGGAAATACAAATAAGAAACTTGTAATTAATGCTAGCAATTCTAGCGGTACCAACGGTACCAACGGTACCAACGGTAGTACCTTCTCCCTTTCCGATACGGTTTTAGATAGTAAATTAAATAATTATATAGCCTCCAATGGATTATATTTTTCCGATTTAACAGGAAAATATCTTACCTGGAATGCGAGAAATAAAAATCTTGAACTGAGATATAAAAGTGGATTTCTAACAATTTATGATTTTTTCAACTCCGATGGAACTAAAAATACTACAAACTATAGTTCCATAATCTCTCTAAGTACTTCCTCAATTACGGTTAATAATACGAACTATACTCTTAAGGATTCCTCCAATACAACTTTATATATGGAAAGTTTTCTTAATAATTCCTATTTTATTCCCTCGGGATCTACGGCTCATTCCTATATTTCTGGAAATTTTCCTATTTTTGGTACTAGTTCCGCTCTTCGTCTTGCCTCTAGTCAATTTCTATATTTTTCAGGAACCTGGGGATCAAATTCCTCCACTCAAAATTCCACTTTGAATTTACAATATTCTAATTCCATTTTTTCAGCCAATGGTATCTCAATGAATTCTAGTTTGACCTATTTTGTAGTTCTTGATAATGATACATATTTTACTAATAATAGTTCTACCTTTCTACTTCGAGTTAAAAATTCTAAAATTATGCAATTGGTTTCCTCCGCGGGAAGTTTATTCCTTTACGATTTTTTCAATAGTTCCGGCCAGGTCCTCTCTCCCTATACATCTACTATTACTTTAGAAAATGGATCTATGACTCTTGGAGGAATTTCCTATAATGCTAAAAATAAAAATTTTACTTCCAATAATTCTATGTTTAGTCAATCCTACTTTATTCCAAATGCCTCCACAGCTTTTCCAAATTTTACATGCCTCGGATTTCATTGTTTTATTGTAAATAATATAATTTCCCTCGATAGCCAGGCTAACAGCCAGGCTAACAGCCAAGCTAACAGCCAAACTCTATTAAATATTGATGGAACACTTAATCTTCCGGTTACTCTTCTTAAGGATGCATCGGGTTTTACTCTTAATAATATTCCAATTAGTACCGGTTTAACTAGTATAGCAGCTACTAATGGAACCTATTTTAATAATATTTCCTCTAATTTGCTTTTTTACATTCAAAAAACTAATGATTTAGCAATTTCTACTGGATTGAATTCCTTTGAAAAACAATTAATTTTTAAGGACTTCTTTGCTAATAATATTACTAATAATATTCAAAGTTCTCTTTATAATGGATCAATTATTATTTCAGATTTAAATAACTTCTCCCTAAATTCTCAATCCTATTCCTATAGTAGCCCTATCAGCTCTCCTTTTTCCTATTTTATTCCAAAGGGTGACACAAATTTTTTCATAAAACCAACGAATTTTGATATTTTAATGGAGAATCAAGATCTTATTTTAAATTCTTCTACTATTTTAACAATTGATGGAGATTTAGAAAATATATCTATTACGAAAAATACAAACTATGAATTTTTAAATTTAAGTATTTTAAATGATCATTTCTATTATATTGGAACTAATGGATCCTATTTTATAAACCAATCGGGGCAAAAAGCTTTCTATAAAATAATTGGAAATAATCTTCAAGTAACCTTTGCGGACTCAACAAATCTTCTTTTTAATCAATTTTTTGTTAATGGAGTAAAAAATACAAATTATGGTTCTGGACTCATAACTTTAAACGGAGATAAATCTGCAATAATTGATACGATTACCTATCAAAATTTGAATGGAAATTTCTATCCCGTAATTAATGATTTCTTTTTCAATAAAACCGGTCAGGTTCTTACTTTTTCCCAAAATGGTAATGATCTACAAATCTCCTTTAACTCCAATGATACTATGATTCTTAAGGATTTCTTTGTTAATAATATTAAAAATACTAATTATTCTAGTGACAAGGTAAAAATTCTTAATAAAACTACGATTTCTATTAATTCTATTAATTATACAGCTTCTAATAGTATTTTCTATCCACCTCTTAGCACCTATTATAATAATATCTCTGGAAAAACATTTTATTTCCTAACTAATGGTTTAAATCTCGAACTCCATGGCTATAATTTCATAATATATCTCTATGATTTCTTTCTATCCGATGGATCATCCAATGGATCATCCAATGGATCTAAAAATCCTAATTATGGTACTGGATTATTACAAATTGGAAGTAATTCTATTACGGTAAATGGTTCTACTTTTTCCTCCTATAACACCTCAGGTGACACCTCAGGATTTATTTATTATCCATTTTTTTCCTCCTATTTTACAAATTCCTCAGGAAAGTCCCTAAAATTATCGAATACTAATAATAATCTTGTTATTTCAAGATTTTCTGGAGATACAACACCCTTTATTTTAAATAATTTCTTTCTGTCCGATGGATCTAAAAATTCTGTTTATCCTTTCCAGTTTACATTAAATGATAGTTTTTTAACAATTTCTGGAGTAGTATTTAATTCCTTTAATTTCTACACAACCCTTGGAAGTTATATTACAATGCAAAATCCTCAAATTTTCACGGAAACAAAGAATTCTAATAATTTAGTTGTAAAAACCCTCAGTAATAATTTTAATTTTCAAAATTTCTTCCAAGGTAGTAATATCAATTCTATTTATAATAGTGGAACACAAACTGTGTCACAAACTGTGATTAATAGTGATAATTCCTTTACAATTAATGGAGTAAATATGATTTCCCAGGATTTAACAATCTATTACGATAGTACAAATAATATTAATAATATCTCCTCAGATATCTATAGTTTTAATACAATTGGTAATGATTTTTATATTTATAATCGCAATTCCAGTTTTCTTTTGAAGGATTATTTTTCTAATGGAGTTCAAAATTCTATATATGGTAATACTATTCCAAAATTAAAATCCTCAAGTTTGATTCTATCCTCTATGGAATCTAATTCCTTGGAATTCAGTCCCTTCGATGGTATTTTCTATAATAATAATCATAGTATTTTTACTAATAATAGCTCGAGTTTTTTCGTTATTTCTAAGGATTCTAATTATCCTAATGATATTATAGTTTCCTCTTTATTTTTCACTCTACGATTCAAGGATTTCTATAGTAATGGAGTTTTTAATACAAATTATGGAACAGGAAAAATCACTCTCAATTCCAATGGAACAATTCTTCTAAATAATAAAACCTATTCTTCAATAAATAATACTTTCTATCCAATTTTAAACACCTATATTGATAACCAAACCTCCTCTCAAGTATTTACTCAAAATTCCGGAAATAATCTTATAGTTAATTGGAAAAATGGAATAATTACTCTAAATGATTTTTTTCTTAATGGATCGAAATCTACAGCCTATGGATTATCAAAGATAATTCTCAAGGACGATGGAACTATAACCGTCGATGGAACAATCTATGGAGCCTCAACTAATTATTATGCTATTAATAGCCCTTTTATTACCATGAATTCTAGTACTTTATTCTACACAAAAACCTCGGGTAATAATTTACAAATTTATAAGGATCAACTTTATCTTACCTGTAATAATTTTTTTTCTAATGGAGCACAATCAAGTCTCTATGGAAGCTCCCCTCTTGAAATATTCACGGATAATTCTACGGATAATTCTACGGATAACTCCGTCAAAATCAATGGCATAATCTATAATCCCTTTGATAAAAATATATACTATAACGAATATTCCTATATAGAAAATCAAACTGGTAATATATTTGCCTTAAAAAACTCCGGTAATAATATTACATTTCAAAGTAGTAATTTTTCAATAAATCTAAATACTTTTCTATCTAGTGGAGTAAAAAACTCCATTTATGGAGTAGCAAAAACCATAGTTAATTCCAATGGCTCTATTATAATTGATGGAATTTCTTTATTATCCTCAACCTATAATTTCTATAGTTCTACGGCAGATTTTACTACTAATGGAGTTTTTGTAACAAATATTCAGGGAAATAATTTACAGGTCCAGGGAATAATTTCTGGATCAAGTTCACCTGGAACAGGTTTTAATTTTAATTTCAATAATTTCTATATAAATAGTATTAAAAATAGCAACTATGGCACGAAAATAATAACAATATTAAATAATAATCAAATTAACTACGATAGCAAAATTTATAATTCCTTTAATAGTAATTTCTATCCAATAACTCATCCAATAATATCTAATAATACGAATTTCACCTTGAATTTAGTACAAAATGGAAAAAATCTATCACTTTCCTATATAAATGGATCTGTTTTAAATAGTGGAACCACTAAAAATTTCACTTTTATAAACTTATATCCTAATGGAGTTACTAATGAGTCCAAAAATATAAATTATAGCTCCGATGGACAGAGTAATTCCGATTTAATAATATTCAATTCCGATGAAACTATTACTATTAATTCTAAGAATTATTTATCCTGTCAGAATAATTTCTATCCTATATTTAATTCCTGGATTACAAATTCTACAAATCAATGTTTAAATCTTGTACAAAATCTTGTACAAAATTCCCTGGATCTTCAAATACTAGGTTTTAATATTAATGGAGTATTATCGGATTATACCTTAAAAAATTTCTTCCTTTCCGATGGATCAATAAATTCTAATTATAGTGGAGTATATAAAAATGCTATTTCCATAAGTGATACAAGTAACACTTTAAATGGAACTAAACTTCAAATATCCTATTCAAATCAAAAATTTAATGCCCTTGGAACAACATTTTATCCAATATTAAATTCCTATTTTACAAATAATACAACTGATACTCTAAATATTATTGAAAACAACCTAGATCTTTCTATTTCAAATAATTCAGGAACTATGACTCTATGTAATTTTTTTTCTAATGGATCGAAATCTATAGCCTATAATAATACAATAGTGAATGATACAAGTATCACCCTTGGATCTATAACCTATAATTCTATAAATGGAAAATTTTTTACTCCCTATAGTTTTTTAACGGTTTTCGATTCTACAACCCTTCCCACAAGAATATCCGGTAATGATCTTATCATAAATAATGCCTCTAATTTCCTTACTATGAGTGGTAGTGATATTTTAAGTAATAATAGTTCCGATATGGTTTTCTATAATTTTTTTATCAATGGAAATCCAAACTATAATATTCAATTTAACAGCAATGGAACAATTAATATTAGTAATACTATATATTCTGCCATAGATATTTCCTCTAATATAATTAATTTGAATTCGGATAAATCTAATTGTTTTTTCATTCCAGCTAATAATATAAGCAGCTCCATAGTTCTAGCGAATTTCCCTATATTTATGAAAAATAGAATCTTCTCCTTTAATTCAAAATGTATTTCTATAAACTCAACCTCAAAGGTACAATTAATTCAAAATTCTAATTCCCTTACTATTAAAAATAGTTTTTTTACCAATGGAGTTCAAATTGCAAATATTACAAACCACAATAAAATTATAATTAATGAAAATACAATTAATCTAGATGGAATAATCATTTCTTTGGATAATACCACCTTTTACGATATTAATAGTTTTGAAATCGGAACTAATACCGTTAAAATTCTTAAACAGAAAATTGGAAATGATGATTCAATTACGAATCTTACTACGGGACAATCTATTTTATTTAAATCCATGGAAATAAACTCAAGTTACTATAGTACCATAGGTTTAACTATAGATTCTAATGGTTTCAGTGATGCTCTAGGAACTATATCCTCATCGGTTTATTTTGCTATACCGGATTTTCTCACCAATAATACCGGTTTAATTTTACGTCTTGAACAAAATGTTGAACAAAATGGTAACTCTGGAATTTTGAAATGTCAGAATCGTAATGGATCTATTACCTTTATTGATTTTTTCAATAATTCTATATTGAATTCTAGTTTCTATAGTTCAATTATTTTGAATTCTTCTAGTAATTTCTCCCTTACGGTCAATGGTAATAGTTATAGTGCTATGCAAAATTCCTCTAATGTCATAAATTCCATTTTACTAAATAATTTTTTTAATAATAACTCTATTTTCATACCTAAAAATTCCATAAGCACATCTCTACAACCGGTTGGTATTGATATGTTCTTTGTAAATAAATTTTTCTATATAAATTCGAATTTTTCCCTTGATATCGATGGAGATTTTTCCACTT
>Ga0302272_1000477_pt1 | contig 18269 bp, 12 predicted proteins | sample III_Bog_N1_2_FD_198772 | JGI IMG/M metagenome (GOLD analysis project Ga0302272, IMG submission 198772) | Peat permafrost microbial communities from Stordalen Mire near Abisko, Sweden - III_Bog_N1_2 | ecosystem: Environmental > Terrestrial > Soil > Wetlands > Peat | place: Sweden: Abisko...
AGAGCAGTCTTTTTTACAGGACTACAAAATTAATGTGATAAAGGCAAGGCAACTATGGAGTTATTTACCTAATCCGACAGTGCTTCAATAACTTGAACAAGTGAAAAGCTATCTCCGAAGATGCCTCCGTCGAGACAGAACGTGATGAATTTAGAGATCTTCTTTCTCCACATATACGAGTTAAAAGAGAACGCTTTGATTTTACTATTAATTCCATCTCCTTAGGTGTTCATAGTTTCGCTCTCTTATTTTTGTTACAGCTCCGTTCTGGAGTTCTTCTCTGAGCCATTGTCTTTGAATTTTTCTGCTTTTTGGTTGGTTTCTTAAATTCGAAATTATGTTCCAATGTTCTAAGTTACATACTATAGCAAATCACGAATCGATGGAAAATTATTCGGATGCTCCTTTTCTCTCTAACTCAGGAACTTCGAGAAATAAGCTATCCTACTGTGAATCAGGTCTTCTCGGATTATGACCTTTTTTTACGAGCCAGATATCTTAGCGTGAATGTACTTTATCACCATGAATGCTCCAGTAATAGCATGAGGAAGGATTGGCGCTGATTGTTAAAAGCATTTATACGTAAAGAATTATTAAAAATCAAGAACTTTTTTTTGGATAGTTACTGTCGAAGCGGAGAAGACGCTCATACCCAATGTCGTCAAGAGATAAAGAGTTGCATTTTTCTTAAACTAACTGGAGATATACAGGAGACTAATAGTTAACACTGTAAATGCTATCTGCAATCAGGCGAAGGTCAACTCTACTTTTAGAGGAGAGTGCCTGAGAGTTTTAGAACAAAACTAGAAGAATGTCAGTAAAGTTTTCGAGCAATGGAGGCAAGAACATTCTGCGAATCACAATGATGGAAACACTCTTCATTTTTTAGAGGTTTGTACTGGCTGAGATCTCCCATCCATTCCAGCTGCTCTTGTCTTCTACGAGATTGTGGTGCTTTTGATAAGAGCCAGAAGTCTTAATGTAAAACTTTTTAACTCCATATTCTTTCACGATTTGTTCCATGTAAGATTACGCATATTGCTCTAGGTTAGCTTTTACGCCCATTGCTGGAATGACTCTCAAGGGAAATGCATTCGAGACTTAAATGAATAGCTGTGCTTCTGCTGTGTTTTACTATTTTAAAACAATACTTCGTTTTGGTTAAAATGAGTAATGTAAAGAATGAAATACCTTAAGAACATAACATCCAGTTTGGACATTTTAGAACTATGAGTGAATGTGAAAGACATATCCCTTGACGATCAATCGATCTTCTAACAGATACTGCTTCTCTCTTCTTGTGTGGAATAAAAAATCAGGGACACCTTCAACAAAAACAATTGTTGTTTTAAATCTGTTTCATATTAAAAAACGGATAGTTAAGAGGAAGATCTTTACCTGCTTCTTCTAGTTTTGCCTTGTTCTCGATTTGTATGTCGAATTGGTAGAGAGGAAGATCCCTCACTTCTACATGCCTGAACATCAGGTTTGTTTTCCATGAAAAATTGAGATAGTTCGTCAATGACTAGCGGTCTGAGCAAAGCAGATTCATTTTGAGAGGCATGTTTCTTTCTCGATGTTCGCTGAGATGAACTTGGAGCAGGGTATTTACATATTAGTCGACTATGATTCTCTGCAAGTCAATATAGTTCACTTTGCCTCTAACCTTATCGAGAGCTTTATCAAGGAAGAAGAATGACCTCTCTCCAACACAGATGTAGTATTCAGCAGTGTCTTCAACGAGATGAGTGACTTGACAAAAATAAGAAACTTCTGTTCCCAGAGCGCATCCGATTGCTTTCAGAGTTAAAGGGCAGAGCGCCATTCTTAGAGTTAGGAAGGATCAAGTGTGCTAAGAGCTAAGTAAAAATGAGTTTGTTTAGATTGAGTAAATAAGATTTGTTGCTGCGAATTTTTAAAAGCTAGTGCAAAATCTGGTGCAAAATCCGAAAATTATTTTCGCAAATAATAATAATAATAATTTGTTTGCTTTGCTGGACAAAAGACTGTTTCTTAGAAAAATAGTAAATCAAAATTCAAACTGTTTCGCACAACAAAGCCTTGACTAAAATGTCTGAAGAGGAATGTAATAATACAGAGAACTAATGCAGTTATTTTTTTCTCATTGATTGTCAGTTTTACAGGAAAGCGTCAAGAAGCTCCTGGGTGAAATTTATAACTATCAGGTTGTCAACACAGACAGCGCCGCCAAAGATCAGCTGAAAGGAGCCCTCTTCGATAAGCTCAAGGAATACGACAACGAGTAAGATAAGGGGCAATGGGGGTCAAATCATATGAAACGATAATTATTGCAAGACAATAATGAAATGGTTAGCTTGGAAGCTGACAGTCATTTATGTGTATTATTAGATTCTACAAGAAATACAACAAGGTGCCTATGTCAGAAATCACACACTAAATGGCCAGCCAAGAAGCATATAAAGAATTACCTGAAGCAGCTGCAATTTAAGCGAACTTAATGCGAAACACATTTGTCAGTGATGCGGGATATTTGACTCGATATTAGAGATTGCACAAGATAACTACATCCGTAGAGCCTTAAGCACTTAACTTCTCAAGTCCACCTCCTCCTCCTGAGAGGAACTACGAGAATGAATTTATTGATTCAAAATTTCAGTATAAAGATCCAAATATGAACTAAAAGGCTTACTTAGCTAATAGAACTGCTGGAGCTGTAACCATAGAGCAGAGAGACAAGTATCTCGCAGATTTAGAAAGCAACAAATACCAATAGGATTTATTAACTCTCATGAAGCAGCCATAAATAGTTGGAGATGATGGCTAACCTACCATTTCAAATCATAAGCAGCAGATACAGAAACTTGGTGGATTAGAAGACACAGTAGGAGGTAAAATTAAAGATATTAATCATTCAACGGTTTAGTATTTTTTTGCAAATTTACAGCAATGGAAAAGTCTCTTAACGGACTGCAGCTATCATCTAAATAGCCTCTGAGCAGAGCTTGTAAGATATTTTAAGATAATAATTGCTTCTAAATCATAATTTTTAACTTCATATTGTAGAGAATGGAAGCCAATTTGGAGTAACAACAGCTAATTACAGGCAGCTGAATTAGAGAGAAGGCAATGATACCTTCTTAAAAGAATACTCTCAAAATGTGAAACCAAACAGTTCCATTTCACTTGTTGAAAAAAGCAAATAAATGAGAGAAGAAATGATGAGGAAGCTCAAACCACAGTGAAATTAAACAATTAATATCAATAATCAGTTGTACTCTTGAATTAGATAAAGTATTTGTTATTGTGTTTTGTTTCAAGTAAAAATCTATGGGAAAGAGAAGATATCACGTAATTTTTGTAATTAGATTTGTTAGAATGAGAGACCTTTAACTTTGAGGTTTTTTTCAGATTTTTAGCAGAATTAATAATTTACAGCTTTCTCGACGGGAATTGCGAACAAAGAAATCAAGATAGATTTCTCTGATTGATTGAGACAAACATGAATGCAGATGAGGCTAGAGAGTTGCAAAGTAATTTGCTCTCTTAATAGCAGCCAAAGGAAAAGCACTCAGAAAGTAAGCGCAAAACCAAGAAGAATATAATTATGGTAAACGAACAGTTTATAGTCTAAGAGTGTATCTACAAAGGCTAATTCTACAATACATATAAAGGTACAAACATTGGAATATTAATGCTATCTAATTCCAACCAATTACTTCCTTCCTTTCTTGGTAATAGGATATGACCGCACTGGTAAAACCAATGTTGTTATCAAGATGGTAAGTATATAAAACATAGAGGCTTTCAAAGATTACAAAAGTTATCCCTCAGCTTATTCTTTTTTATTCTTTAGTGCAACTAGTACCATGAACATATCTCCGAAGAGCTTAAAACAATGAAAAAGCTACAAAATGGTATGTCCTTTAGATTAATTCAGATACTTTAATCTAATAATTGTTATTTTGTTTAAGCAACTTGTTTTGCTAGCCCTATTTGGGCAGGAGAAGAAAAAATTAAGGGAGTCAACTATCAAGTAAAAGTTCTAAAGCAAATGGGACCGAGCTTGAAAATTGTGTTTGGCTTACAGAATAGCACTTTCTAGATACAGACTATCTTCCTTCTTGCAATATACATTGTAATTACACTTAATACAAAAGTGAAATTTGATATTTTTTGTTTTTTCTGGATCTGATATCAATCATATCCTTTTATATTGCCTAATAAATTTATTATTTTGATCAGATCAACGCTATTGAAAACCTTCACAAGTATGATATTGTCCATCGCAATCTGAGGCCACGCAAGATCATCACAGATTTTAATTTATTATCATTGAATCTCTTTTTCGTCGATTTCAAGAACGCCAGAAAGTTTAGAAGAAAAAATGGGCAGACCATTAGATATTCTGAATCTAATAGATAGCAGAACAAGTCCTTCGCTAGCAAATTCTCAAGTCTTGGAGTTCACATGGGAATATGTAAGCTAATTAGCTTTAGTTTAATAGTATTTTTTTTATAATAATACTACTTCCTGCATTACAAACAGCCCCTTGTTAAAAAGACGACTTAGAGAGCATCGGTTATATTTTGATCTTTTTCCTCAACAAAGGTAGAATAAAGCAAGCAGACACAAATAATCTTTATTTATCAACAAACATCAATGAAAAGCAGTGTTTTCTTGATAAGGAAAGCTGTTCTCGAAAAAGAAAACTTACTTGAACAGAGAGGAGAAGATCAACCATTACGAAGAACAAAAGCTCAATTTCGTAGCTGAGAACTACAAAGACATAATCCCACCTGAAATTATCAACTTCCTATCTTATTTGAAGATGATAAACTAAAACGACAAGATTGATTATGATTACATCAGAAAGCAGTTCAAGGCAGGATACTAAAGAGTTGGAGGCTTAACTCACGAGCAACACTATGAGTGGGTATGCTATCTTTTCAATATGATGTAATATTTTAAATTAGTTGCTCATATCTGGTTACTTTTCAGGCATAAAGGATTGAACAAGATCTGAAGGCTTTTCAAATAAATAATCAAGAAAATATTCTGAACTAGTAAAATGTGATACTTCAAGTAGATCAGGATCCTAACATTGAACTATCTCCAGCGAAATAACCTGAAATAATTGACTTAAAAGAGGAAAATGTAACAATTGTTTTAACCAAAAATAATAGCTCTAAAAATAATAACGATCAAAACATTAGCCAAAATGATATTAGTCCTCAAAACTCTCCTTCTCATATGAAAGACAACAGTTACAACTCTTTAAAGTAGCTTGATATTAACCCATCCATTAATTATATTAAAAATAAAAGTGCTTTCAGCTAACAAAATAGCCTAACTAATTCTATTAGCAGCACTTAACATAAAAAAAATAATACAGAATCCTAAATCAATGTGCTAGTCAACTAAACCTAACAAGGAGGCGCTGAAGTTGGGGAGAAATATGACTATTAAGCGTTCTTAAGGATGAATAGTACAGATGATCCTGTTGTAACAGGGACAAATATTGATCAATTTCGATTGAAAGATCCGTTTCTGAAATAAGCTTCTAACCTTAGTAAAATGAGTGACAGATCTCTTTTCTCTAGGTTTAACAGCAAGTCGTTTGAAGAAGGAGTTTGTGAAGAAATAACCACTCAATGTCCTTCATTAGAAAACTAAATAACACAGCTAGGAGATGGCATTAATCCTTTTTTAATATTTTCAGTTTCAGGACGAGGAAAATACTTTAGAGATTAAACAGAAAAATAGCCATAATACATCAAAAAGATCACCAGTAAAATTGAAGAAGCTGATGAAGAAGACTAAACTGAAGTCATTTTCGAAAGCTTTGACCCATGATATATTTTCTAATTACTAATTTTTTTTAATTTTATAATATTTTGTTAAAATGTCTTATTCCATTCTATGTTTCTTGGTTCATATGATAAGTTTCATCTCATTATGAAGGGCTCGTTTTCTATTAATTTATTATATTTTGAAACCCAAAGGAAAGTATATTGACTCTTTATCCTTTTTAAGAAGAACGGGACTTGATATTATTTTTCAAAAACTATCTCTCAACAGCAGAAAATAAACTGAAATAAAATGCTAAAAACGGGTGTTTTCTTCCAATAATTCTCTTAGTTGGTGAGTTTTTTATTATCTGCATTTACAATCCATCAAAATTAATCTCATTTCTTAACAGAACAAATTTTTATTTTAAGCACCATTGAAGATGAAATTTCATCTTTTTGTTTTGAAAGGGAATTATTCATCTGTCCTTCCATTTTTTCAGCCCTTAATAATTATTAATGTATTTATCTGTGCGACATATTTTCATTTTTTTGTTCGTCTAAAAATGCATATTAATAAAATAAATACCGTTACCGCCATGAATAAGGGGGTGATTTTAACTTAAAACTTTCAAACGGCTCACAGATAATCCAAAAAAGCGTGAGAATTGATATAGATCAGGGTGATAAATTCTTACTAATTACGATAATAAATTCTTCTGAAGTGATTTTAAGCTCAAATATATTTCAGAATAGAAATAAAGGATGAAGCAAAAAGTCTTTCCATCAAAAGCGAAACAATGATAAGGGGATATTTCTTTATTTATTTTGCAATTTCCTGCTTACGGTATATTTTCTATGCGTTTTTAACAAAAGTTTTGAGTGATTATTACTTTAGTTTGAGATGATTTTGAAGGTTAAGCCATCCTATTAAGTTATTTTATTTGAAGAGATAAAAATATCACTTTCGATTCTCTCTAATTTCTTCAAGAATTGTTTTTTTTTAAATAATAGACTGAGAGATTATTACTAAATGTTGCAAGCGATCCAAAGAAATAATGAGAAATATCAGTTGGAAAAGATCTGTAAAGATATTTTGAGAGGGTTTCTTGAAGATATTCTTAGGAGGGGGCCGAAAGGAAAGCTGAAAATAGGAAACAATATGAAAATCGTGGAGATATAATTGGAAGGAGGGAAAAGGCCAGAGAGGGTAAATTAGTGGTGTGTCTAAAATAATTATATTTATCTGCTTCTTAAGAATGATCTATGGGGAAGGCTGATATTTTAATAGCTAAAACAAAAATTTATTAGACAAATAAAAAACAGAAAAGAGACTAAGAGAAATGGTTAATTTCACCATCGAACAGATCCGTGGTATCATGGACAACCAAGATAACATTCGTAACATGTCCGTTATCGCTCACGTCGATCACGGTAAGTCCACTCTCACCGACTCCTTGATTTGCAAGGCCGGTATTATTTCAAGCAAATCTGCTGGTGAAGCTAGATACACTGATACCAGAGATGATGAGAAGGAAAGAGGTATTACCATCAAGTCAACTGGTGTGTCCATGTATTACGAGTACGATCTCAATGATTCTGGCAAGGAAGAGCCATATCTCCTCAATCTTATCGATTCCCCGGGACACGTCGATTTCTCTTCTGAAGTCACTGCAGCTCTTAGAGTTACTGATGGTGCCCTCGTTGTCGTCGATTGCATTGAAGGTGTTTGCGTCCAAACTGAAACCGTTCTTCGTCAAGCCATGCAAGAGAAGATCAAGCCCATCTTGATTGTTAACAAGATTGACAGATCTATCCTCGAGCTTAAGCACGACGGTGAAACCATGTATCAAAACTTCATCAGAGTTATTGATATGGTCAACGTTATCATTGATACCTACAACCAAGAAGACATGGGTAACCTTCTCGTTATTCCCGATGAAGGTTCAGTCGCTTTCGGTTCAGGAAAAGAATGCTGGGCTTTCACCCTCACCAAGTTCGCTAGAATCTACGCCAAGAAGTTCAACATCGATAAGAATAAAATGATGAAAAAGCTCTGGGGTGACAACTTCTTCGACCCTGCTGACAAGAAATGGAAAACCGATAACATGAACGAGAAAGGTCTACCTCTTAAGAGAGCCTTCGCTTAATTCATCATGGACCCCATCTGCAAACTTGCCAATGCTTGCATGGACAACGATGTTGATATGATGAACAAGATTCTCACCACCCTCGAACTCACTCTCTCCCAGGAAGATAAGGAACTCAAGGGAAAGCACCTCCTTAAGGCTGTCATGTCTAAGTGGCTCAATGCTGCCGACACCATCCTAGAAATGATGGTTCTCCATCTCCCTTCCCCCCGTAAGGCTCAACAATACAGAACTGCTTATCTCTACGAAGGTCCTCAAGATGACGTCATTGCTAAGTCCATGAGAGCTTGCGACCCCAAGGGACCCCTCATGATGTACGTCTCAAAGATGGTTCCTACCCCTGATAAAGGCAGATTCATCGCTTTCGGTAGAGTCTTCTCCGGAACAATTGCTACTTCCCAAAAGGTTAGAATCCTTGGACCCAACTACGTCCCAGGAAAGAAGGATGACATGCATGAAAAGACCCTCCAAAGAACCCTCATTATGCAAGGCAGAACCACCGAATACATTCCAGACGTTCCTTGCGGTAACACCGTAGGTCTCGTTGGTATCGATTAGTTCATCCTCAAGACTGGTACCATTACTGATCACCCTGATGCTCACACCATCAGATCCATGAAATACTCCGTCTCTCCAGTCGTTAGAGTCGCCGTCACCGTCAAGAACGCCGGTGATCTCCCAAAACTCGTCGATGGTCTTAAGAAACTCTCTAAGTCTGACCCGCTCGTTATCTGCACCACTGAAGAATCTACTGGTCAACACATTATTGCTGGTTGCGGAGAGCTCCACATCGAAATTTGCCTCAAGGATCTCGAAGAAGATTACGCTAACTGCCCTATTATCAAGTCTGAGCCTGTCGTTACCTACAAGGAAACCGTCATTGCTGAGTCCAACGTTATCTGCATGTCTAAATCTGCCAACAAGCACAACAGAATCTATGCTAAGGCTGCTCCTCTCGATGAAGGACTTCCTGATGAGATCGAAAAGGGAACCGTCAACCCTAAGGATGACCCCAAGGAAAGATCTAAATATCTTGCCGAGAAATACAACTGGGACAGACTTGAGGCTGGTGCTAAGCTCTGGTCTTTCGGTCCGGAAAATGTTGGTCCCAATCTCGTTGTTGACCAAACCAAGGGTATCCAATACGTTACCGAAATCAAGGACTCCGTTGAGTCTGCTTGGTAGTGGGCCTCTAAGGAAGCCGTCATGACTGAAGAAGGCATGAGAGGAGTCAGAATGAACCTTCTCGATTGCGTTCTCCACGCCGATACCATCCACAGAGGTGCTGGTCAGATCCTCCCAACTGCTAGAAGATTATTCTACGCTTGCGAGCTTACAGCTGAACCTAGACTCCAAGAGCCTATTTTCATTGCCGAAATTACTGCTCCCCAAGATGCCATGGGTGGTGTGTACAATTGCCTCAATCAAAGAAGAGGTATCATCAACGAAGAAGAACAAATTTCAGGAACTCCTATGTCTGTCGTAATAACTAGCAATTTCTTTATTTATCCATTTAATAATTTTACTTTTTCTCAAAGGTTAAAGCTTACCTCCCTGTCGCTGAATCTTTCGGTTTCACCGCTCATCTCAGAGGTCTCACTCAAGGTCAGGCTTTCCCTCAATGCTTCTTCGATCATTGGGCTACCCTCACTTCATCTCCCTTCGAAGCTGGCAAGACTCTCGATATCGTCAACACCATCAGAAAGAGAAAGGGTCTCAAGGAAGGTATTCCCGATCTTGCCAACTATCTCGATAAGCTATGATCACCCAAATAATGTGATATACAGTATCATTAAACTATTCGGTTTTATTTGCGGAGAAAGATATTTATTTTATGTGATTAGTATTCAATCAAAGCATCTTTAATGGTACCTCCATTTATTTAAAAAATCATGAAAGAAAGCTACAAAAAATTAATAAAGTTAATACTCAAAATCTTTAAAAGAAAAAACAAGAAACTAAAAAGTCTGATTACTTATAAAATCTCTTTAATAGGAGTGTTTTTGAATGGCCACAATTACTATTCAAAAGAAAAGAAAAATATGCTTGCTCAAAGAAAAACCTTTCAAAAGGAAATGAATTCATATGCGTTCTTAAGTGGGAAATCTTAAGTCAATCGGAAATACTAATATTTTTTCATTCATAGTTTAAGCAATAAATTAGTGTTTTTTTTTTCATTAATTCAAAACTAATCAACCATTTACTACTTAAGAAAGCAATTTCATTTCAAAAATCAATCTACTTAAGTTGAACTGATAGACCTTCATTTAGAAATCCGATAGAAGGACTGGTTTACTAGATTATGAGCTGCATTTTCGATGGGCTTCAGCAACAAGCAGCTAATGGAGGGTCTGAAATAGAGAAAAAGAAAATGTAGATTCTGATGAAAATGAAGGAGTCGAAAATGTACTGGAAACTAAAGCAAGAGCTGCTAAAAGACATTGAACTTAAAGGCAGTAATGACTCCCTAACAATCAACAAGATTTAGCAGCATGCAGTTTCAACTGGAGTAGAAGAGTAACTACGGTAACTTATCATTAACTGCGCTAATAAAAGCCTTCGAAAAGACCCAATCCGCTCTGATAATTTAGATTTCATAAACTAAGCGCGCATAAAATGGACTGAGATTGTTTTAAAGCATTACGATTACACTGCTGATAAACTGAGGTAATCAAAGTCACCTATTAACGGAGGAAATGAGAGTGATAAATCCAATTTATTTTTCATCTACGACGAAAATAACTTGTTCAATTTCTTGATTGGTATCAGCAACCCTTCTGCAGTTACTTTAAATGTCGCTCCCAACACCTTAATGAAAGTTAATTTCATCACTCCCTCACTGATGGATCTTAGATAAAAATATCAACATCTTCTATCAGCAGACAACGTCGAAAACAAGAATTCAAATGAGTTAAAATTAAGGGAAAAGAGTGGGAGGTTCTTCGTTGAAAACGAAGCAATGGAATCAGAGATCGAGCAACTTGCTCAAGGAGGACTTCCAGCAGGAGACAGAGTAGAGTTATACATGAAATACTTTGGGATTGAAAGTTCTTCCTATAAAGTAACTCAATTAATTGATTGATTTAGACTGCAAGGTTTCTAATGTTATGATTCGTAAAATAGCACTTTGCCAAGCTCGAAGAAGAAGTTGATAAAAAGGAATTGATGTTTGACGATCTACTCACGCAAGACTCAGAAGAAGTAGCTGATAACGACTAGTATTTCATCTTCCAGGAGATTGTAGAGCGCATTACCCAAGCATTTATGCGAGATGCTGAAATTAAAAACAAATTGAAGATCCATGCGCTTTCTTCTGAGAAGCTATCAGCGCAAGATATGTAAAAAATACCTCCTTGCTACGTTCTGCCGATGAAATTTTTCTCTATGCTGGTTGCTCCTCTAGGATTTTGCTCAAACAAGGTTTATTTAGTTTAAAATGAAAATCAAATTCTCATAATTATTGGTTATTGTTTTAGGTGGACATCACATATATGCTTTTTAAGGAATTCTACTGCAATTTCTTCTGTTATTTGCACAGTATATCTTCAGTTCCGAATGGTATTCTTCATCTCTCTTGCCTTTTTGAAGATCTTATGAGTTCCAGCTGCTCCAAAGTAATGAGTCACTTAGCATCCATCAGTAACAATTATTTTAATTTATATTCTCCATTTAAATAATTATCATTTTTAGATGTTGAGCCAATCAGAATCGCCTTTCCGTGGATCTATTTCTGCTTTATTGGATACACAACTGTCGAGAATTTGTTCTTATTATTTGATCGTATCATTGGATATCGTAGCACAGAGATTCTTTCGATCTTTGCAGTTGGTATTTTTATTCTTAACCAAGCTGAGATTCTTAAATGTCGTAATGCTGCTGACCTTGATGCATTCTTTTCATAACCAATTTAGCATAGTTTTTTGTCTTGTGTTCGTGCTGTTATCACTTGACAACAGTAGTTTAATTTCAATTCATTCTCTTTGATTTTCAGTTTAGACAACAACCATTGATTTCTTAGTAAATATTAAAGAACTTTGGTGTATTTTGAGAATCAAATCAAACTATTTTGTGTGAATTCAAAAAGATAATTTAAAAATATCAGGAATATGAATTATTAACCATTTGGTGGCTAGCCGTTCTCGAAGCAGGCTCAAGAGGATGACAATGAGTTTGGAAAGGATGAGATGCTGCTCGACGACTAAGAAGAAACTGATGACAGGCTTTTTAAATAAGAACAACAGAAGCCATTTGCGCAAAGCATTCAACCTTTGAAAATAAGCAACAATTAGTCTTTTTCGCCTAACAATACATCTCCGATTTCCTCGCCAATTTCAAAAGGCATAGAGAATGGAATCAAGTGCTATGTTTTCGCTTGGGGAAAGAACGAAAGTGGAGAGCTTTCCTTTGGAGCATCGAATCTTGCATACTACAACAAGCCTACAAATCCAAAGAATCTAGATAAAATATATATTTCTCAGATTAGTACTTCTTAAAATCATTCTGCAGCTATTTCTTCGGAGGGAGAATTATATGTATGCGGCTCTGCACTTCATGGTAAGCTTAACTGAAGTATTAAGAATTCAAAAAAGAAAGGATTTCATAGCATATTTACTCTAAAATCTTCAACATTATTACTTTTTGACTTTATTGTAAAGAGTGCTAATGAATTTATATTCTTTAAAGGAAAACTTGGGCTAGAGGATTTAACAATGGCAAACATCAATAAGTTTTAAATTGCATCGATTTGCAAGGGAATACGAGTCTTACAAGTGGCATGCGGTGACTATCACACCCTCGCACTCACAGGTTAGTCAATGTTTAAACATTCATAAAATAACAATATTTGTAATATTAAAAGAAACTGACTAAGTGTTTTCATGGGGAGGGACTCTGCATAAGAAAGTTGGATAGAGGTCTGGAAAACCAGGCCCTATTGCTAACTTGAATCAGAAGAATGTGATTAAAGTTGATTGTGGAGACTACCATTCAGCAGCCATCACCAAAAATGGAGACTTATACACTTGGGGAGGTATGACATTATCTACTTATTATCACTTGAATCATAACAAATCAATGCTCAAGGTGGTGGCTAGGTGTATAACAAAGGCCAGCTTGGTCTAGGACACACAAAAGATATTGAAAATCCAGAGAAAAACAAGTTCTTCGAAGGCAAAAAAGTAGTGAACGTATCTTGCGGTCAGTTTCACACTCTTGCTTTGACTTCAAACAATGAACTTTACGGCTGGGGAGCTGGCGAGTATGGAGAACTAGGAACTTCAAAGCTTAAGCACGAGTACGCACCCACAAAAGTAAAGATAAACTTTAATTAGTTCAACATCCTCTACGAGTAGATTCTATCTGAGAATTAGATTCAAAGTAAAATATCAATAATGATGTTTCTATTTCTTAACAAACTAAATCCATTTTGAATAAGACCCTTTAATTATCGATATCAAATGTGGTGGGCATCACAGTCTCGTGCTAACAAACAATGGCTTCATTTATGCTGCTGGGTATGGAAGAAATGGATAGCTAGGGCTGAAAAACACTGAGAACTAATGTGAGTTTCAGCTAGTTTGGACTCTCACGAAGAAAAAAATAATTTAAATAGCTACGGGCTGGAATCACTCCTTAGCTCTCTCTGATAAAAATGACATATTCGCTTGTGGCCATGGTGCTAAAGGCTAGCTGTAAGATGATATTTCACCAAAATATTGCTTATCTTTAATAATTGTTTTTAGAGGTCTTGGTGACGATGAGAGTAGAACAGTCTTCACGCATGTAACTAACTTAGGTGGCAAGAACACAGCTACTATCAGCGCAGGAGGAGATCATTCTTGGGCAGTACTTGATAGGAGCATCCCTATTAAACAAAATTATAGACCACCCTCACCTTTAAGACCACTAGATTAGAGGCCTACTAGCAAGAGCAGAGACACCTCTCCAGATATTAGTTTAATGAGAGATGGAGGAAGTCAGTATCTCCCAGATGAATCGAAGTTGAACTTTGAAAATATCTTGCAGGTTGTTTATACTGAAGTTGATCTCTGCCACAGATTTATCAGATTCACATTGATTGATCAAAACAAACCGTTTAAGAAAAGATTAGAAGATTACATTGAAGAGATGAAGAGGTACGAAGATGGTGGCTTAGTATTTACAAAATGGCAGAACGATGAAATACTTTTAGATGAGAATTCAAACCAAATTAACAAGGGAATCAACACAGCCAAATCCATGACATTAATGATGATCAGCAATCCTGGTAGAATTAACGGAGAGTTCCCTCAATTTAACAAAGAGAGTACTAATGGAGGAACTATGAACTTCGCTAATTCTTTTAAGCCTACTTCTATTGGAAATATGACACTCTACAAAGAATCGGAAGTTAAAAAGGATCCGCAGCAGCAAAAACTTAGTTATTGGTTTGTAAGTTTCGCAAAGCAATTCAAAAGTTTAGTTGAAAAAATGAAATTCTTTGAGCTTCGACCTTCAACGCTTAATCCAGTGCCTGCTTCGTAGCAGCCATGAACTATTTATTTTTAAATTGTGTTAAAATATGCTCTTAAGACTGTTAAAATTAGTGTACTACTGATAAGATAATTGATTCACTGCATACAAAAATAAGCTTGAAATTATTTGATGTGATAATTTTGGAGTAATTTTCGAGAAAGATCAATTGAAGTGATAATTATTTGTACAATCTGCAACCAATATTGAACATGTTTTAGTACGGGCTCGTTGGCAATACAATCTTTTTTGGAGGAATCGCACTCTCAATTGGATATGTTAGTAAGATTAGTTCATTCAAACCTCTCCTTTATGGTTAATACTTGCCTTATTTGATAACAGTATGGGAAATCAGGAACATCAATTCGTATGCAGCTAAACTAGATGAGAAAGTAAGTCGATTTGCTTAGAATTCTTAAAAAATATGTTGAAATGGTTTATCTTAACAAAGGAAGCAAGGGAGATACTTGGTCTGGCTAATGTAAATAAGATGAGCCAACATAAGAAGAAAGAGCTAGCTGAGCAAGAAATCAAATCAATGGCTGCGAAAATGCATCTTCAACATGAAGATGTAGAACATATGAAGCAGAAACTAGTTATCAAAGACGATTTCGACTAGGGAAAATAAGCAGATATTTGAAAATATATTTATATGGGTAATAGTGTTTATAATTGTAAATTTAAACTCAGCGTTTCAGTCAAATGTCTTGACCATTTTAAATAATTTGTAGAAATACTTTGTTCAAGTACTTTGAGGATATTTTGGTTTGTGTTATGTTTTGTTTCTCCGCACCAAAAATAATATCTTAAAGAAAAAAAAAGATCACAAATAATATAAAACGGAGAGTTATCTTTGATCTTGGAAGAGAATTTAGATAGTGCGGATAGGAGTTGGAAAATTAAATAAGCAACACTTTAGAGTAATTAATTTTAAAAAGAGAACAAGAAATTATATTGTAAACTGATGAATAATAGCACAGGCTTTTCGAGGCAAGGAGCTGGAGGACTTAGAATGCAAAAGCTAGGTGACTCGAAGGAGTTCGGAGGAGATTTAGGGTTCGGATCTTCAACGTTTAGCTTCAATTCAAATCCTGCCAGTTTAAAAGGGAAGATTTAGTAGCTAGAAGAGATATCAGTTTAAGTTAATAATGAGTTATAGATGCACAAGAAAGAGCTATCCATCTTGAACGCAGAGAAGGATTCACTAAGCTAAGTGCTGAACATGAAAGCATAAGACATAAAAAAGACACTGATGAATGAACTTATACGCCTAGAAGATGAAATGAATCGTCACTTTGGAAATCAAAAAGCAGAGAATACTAGAATTCAGTCACAATTAACTACTATCAAAGCAGATAAAGTGTAATTGGATGAAATTGTTGCTGGTTTAGATGAAAGAATCAAGGATCTGGAATATCACATAGGAAATAAAGAACTGAATTGATTTATTAAAATGTCTCAGTTTAACTTGTTTTATGTGATTAAATATCTTTTAAAGGACCTGAAAAGCGTCGTCATTGTTCTTTCATTCTTTTAACAATTTGCCAGTTCTTTTATTAATTTTTACTAATTTCTATCAATTAGGTATTTTTACAATGCTAACAAAACAGATTAAAGTTTGCATTAATAGTAGAAGAAAGCATTTTAATCATATTCACCGCAAGAATTATGAAAGGTGTCCAAGTGTATCAAGATAAAGCTGATATTCTCAAGTCGTTTTTTTAATAGGAAGACAAAGAAAGCACGAAATAAAATGTACCAAACAAAAATGAGCTTGTTAACAAAACTGAGTTGATTGGGGAACATAATCCATCAAACTTTAAGCATCAACATCATCGATATCACCAAGATCTTAAAAACAACTATCAACTCTAATAATCAGCCAAATAAAAGAATAACGCTTCAAGCATTGAAGCAATATCATAGACATCGCATTTCAGCAACCCTTTGCATTTGCAGAGGTCAATTGATGGATTGTTTTTAAGACCCAGAATTTAGTCTCAACAAAACTAAAAATTGAAGGCTCCAAAATAGAAGTACTATGGAGATTATATTATTCATTTTCACAGAAGTCCACCTACTCAAGAGTCAATCAAGGGAACTTTCTTTTCTCCATCAACTCCTCAATACTCCAAATCACCCTAAATCAATAAAGATTTCCTTTTAAACATTCCAGGACAAGCAAACAAATAGTCTCAGCAAAGTAGAACCTCCAGCTATTATTATTAAGAATCTTCAAAAGAACCAGATATTTAGCATAAATATTAATAAAAGCTCTACAATAAAAAACTACCCAAAAGAAAGCCTCCAGTTTTGCTCTCTGAAATAGTTAAATAGTGTGAAGAAAAATGTAAATCTACAAAGAATATGGCTGATTTGGTTCAAAAAATTGGAAATATCGAATGCTCACAACCAATTGGATTTACTATTGCTGAAAAGAAAAAAAGAACAGGCCTTCACAGTAATTGCTGTTCTTTGAAGTTGAAAACATATGAATCACCTTATCAAAGCAATAATTTCCACAATATGCAGCTTTATGCTACAAATAATAGCGAAAAGAATATAATTTTGAATTAGAAAATAGACGACAGAAGACTTTGTCATCTTGACAGTATTTAAATTCAAAGATTCCAATAAGCCAAGTTAAACAGCAGGAGTTTGAGTAGACAATAGGAATCTCCATTGGCATATCCTCTATCTGTTTAATACAGCCCTCAAAGCAAGCAATTTTATTTGCCATCAACAATAGAATAGGCATTGAGAGGATCATAAAGTTCTACAAACTATGATTTCTCCAAAACTTCTTCTTTTGAAACAAACAAAAGTTAATTCTTCAATAAATTTATCCTCGTTGACCCAGTGAAAGAGGAAGAAAAATGGGACAGAACTCAAAAGTGCGATAAGAATTATGAGAACAATCCAATTCAGAGTTCTTTAGATGCTTCCGATCCCTTAAACTCTAAGGGATAATCTTCACTTAAAGCCAAGTAATAATAGATTCAAAAAGTCATTAACAACAGAGAGTCACTCGGAAATTTAATGAAGCTTATTGAGGAGTCTCCTTTTGAGTACATGGCTGGAGCACAATAGGTTAAATAAGCCAATGACTGTGAGTCATTGGAAAGTAGCCAATAAATCGAAGATTCTGCTTTAAATCTCTAAAATCCAAACATGAAGACCAATTAGCTGTCCTTGTCTGAATTGGAAATGGAAAAAGAGAAGAATTTATTTGTCTTAAATCAAGATAAAATGATCGAGTTTATTCCCTTGAAGTCACAGCTCAAAAGAAAAAATCTTACTGGAAAATAGTGTCGTGAGAATCTTCTGAAAATACTAAAGCATCTGAAGAATCTCAAGCTAACTCCAGGAGAGGTTTACATTCTTATTTTAAATACGAAAAGAGTGCAAATTGATTTGCTTTGTTTTACTAAGGTGATGAAGCACAATGTGTTCAGCAAAAAGCCATTTGAAAAACTACTTTCTTATGAACTAATCACAGCAGTCAAGCACAACGACATGACATCCTGCATAGAACTACTCTAGAAAAACAAATATATTGTTTATGATTTCGATTATGTAAGCTTTTCCGATAAATCATTTAAGAAGACTTATTTATTTTGGTGTTTAGATTTACATGACGGCCTTGCATTGGAGCTGCAAAAGAGGTCATGCAAAACTCAGCTAATTATTGATTGATAAAGGATCGGATGTTAATTCTCTGGATATTGTAAGAATTCCTTTGCTTCTTAATAATTTTACTTAGTTCATTTTTAGCTTGGGAAGAGTCCTTTGTATCATGCAGCTGAATAAGGCCATCTAGAAGTAGTCAAGGTACAGAGAG
>Ga0302272_1000486_pt1 | contig 18029 bp, 16 predicted proteins | sample III_Bog_N1_2_FD_198772 | JGI IMG/M metagenome (GOLD analysis project Ga0302272, IMG submission 198772) | Peat permafrost microbial communities from Stordalen Mire near Abisko, Sweden - III_Bog_N1_2 | ecosystem: Environmental > Terrestrial > Soil > Wetlands > Peat | place: Sweden: Abisko...
TTCTTAACCGTTGCAAGATAGGTCCGGTAAAGCGCGCAAGGATTTTCGTTGGTCATTATCTTCGGAAAATTCAATTTCTGATTGATCATTCCTAATTGATTGAAATTTAATGCTAAGCTTAACGAAATTGGAGTATTAAAATCGCCGGCGTTAATTGTTGAAAAGAGATCGACTCCGAGAACATATTCTCCATCAGCCAATACGCTAAATCCATCATAGCTTTCGGCTGCAGCACCATCGTCAATAGTAGCCACAACGCTCATATCATTTTTCTTTAAAACCAATAATCTCAAATCGACTGTTTTATCAGGAGCCAGATTCAACCCAATAGCAGTTAAAACATCGGTTTCACAAGTCAGGTCTACCTGAATATCAGGATTGGTTCCATCGATTGCTGTAAAACGATATATCTCACTAGTCGTTTTAACTCCGTTTGCGTCGGCAATTGAAACCTTCCAATAGTAAGTTTGTCCATCAACAACGGGTACCGATAATGTTGACTGAGTAAGTCCACTTTTATATAAAGCAGGTGTGGCATCCGTTCCAAAATAGACGTCCCATTTAACCGGATCTCCCGATTTATTTTCAGAAACCCAGGATAAGTCAACCGTTGAACCAGTAAAAAGTACGGTTCCGTCACTTCGCACAACTGGAGAGGTAACAACAGGTTGGGTGAAAGCCTGTTTGGTTGTAAAGGTTGTACGATCCTCCTTAATACAACTTTGTATTGTAAATAAGCCAGATAGCACAAGAATTAGAAGGATTCTATTTTGTCGTTTCATTTTTTATTGATTTATAGGTGCGTCAACACTTCATACATGATGTTATTACCTGCAGGACTGGGGCACAAGCAATTAAGTACAAATACTTTCGTTACCGGATTGTAATAATTAATGGTAAGATCATCCGGTTTCTGGGTAGCATCTCCTGTCCATTCGGTGCACATTCCACCTAAAGAAACGCCATTTGTAGGATTAATCGGGGTAGCATTAACTTTAAAACAAGTTGTACCACCAACAACGACTGTATTTGTAGTGATCTCGATCCGTATATCGAAGGAAGTATATTTCCCAAATCCATTTTTTCGAACTGTTTCACAATCAACTGTGTTAACTGTTTCTTTCGTATCAACAGGTTCGGTTGGATTGCCAGGGCGAATGCAGTAGCCAACACAATGATAATCTGCTGTGTATGGATTCGAAATTGGCAAAGAAAGCAAATAGGATTTCATGTTACCGGCAATGGTAATGTCTTTACCGGAAGCTGTTTTTGCTGAAATGATTGAGATGGCTGCCATATAATTGTTGCAGGTATTAAGAGCATCCGCTCCCCAAATTTTGGCCTGAACCGTTGCATTACGTGTCCCTTTCGCAATGACGATGGTTGGTGTAAGAACCTGCGCTGTTGGAAATGCCAGGAAACTCGTCGTGTGATCTGCATTATACTGAGTAACTGCTTCAGGATCAACAGCAAGTGTAAGTGTAATATCTTCCGTAGGAAGCGCATCGGTTGCAATGTTAACCAGAAATGAAAACGGCACATCTTCTGCAACAGGCTTAAGAGCCAACTGCTGCAATGTATAGCTGGGAATGGTCGCATACATTTTACCGGCCAAATCATCTTTCCAGTAATCGCTTTTATCGTCTTTCAGGCAAGAAACGAGCAGAAAGACCACGGTAAAGAACGAACCCAACAAGAATATTTTATTTTTCATACTCTAATTTATTGTCGATAGTTGATTGATTATTAACGGTTTTGCCAAAATATTTTCGACTTAAACGGGTCGATATTTCCGACAGCAACCACATTTTCGTTGTTGACAGAAATCTCGCGTTGTGGATAAAGAAGACGTACAGGAGGAGTATCGTTTGCTTTGGTATTATCTTCGGAGAAGTGTAAGAAGGTTGGTATCCCGGATCTTCGATAGTCTGTCCAAATTTCAATCGGAGCAACTCCATCTAGGGCAACCCATTTCTGAGTAAGAATCAGGTTAATTTTATCGGGTGCCAGATCATAATTAACAGCACTTTTCTGTTGCGACAAATAGGTTGAAGCATCGGAAGCAGTTAGGCCCATATAGGCAAATGATTGATTAACTGCCGAATTGTAAAGTGCTTTTGCATCACCCGCGATGTAACCTTTTACAACCGCTTCAGCCTGAATAAACAAACTCTCGAAGTCGGTAATCACAGGAGCTGCTTCTGTTGGCGTTCCAATCAAATAACCTGGATTGCCCTTCGAATAGCCTAATTTTGAACATTGATTGGCTAAAAGTGGTGGATGTACTGCGACATTTTGCCCCAGGTAGTTTCCTGCATAATTGCTTCCGCTGTACGGAAGGAAGAAACGGCCAAGGCGTTGATCGGCGTTGGCTGCCATAAAATCTACGGCATCTTTTCCAGCAAAATAGTATGAAAAAGCATCAATCTGGCCGGTCCCGTCTCCTTTAAAAAACACTTCATAGAAAGGATTCATCTGGGTGTCGTTTTCAAGGAATCCGGGATTAACCAAGGCGCTTTCGCCTGCTCCTAAATAGCCCACCGAGGCAGTAGTTGCAAGAGCTGCTTTGATATAGGTATCACGACCTGTCATTCCCGATTGATGGATCAACATTCTTAATTTGACAGTATTAGCAAATTTTGCCCAACGGTTCAGGTCGCCATGAAACATGACATCATTGGCAGCACCTATTTCGGTTGCATCGGAAGGTAAACCTTGTATCATTTTGATTGCTTCGTCCAGTTTCAGAATCAAATCTTCGTAGATTGTTTTTTGATCATCATATTTGGGCTTTAGAATTCCGGAAGTTGCATTGTAAGCTTCCGAATAAGGTACATTACCCCAAATATCAACCAGATTTTGCATAATGTAGGCCTTCATTATCATGGCAATTGCCTTATAACCTGCATCTTTTGGATTGGTCGCGGTGTTTTCTATCTCGGTGAAATTCTGGCCATAAGTGTACAAATTCGAAAATGCATCCTGGTAATTGCTGTTCAGCAACCGGTATTGTACCAGGAAAGCCGGTTGCGAATAACTACTGCTAACGGACCATAATCCGTACCACAGATAAATAAATTCAAAGTTTCTGGGATTGTCCAATACGCTGACAACATTGGTCAATGCGGCTGGTAAAAGGAGTTTTGGTGAAACCTCAGATGCTTTGTTTGGATTCACCTCGTCGACGCCCAGAAATTTGGTACACGAACTTCCTAAAAGTACCAATGAAAGGAATAGGGTCAATATTTTATTGTTCATCGTATTTCATTTAATCTTTAGAAAGTAAACTTCAAATTAAAACCATAAAGTCGGGTAGGAGGCGACTGGGAAGTATCCGTATAACCAACAGCATTGATTGAAGAAGAAGAATTGTTAAATTCAGGATCGGTCCAATCGTTGGTTTTTGGACGCAACATCAACAGGTTTCTGCCGAAGATGCCAACCTCTGCCATTTTGAGGATTTTTCCACCAAAATATTTATTGACTGGAATTTCATAAGTCAACACGACTTCCCGTAATTTCCAGAATGCTGCGCTGGTCAAATAGGCTCGTTGGGTATTTGCATAGTCCGAATCGCCCCAGAAACTACGACCTGTACTAGCGACCAATGCTGTTGTATTCGGAATATAAACTCCGGGAGATGTTTCGATGACCGATCCGGGGATGATAAAGGATTGACGTCCGTTTTGAGCAGAGTGTCCGGAAATACCGATAAAGTCGATACCGCCGCCGTCCGATCCACCACCAATCGCATTGTATATCACATTACCACCGCGGTATTCAGCAACAGCAGCTAATCTAAATCCTTTGTAATTCAAATCAGTCAGAATACCCAAAATGTGGTTTGGATTACCATGACCCACCTGTACAATTGCTGTTTGTTTGGAAGGAAGTCCTGTGATTTTGTCAACAATAATATGACCTTCAGGATCTCTTTTAACGTCAGTTACTTTAATGTTGGGAAATTGTTCTCCAACGGTGGCATAAGAAACGGTGGTTGCACTATTTCCGCCACTGGTAGCGCTGATCGGGATTGGTATTTCATTCATTCCGGGTAAAATCGAAATTACTTTTGATTCAGTATAAGAATAGTTAATTCCTCCATTCCACTTTAAATCTCCAATTTTGAGAATCGGAGAAAATTTCAGATCTATCTCAAAGCCTTTATTCTGTAATTCTCCGGCGTTGATCAAGGCACTGGTGAATCCAGTAGCTGCCGAAATGGTTGCAGGAATTGTCTGATTTTTGGTATTAGTTTGATAAACATTGGTTTCAAGGTGAATTGTATTTTTCAGGAAACTCAATTCAGCGCCCATTTCAATTTCAGTAGTTTTTTCGGGTTTTATCAATGGGTTGCCCAACATATTCGCCAGCGCAAAGCCTGATGTGCTACCATAAGGAAATCCAGTGGCAGCCGAATAAGATTGAAGCGTTCCATACCAGTCGGACAATGCAATTTGTCCGGTTTGTGAACAACCCCCTCTTATTTTCAGAAAGGTAAGAACAGAATTATTTATAATTGCAGGAAACATATCGGAAAGGATGATACTGGCATCAGCCGATGGATAGAAGAACGACCGATTTGCTCTTGCCAACCTTGAATCCCAATCGTTACGACCGGATACATGCAGAAAAACGTAGTTCTTATATCCGAAAGTTGCATCGGCAAAAATGCCTAAAGAATTGCGCTTTTGGGTCGATTGATCAACTTGTGGCACTCCGGTATGGTTGCTGATGTTGTATAAACCTGGAATAACAAGTCCCGAAGCATCTTCCGATTGGTCTTCATAATTTTGGGAATAGATTGATGTACCAAGAATTCCTTTTACTGAAATTAATCCAAAAACATGATTAAAAGATGCCAGAAAGTCATCAGTCAAAATCATGGTTTTTCTCATCTCGTCGTGCGATGAACCGGCATAATGAGTTGAGGATGAAGCCGTATTCCCAGCGCCCCAGGGGTCCGTGCCACTATACGTGCTGAAATTGGCTTCATCCTTGTGACTGTGATTAACACTCGAATTGAAAACCAGACCGGTACGGTTACTAAGTTCCAGCCATTTCACAGGTTTCAGCGAAAGATTTACTGAACCAAGAACATCGTCGCGAAGTTGGTTATTACGAGAATGTACAAGTTGCCAGTAGGGATTTGGATAGTAGGCATTATAATAACCATCCAGCGTGGCAAAAGGATTATTTACCAGATCCTTGTATTTTGAAAGTGGAACTTGTGCCGGTGTGTTCAGTACATTCCAGTAAACCGGGCGATCCTGGTTGAAATCACCACCCGAAGTGCTGGTTTTTGTTTGGGTGAAACTGATCGTATAATCCGCTGAGAATATTCCATATTTTTTTGAAGCTGCCATCCGGGCCCCGGTTCGGTGGTTTTCATCATTCGGAATGGTGCCTGTCTTTCTTACATCCTGGAAGGAGAGGTAAAAGTTACCATTATCGTCACCACTGCTGACCGAAATATCGTTCTGGGTTGATACCCCGATATTAAAGAAATCCTTCTTTTGATTTTTGATTGCGCTGTAAGGAACCATCTGGTAAGTGCCATCAATCAGTTTACCACCCAGAATAACATGTTGACCATTAAATTCAGGGCCAAAACTCTGGTTTTCGTAACTTGTATATGGATCGGTATTCCGATCAGGACCAATCCAGAACGTGTAATTTGGATCTTCAACACCCACTTTTTCGCCTGCTCCTGAACCAAAACGGTTCTGTAAATTAGGCATGTAAGAAACTTGTTCAAAAGTTGTTACGTTACTGATTTTCACAGTCAGTTTGCCCTTATCTCCTTTTTTCGTAGTTACAATTACTACGCCGTTTGATGCATCGTTGCCATACAACGCAGCTACTGAAGCGCCTTTCAATACGTTAATACTTTCAATGTCATTCGGATTGACCGAATTGAGGTAGGTAGCACTTATGGGTACGCCATCAAGAACGACTAAAGCCTGGTTACTGGCCAGAAAATGCCGGTTACCCCGTAAAGTAATCTTGGTGTCAGGATTCACGCTGTTATTAATGGTGTTAATCTGAAGGCCTGATACCTTTGCTGACAAACCGTTCATTACATTTGATGACCCGGCTTGTGTCAACTCCTGATTTTCAACGTTGGAGGTTGCAACCCCCATTTCCTTTGGTTTTCTCTGAATTCCGAACGCTGTAACAATAACTTCGTCTACCGAAATTCTTCCGGAAACCATTTTTATATTGAAAGTTGACTGATTGTTAATGGCTATTTCCTGAGTTTCCATGCCTATAAAAGAGAAAACCAAAAATTTACTATCCTGAGGAACGTTCAATCTAAACATACCGTCCATGTCGGAGATAGTCCCCAATGTCGTTTCTTTTACCGAAACGGATACCCCGGAAATAGCACCTCCATCATCGGCTGATGTTATTTTCCCCGTGATCTCCCGGGTTTGGGCCAGAATTACCTGCAAACTAACTGTTAAGAATGCAAGCAAGAGCGCAATTTTTTTCATGTAAGATCGGTTTGAATTGAGCAGCATAAATTTTATATCAAAAATAGGGTAGGTAAAGTCCAATCGAAATTCTCCCTGTCGAAGTCTTCAATGTGCAAATTTGATTTGGGGGAATCAAATTTATCGTGTGTTTTATGTAATATATTAAAAAACTCGCCACAAAAAGAACCCATCATCCGGAGAAATCTTGATTTTAATTTATATGACAAATTTAGAAAAATGTGAATAGGAAGGTTCTCTCAAAATAAAACAATAACGCTCTACGACGCTTTGTGTGGGCAATAGAGTTGAAAAGGAAACCGGAAAGTATTAATTGGTAGCTGCTGAACTGAACTTTTATAAAGTATGACATTCTATTTTTTTTCGACAGTTTGATACTTGATTACATTGGTGATCGAAAAACAATGTAATTATTCTAAATACGATTGCAATAATTTAATGAACGAGGGTATTTAAAATTACGATATCGACTATTTATTTTCATAATGAAGATCATTTAATTCACATTTACGATCAATTCAAAACGACCTTTCATATTGCCTGATCGCCACCTGAAATGATCAAACCGGCGGGTAATATTGGCTAAATGCCAGGTAATATTGATTAATCGCCGGGTAATATTGACTAAACGCCCTCCAATATTCATAAATCGCCGCACAATATGGACAAGTTGTCGCATAAAATGTACAAGTTGTCATGCAATATCAACAAAATGCCCGATCATATCTGCAAATTGCCTGAATTTAGCACGAAAAAAAAGGAGCGTTTTTCAACTCCCCCCTTTTTCTATTCATGATTTTGTATTTTTTATTCCACAGGTTCAATTTCGAGCATCACAAAGCTTTTTGGTATTTTCTGACCTTTTTCAACATTGATCTTCAGAATTTTACCTTTGAAGGGCATTTGTATATCGTTATGCATTTTCATTGCCTCCAAAACAAGAATACTTTCGCCTTCATCCAATATCTGGCCTTCTTTAACCAAAATATCGATGATGGTTCCGGGAATGTACGATTTGATATGATTAAAATTTGGTTCCTCCCATACCTTCCGATTCAGATATTTCTTATTATAGGTGGTCTGATATTGAGCGCTATGCACAATAATGACCTGTTTTTTTTCCTGATCTGTCATAATCCGTTCGTTTTGATTAAAATGGTGGAAGTCCGTGTTTTTTCGATGGTCCCTGAACATCTTTCCCTGCTGAAATTTGAAGGGCATGAAGCAGAATTTTCCGTGTTTCATGAGGTTCAATTACTTCGTCGATATAGCCCTTCGAGGCAGCTACATAAGGATTGGCAAATTTATCTTTGTATTCCTGAATCTTTTGCTGACGCATCGCTTCCGGATCAGCTGCTTCTAAAATTTCCTTGCGGAACACAATGTTGGCAGCGCCTTCAGGCCCCATTACTGCAATTTCGGCTGTTGGCCATGCAAAAACAAAGTCGGCGCGCAAATGACGCGAATTCATGGCAATATAACCACCGCCGTAAGCTTTCCGGATGATTACCGTAATTTTCGGAACGGTAGCTTCGGAATAAGCATAAAGTATTTTGGCGCCGTGACGGATAACCCCGGCATGTTCCTGATCAACTCCCGGCAAGTATCCAGGCATATCTTCCAGCGTGATAATTGGAATGTTGAAAGCATTACAGTAACGGATGAAACGTGCAGCTTTATCAGAACTGTCGCAATCGAGCACTCCGGCCAGCACCAATGGCTGGTTCGCTACAAATCCTACTGTTTCGCCGTTCATACGGCCAAAACCAATAACGATGTTGGCAGCAAACAGCTCCATGATTTCGAAGAACTCCGAACCATCGGAAATTGATTTGATGATGTCGCGGATATCATAAGGCAAACGAGCATCAGCAGGAACTATATTTTCAATCTTTGTTTTAAATTTTGGTTCCTTGGGCGGGAAAGCTTTGGCTTTATGGGTATTGTTCCAGGGGATGTAGGTGATCAGTTTTTTGATCTGTTCAAAACATTCTTTTTCGCTAAGGGCATAAAAGTGGGCATTCCCGGTAATTTCGGCATGAACCCTGGCTCCGCCCAAAGCTTCCATCGAAATATCTTCGCCTAATACGCTTTTGATAACAGCAGGCCCGGTAATAAACATTTTCGAAATATTTTCAACCACGAAAACGAAGTCGGTCAAAGCCGGCGAATAAACCGCACCACCGGCGCATGGCCCCAGGATAACCGAAATCTGTGGTATAACTCCTGAAGAAAGGGTATTGCGGAAGAAAATTTCGCCATAACCGGCCAATGAATTAACACCTTCCTGAATACGGGCGCCACCCGAATCGTTGATACCAATCAACGGAACCCGCATCTTCAATGCATGATCCATAATTTTAGTAATCTTCCGCGAATGCATTAAACCCAAAGATCCACCTGCAACAGTGAAATCCTGAGCATACAGACATACCGAAGAGCCATAAATAGTTCCGGTTCCGATAACGACACCATCACCGGCCAGGACTTTATTGCCCATATCAAAGTCGGTACCCACATGTTCGACGAACATATCGTATTCGTGAAAGGAACCCTCGTCAACAATTGCATGAATACGTTCCCTGGCGGTTAATTTACCCATAGCCGCCTGTTTCTCGATGGCTTCTTCACCACCACCCAGCCGAACCTGATCCTTGCGTTTCCGAAGGTCTAAAATGTTTCTTTTCAGTGACATAGAATTGGTTTTTTGATTAAAGAAATCGTATTTGATATAAAATCCAGTCTACTCAAATACCTAATAAATACTTTTAAGGACGGGCAAAATTATCATTTTTTTAATACCCGACATGTTTTATAAAACATTTGCAGGCAAAAAATGTCTTCGCTTGTTTATTTGTTTTTGAATTTTTTTATTATGAGTTTGATTTTTTAAACATCATCTGGAAGCTCGGCGATAAAGATAGAATGCAAATCCTCCATAAATAATATTTGGGATCCACATAGCCAGCCAGGGCGAGAGCAAATCGCTGGTAGCAAAAACGGTAGTAACCTGCATAAAAAGGATGTACGAAAAGCTCAGCAACAAGCCAAGACCTAAATGAAGCCCGAGGCCTCCCTTGACCTTTCTGGAAGCAAGCGAAACCCCAATGATCGTCAAGATGAAAGCAGAGAAAGGCTGGGCTGCACGTCTTTGTTTTTCGATTTCATACTCGATCGTATTTACTCCCCGAAGCCTTAATGTAGATATTGACTTATTCAAAACAGGCAAAGTCATCGTTTCCACTACATTAGAAACCACCTGATAATCCGTCGGGAACATGTTCAGTGTGGTGTCCTTTTCAGTCCCGGTCGTTATTTTCTCAGTGTAACCATTAATCGTACGGATGAAATAATCGTGTATCACCCAATTTTTCTTCTCGCGGTCCCACTTAATTGAACTGGCCGACAGTTTTGAAACCAGTTTCCGGTCAACAAATTTTTCGATGGTGAATTTATAACCAGCATCAACAGAGGCATTATATGACTCCAGGTAAACAAATACGCCTGGCTCAATCTGCCTATGAATGTTTTTTTCATTCGGAGCCTTTTTCGGATTGATCATATTTGTAAAGTCAATTCGCTTTTTGTTGGCTGGAGGTATGATATAATTTCCCAGGAGATACGAAAACAAGGCAATAACTGTAGCGCCTACCAGATATGGCCGCATCAAACGGTTAAACGAAACGCCACTGCTTAAAATAGCGATAATCTCGGTATTATAGGCTAGTTTCGAAGTAAAATAAATAACTGCAATAAAGGTAAACAGTCCGCTAAATAGGTTGGCGAAATAGGGGACAAAATTGATGTAATAGTCGAAAATAATGGACTTAATAGAAACATCCTTCGACATAAAGTCATCAACCTTTTCAGACACATCAAAAACAATAGAGATGCAAATAATTAGGGCAATGGCATAAAAAAATGTCCCCAGAAATTTTTTTATGATATACCAATCAATTTTATGCAGCATAAATCAAAGTATTATAAACGTACTGAGAGTTGCTGGACCATTTCTTCCTTCCAACTCTTAAATGTATCATTCAGAATATGTTTCCTTGCTTCCTTAACCAACCAAAGGTAAAAAGCCAGGTTGTGCTGAGTGGCAATCTGAGCGCCCAACATTTCGCCTGAAATAACCAGGTGGCGCAGAAAAGCGCGGCTGTATTGATGATCAACAAACGAAGTTCCATCTGCATCGACAGGCGAAAAATCGTCGGCCCATTTTTTATTTCGCATATTGATGGTTCCTCTTTGAGTGAATAACATCCCGTTACGACCGTTGCGGCTAGGCATCACACAATCGAACATATCAATACCACGGTCGATCCCTTCCAGAATATTAACCGGAGTACCAACGCCCATCAAATAACGGGGTTTATCCTCCGGAAGTATTTCGTTTACCACTTCAATCATGGCATACATATCCTTTTCAGATTCACCAACCGAAAGCCCGCCAATGGCATAGCCGTCGCTGTTATACTGAAGTACATTCCGGGCTGCAATTGTGCGCAGATCGGGATAAACAGCTCCCTGTATGATAGGGAAAAGCGATTGGGAATATCCGTACTTAGGAGAAGTTTTTGCAAACTGGTTCCAGCAACGGTCGAGCCAGCGTTGAGTCATTTCCATCGATTTCCGGGCATACTCATATTCGGCATCTCCGGGAGTACATTCATCAAACGCCATGATAATATCGGCGCCAATAATACGCTGGGTGTCAATCACATTTTCAGGAGTAAAAAGATGTGAAGAGCCATCGATATGCGATTGAAATTTAACCCCTTCTTCGCTCATTTTTCGAATATCGCCCAGCGAGAACACCTGATAACCACCACTGTCAGTTAACATCGGGCCATTCCAACCGTTAAATTTATGAAGCCCGCCTGCCTGTTCGATGATCGGCAAACCTGGCCTCAGATATAAATGATAGGTATTTCCAAGTATGATTTGTGCCCCAATATCTTCCTTTAAGTCCTTTTTATGGATGCCTTTAACCGAACCGGCAGTACCGACAGGCATAAAAATAGGTGTTTCAATTGAACCGTGGTCGGTAGTTATGAAACCTGCCCTTGCTTTGCTCCCGTCAGAGGTATGTCTTAATTCAAAATGCATTAACCGATTTTTTTTGAGTGCCCAAAGATATGTATAAAAGTGGAATGACTGGAAAGTACAGATGAGACAACTGTTAAATCTAATTAAAAATCGGAAGGATATAACCGTCAGGTTTATTAATTTTGTCGCGAATTAAATTTTGATCTGCGTCAATTATTAACTAAGCATCTCTATCGTGAAGATTATCAACTTTCAAATAATCAATAACATCGACATCGGGCTACTGGTTTCTCTGTCACTGGCATTTCTGATCCAGCTCTATTTCTTGCTGGCATACTATCTGAAACTTTCGAGGCATAAAGATAATCCTACGGTTCAGTCGCCAAATCAAATAACCATTATTTTGCCTGTCAGAAATGAGGAAGACCGCATTCGTGATATTCTAAATAAGTTTACCGAACAGCATTTTGAAGATTATCAGCTCCTTGTTATCAACGAATATTCTGAAGATAATACGTACGAAATCCTGAATGTGCTTGCCGAAACCAATCCAAGGCTCAAAGTCACCAGGCTGAGCCAGGAAACCCGTTTTTCGGAAAAACAAGCCATCAACATTGGGCTAAAAGGAGCATCCTCGTCCTGGATCATTTTATTAACCCCTTTTTCAGGCATCGTTCATCCGGATTGGTTGGCTAAATTAAATAGTATGCTTACCCCGTATACCGATATGGTCGTAGCCTATACCAATGTTGAACGGTCAAAAGGATTTCGCAACCTGATCTGCCGGTTGGAACGTTTTAACCAGTTCATGATCAGCGGGGCCTGGACTCTTGCCGGTAAACCGTTTGTTTTCAATGAAAATAATATTCTTTTTAAAAAATCGATGTATTTTGACACTCCCGGGTTCAGACAAAAGCTAAACCGGAATTTTGCCAACCTCGAATTGATCTTCAATGAAAATTTTAAAAAGAACAGGGTAAAAATAACCACCGATCCTGAAATGATTATTCGCGAGCACATTGAAGACGACCGTGGCGACCACATCAAATTACTAAAGAAAAGTACTCAGATCAGGCAAAGCCTGTCGCTGTCAAAGAAATTCAGCCTTTTCCTTGACGATTTTACCCGTATACTTTTACCCGGAATAACAGTGGCCTTAATGATCATTCTTCCAGAATATTGGATCACAATTTTATCATTTCAGGTTATTTGGATCATTCTTTTTCTAATTATTGTTAAAATGCTGTTGAATCGTTTGAATGAACGAAAAATTTTCTTATCTTCGTTTGTGTACATTTTAATTAAACCAATCGTTAACTGGTGGTTTTTTTGGTCGATGTACGTCATTCACCGAAGAAGCAGATGGAACTAAATCCGCAATTGTCAGATAAAGCTCAGTTGGATTTTATACTGGTTGAGTCGGCTCTCACCGGCGAAGAGAAAGCTTTTGCCAAACTGATGAGCCGATACAAGGATGCCATTTATTTTATGCTTCTGAAAATGGTGAATAACAAGAACGATGCGGAAGATCTAACCCTCGAAGCATTTGGCAAAGCATTTAAAAATCTTCATCAGTATTCGCCCAACTACGCCTTCAGCACCTGGTTATTTAAGATAGCAACCAACAACTGCATCGATTTTCTGAGAAAGCGGCGTGGTGTCTATGTTTCGATCGAAAACAACCAGGAAAACGGGGAAAACGATTCGCCCATTAAACTTCGCTCAACCGATCCAAATCCGGAGGAAAAGCTGATTCGGATTCAACGGGCGATCCTGATGCGAAAAATTGTACACCGGCTTAAACCCAGGTACCGCACATTAGTCGAACTCCGCTATTTCTGTGAGTTTTCGTACGAAGAAATCGCACAAGAGCTAAAGTTACCGCTTGGCACCGTAAAAGCTCAACTTTTCAGGGCTCGCGAAATGCTTTTCAAAATGATCGAATCAACTGAAATAGACGACAACGAAGATTAGCACAACCGAAAACCAAAGAATGGAAATCCTTACTAAATATTTTACTGATCTAACTGACCAGCAATTAGATCAGTTTAGCCGTTTGAGTTCCTTATACAACGAATGGAACTCGAAAATTAATGTTATTTCGAGAAAAGACATCGAGCAGCTTTACCTTCGGCATGTATTGCATTCGCTGGCAATTGCCAAAGTCATACAATTCAAACCCGGCACCACCGTTCTGGATGTTGGCACTGGTGGAGGATTTCCCGGCATTCCGCTGGCTATATTTTTTCCTGAAACTTCGTTTATGCTCATCGATTCAATCGGGAAAAAGATAAAGGTAGTAAGCGAAGTCGCTTCCGCCCTGAGCCTCCCGAATGTAACAGCCGAATCTGTCAGGGTTGAAGACGTGAAACAAAAATTTGATTTTGTGGTGAGCCGCGCAGTTACAGCTTTCCCCCGGTTTGTCGAAATGGTCCGATCCAAAATTAACAACCGAAGCAACAACGACCTGCCCAACGGAATCCTTTACCTAAAAGGCGGTGACTTTGAAGAAGAAATAATGCCATTCAGGCAACAGATTCGGATATTTGAATTGAAGAACTATTTTCAGGAAGAATTTTTTGAAACCAAACGTCTGATTCAAATGACTTTGAAAAATAAATAACAATAAAGGCAAGTTTGGTTTGCAAAATATTAAAAAAGGACTATTTTTGCAGTCCGATTAAAAAACGAAAATATCATTTAAAAAATATTGACCAATGAAAAGGACATTTCAGCCATCAAACAAGAAAAGAATAAACAAACACGGGTTCCGTGAAAGAATGTCATCTGCCAGTGGCCGTAAAGTGTTGAAAGCACGCCGTGCAAAAGGAAGAAAAAAATTAACAGTTTCTGACGAACCAAGACACAAAAGATAGTCGAAATCTTTCGGTTTTACATCCATATACAAAAGGTAAAGAATGAATTTTCTTTACCTTTTTGTGTTTATCCTAACAGCATCATTCCACCGAATTAAAATAAATCACACTTCGGGTATTTGTTTAAGCAATGATTCGCCTTGTGTGAAAACCAACCTGCAATTTTTTAAACTACTTTTGTGTTCATTCTCCGAAACATGAAATTTACCGTATGACCTTGAAAGAATTTATCAAAAGTAAGCCCTTTAAGCGTAATGCAATTGTCGCTCTTGGGATTACCATTTTCCTGGTATCAATGAATATGTTAGCGCTCCGGATTTACACCGATCATGGTCATTCGGTTGCAATACCCGATCTGAAGGGAAAAACCAGTCAGGAAGTCACCTCGCTCCTTAATAAACTGAACCTTCGGGTCCAGATTCGCGATTCGGTTTACTCACGCGAAACGGCACCCGGAACCGTACTGGATCAATTTCCAAAACCGGGAATGAAGGTTAAGGAGAACCGTACCGTCTTTATTACCTTATGCGCCGTTAGCCAGGTATTGATACCAATGCCGCAACTGACAGACATTTCGTACAGGCAAGCCACCAATCTGATTGAAAGTTCAGGACTGGTTGCCGGACAAATTTCATATAGACCTTCCGAATTTCCAAACCTCGTACTTGAGCAAAAAGTAAAAGGGAGAACCGTCTCAATTGGCGAGATGATCCCTAAAGGTACGGTCGTTGATTTGGTACTTGGAAGCGAAAGCAATGGTGAAACCAGCAATGTACCGACCTTGTTCGGGCGAAACCTGACGGAAGCAAAGTTAACCCTTGGAGGAATTTTCCTGAATGTAGGAACCATTACTTATGACGAATCGGTGCTTTACGAAGCGCAGAAGGCAAAAGCAATGATCTTTAAACAAAGTCCTGATCCATCCGAAGTACTGGAAGTTGGCCGTGGAACAGCTGTTGATCTCTGGCTGACGATCGATCCGACCAAACTTCAGGCAAAATCTGAAGAAGAAAAACCCGAAAACTCATTTTTCTAAATGATTGAAGAAGACGAATTTATCGACGAATTTGAAGACATAGAAGAGACCGATGACGGAGCTCTTTTTGAACATTACAACATAATAGTTGATCCCGGACAGACTTTACTCCGAATTGACAAGTTCTTGTCGAACCGCTTAATGAATGCGACCCGTAGCCGGTTGCAGGCCGCTGCCGATGAAGGTAAAATACTGGTTAACAAAGTAGCTGTAAAATCAAGTTATAAAGTGAAACCTGGCGATGAAATTTCAATCGTCATGGATTACCCGCGCCGTGAACTTAAAATAATTCCTGAAGATATTCCGCTGAATATTGTGTACGAAGACGATGATTTGTTGGTAGTTAACAAACCGGCAGGCTTGGTTGTACACCCCGGGCATGGGAATTACTCGGGAACGCTTGTCAATGCACTGGCCTATCATTTTAAAGAATTGCCGCTTTTTAACTCCGACGATCCTCGCCCCGGCCTTATTCACCGGATCGATAAAAATACTTCCGGCCTTTTAGTGGTAGCTAAAACATTGGAAGCCAAGACAAAACTTTCGCTTCAGTTTTTTGAAAAAACGACCAAACGGAAATATGTTGCACTTGTTTGGGGCGATTTGGAAAACAACGAAGGTACCATAACCGGTAACATCGGACGGAGCCTTAAAAACAGGCAGGTGTTCACGGTCTTTCCCGACGGCGAGCACGGAAAGCATGCTGTTACGCACTACAAGGTGATTGAAAGGCTGGGCTACGTGAACCTGGTCGAATGCCGGCTCGAAACCGGACGGACTCACCAGATAAGGGTACACATGAAACACATCGGCCATCCGCTTTTTAACGACGACAATTACGGCGGCGATCAGGTTCTGAGAGGAACAACTTTTACCAAATACAAACAATTTGTTGCCAACTGTTTTGCGATGATACCACGTCAGGCGCTTCACGCACAAATGCTGGGTTTTGTACATCCGGTAACGGGCGAAGAAATGCTTTTCGAATCAGAATTGCCTGACGATCTGGCTAATGTGATTGTGAAATGGCGAAATTATCTTTCGAACCGGGTAACTCAGGAATAAAAAAAGAAAACCACATAGTCACATAGTGCACATAGAAAAAATTTAAAACCAAAAAAACTATGTGACCTATGTGCCTAGGTGGTTCTAAACTTATAAAAAGATGAAGAAGAATATTGCAGTTGTTTATGGAGGCGACTCATCCGAATTTGTAATTTCGGTGAAAAGCAGTAAAAATGTATTTGAATCAATAGATCCAACTATTTATAATGTCTGGAAAGTCGAAATGAAAGGACTTGACTGGGAAGTATTTGAAAACGATCAGCTTATTTCCCCGGTTGACAAGGGCGATTTTTCGTTTGTCAAAAACGGAGAAAAGATAAAATTCGATTTTGCGTACATCACCATTCATGGTACTCCCGGCGAAGATGGAAAGCTTCAGGGATACTTCGATTTGGTTAAAATCCCCTACTCTACCTGTGGCGTTTACTCATCGGCCCTTACCTTTAACAAGTATTTCTGCAGCAACTACCTCCGCAATTTTGGTATCACCATGGCAAAGTCGGTTCGTTTGTTCAAAGGCGACAAGGTTAATGTTGATCAGCTAATTGAAAATCTTGGATTGCCTGTATTTGTAAAGCCAAACGCTGGAGGCTCTAGTTTTGGAGTAACCAAAGTAAAGGAAAAAGGACAGCTTCAGGCCGCTTTGGAAATGGCCACCAAAGAAAGCTCCGACATTTTGGTTGAAGAATTTATTGATGGCAAAGAATTTACCTGCGGACTGGTAAAACTATCGAACCAGGAAATCCTCTTTCCAGTTACCGAAGTGATTCCACAAAATGAGTTTTTCGACTTCGAAGCCAAATATACCGCAGGAAAGACTGCGGAAATCACCCCGGCACGCATTTTACCGGAACTGACGCAAAAAATCCAGCAGCTTTCGTCGCGAATATACGATTTGTGCGATTGCTCCGGAATTGTACGGATTGACTTCATCTTAAAAGACAATGAATTCTATTTTCTGGAAGCAAATACCACACCCGGAATGACCGCTACCAGCTTTGTTCCTCAGCAAATTGCGGCGATGGGTCGCAAATTGGGAGATATTCTTGGGCTAATCATTGAAGATAAGCTGAAGTAATTTTGTCAATAACTAAATATTCGCAGGAGGCTGAAAGGTCTCCATTTTTTTTACCTTTGAAACCCTGCAAAAAATCAACATGCAGTAAAAATCCAATTACCTGATTGACTGAATTCCAGAAAAATGGCCGGAGAGAAAAAGAATTATCAGCAGCAAAGTAAAATGACCATTGAGCAGATCAACGCCCAGTACGGAAAAATTCCACCACAGGCAGTTGAAGTGGAAGAAGCCGTTTTAGGAGCCCTCATGCTCGAACGTGATGCGTACATTACAGTTGCCGACATTATCGATGTCCGAAGTTTTTACAAGGAAGAACATCAGAAGATATTTGAAGTGATCAAATATCTTTCGACCCACGAAAAACCGGTCGATTTGCTGATGGTTACTCAGGAATTGAAGAACAGAAACATTCTGGATGAAGTAGG
>Ga0302272_1000492_pt1 | contig 17864 bp, 17 predicted proteins | sample III_Bog_N1_2_FD_198772 | JGI IMG/M metagenome (GOLD analysis project Ga0302272, IMG submission 198772) | Peat permafrost microbial communities from Stordalen Mire near Abisko, Sweden - III_Bog_N1_2 | ecosystem: Environmental > Terrestrial > Soil > Wetlands > Peat | place: Sweden: Abisko...
ACTTTCCAGACCATTCTTCTGATTCAGAATAAAACTCTCGCAAAACCCGAAAAAGTACTTGCCTATTTCAGCAAACCTCTTTTTGACCAAACGCTGACAACTGGTGATCAACTAATTATCTTAGCCCAACCTTCAGAAATCAGAAATGCCGGCAATCCGTATGAAATCGATTATCAATCGATGATGCGACAACAAGGCATACGATTTTCATTGTATTTAACCGAAGGAACCTACCTAAAAACCGGGCACAAGGTTAACCGGTTAGTTTATAAAGCAGAGCAAGTCCGGGATAAACTGATTTCAATTCTGGCAATTGCCCTGACCGAGAAAGAAGAACGTTCGGTGGTTTCAGCCTTAACGCTGGGATACCGGGCCGAAATTGATCAGGAAACCAATGATTATTTCGCTTCAACCGGTGCGATGCATGTGTTATCGGTTTCAGGATTACATGTTGCCTTGATTTATTTTATACTTGGCTTTTTCCTTTCATTCATCAAACGAATAAAAGCAGGAGTTTTTATCTTCTCTGCTGTTATGATCACATTATTATGGGGTTACGCTTTTATCACAGGGTTTTCGCCATCGGTTCAGCGGGCAACTGTTATGTTTACTTTTGTGATTATTGGAGAAGGACTTCGCCGGCAGGTTAATATTTACAACTCACTCATGGCATCCGCCTTTCTGCTGATTCTTCTGAACCCGAACGTCATTTTCGATATTGGTTTTCAACTCTCTTATCTGGCCGTATTTGGAATCGTTTTGATACAACCTGCTTTGAATAACCTGTTTGAAATTACCAATCCAATTCTAAAATGGTCATGGACCATGTTAACAGTTTCATTGGCGGCCCAATTGACTACGTTTCCCCTCACTTTATTCTATTTTAATCAATTCCCTAATTTATTCTGGCTCAGTGGTTATGTGGTCATTCCGGTAACAACGTTAATTATTTGGCTAACACTGGTTTTTTTTATTATTAGCCCCATTCATGGGTTGGCGATGGTTGTTGGGGCGGTCATTCAAACGATCACCCATTTCATGCTGTTTGTACTAAAAACCATGGATGCCTTACCTCTGGCTGTCAGCAAAGGAATCGTATTAAATTTGGTCCAGGTTTTTTTATTATTCGGGTGTATTTCGGTAGTTATCATTTGGATTTCATCAAAGAAAAAAGTTTGGCTCTTTTCGCTCATTTCGCTGGTTCTTCTTTTTCAGATTGATAAACTGGTTGAAAAAAGACGTTTATTCAACCAGCATGTCATTCAGGTTTACAACACGAAAAGCCCGATGATCCATTTCATCAATGGACGGACCAATTACCTGATAACGAATGATTTTAAAAACCTTTCCAGAACAGAAAATCAGATGTTGAAAAAAGTATGTTATCATCTGAAACTGGATAGTACACAGGTCATTTCAGGTGATCTGTCAAAGCCAATTAGCTACAACGACCTGGTTGTAAAAGAACATCGGGTTCAATTCCTAAACAGCGTGTTAAACCTCAATTCGGTCTTTAAACGTTCCGGTCAAATGGAATTAGCAGTATATCCCCAAAGAGGGAAGGCAAATCCAATCGTTCGGACGATTAATACCGGAAATGTAAGTTTTGGCAAAAAGCACGGAAGCGACAGCTTTGAAATCAAACGGGATGGCGCTTTATGTGCCAATTTAAAAGTTGAATAATCCGAGGCATCAATCTTCAAAAATACCTTTTCCCTGCCTGACAACAACCGGGATTTCTTCGGTACAATCGACGATGGTTGACGGAACATTATCGCCATATCCGCCGTCGATAACAAGATCGGCAATGTCCATGAATTTTTCGTGAATCAATTCCGGGTCAGTCGAATATTCAACAATATCGTCATCGTCGTGAATGGATGTTGACATAATAGGATTGCCGAGCACCCTGACAATTTCGATGATGATTGAATTATCGGGTATTCTGACTCCAACCGTTTTTTTCTTACCCTTGAAATATTTGGGAACGTTGCTGTTGGCATTTAAAATAAACGTAAATGGCCCAGGCAAATAGTATTTCAGAAGTTTAAAAACAGAATTGGATACAGGTTTCGAAAAATCGGACAGATGGCTTAAGTCGCTGCAAATAAAAGAAAAGTTCGATTTTTCGACTTGTACATTTTTATAACGGGCAATTTTTTCGACCGCTCTGGCATTGGTAATGTCGCAACCAAGTCCATACACAGTATCCGTAGGATAAACAATGATTCCTCCACCTCTCAGTACATCAACTACCTGTCTGACATCTTTGGGATTAGGGTTTTCAGGATAGATTTTTAGTAACATTTATACTTCAATTAATCTTACGGATGTAAATTTAGTTATTTTGGCAACGTTTACCGCTTAATTTACAAAATATGGACAAAGAGTTCGTGATAACTGAAGATGGCTCGCATACTATTTATCTTCCTGAGATGGATGAACATTATCATTCTGTTCACGGAGCAATTCAGGAATCGTTGCATATATACATCGGAGAAGGGCTTCTGCAAACAACCGAAAGCGAACTTAACATCCTTGAAATCGGATTTGGAACAGGATTAAACACCTATCTTACTTACGGCTATGCACGAAAGTTAAATAAATTGGTTAACTACTTCAGCATCGAAAAGTATCCGTTAACCGAAGTTGAATACAGGCAGTTGAATTATCCTAAAACTATTTTCCCTGAATTTTCATTGGTGTTTAAACAGCTTCATCAGGCTGATTGGAACTCACCTTCAGAAATATCGCCTGAATTCACACTTCATAAGATTCACGATGATTTGTTGACTTTTCGGTTTAATACGGCGCCTCAATTTGATTTAGTGTATTACGATGCTTTTGCTCCCGGGAAACAACCAGAAATGTGGACCGATGATATACTGCAAAAGGTTGCTGCTACTGTTAAAAAAGGTGGTATCCTGGTAACTTACTGTGCAAAAGGATCGGTTAGAAGGTCGTTGAATTCTGCTGGATTTCAGATGGAGCGGATTTCGGGCCCAATCGGGAAAAAAGAAATTCTGAGAGGCAAAAAGAACTTTTAAGTTTTTCGATGATAATAAAAATAACTCTATATTCGTAGCCTGAATTTCAAATCCAAATTATATCAGAAATTGTTTAATAAATTATAAAAAAAATCATGAAGTTAAGATCAATTATTTATGCATTAGCGCTCGTATTGATTGTAGGAGCTGCCGGATGCCAAAATTCGGGCAAAAAAGGTGAGGTAAAACTTACAAGTAAAATCGATTCAGTTAGTTATTCGTTGGGTGTACTTATCGGCGAGAACAACAAACAACAGATGAAAGGTGCTCCTGGCGTCGATCAGCTTAATAAAGAACTCATTATTGCAGCTTTCGAGAAAGCTTTTATGGGCGATTCAGTGCAGATTAAAGCAGCAAAAGCCAATGTTGCCATTCAAGCTTTCTTTTCAGGGTTAGCAAAAGTTGAAGGCGAAAAAAACCTGAAAGCTGGTCAGGAATTTCTTGCTTCCAATAAAAATAAAAGCGGTGTAGTTACTCTTCCAAGTGGACTTCAATACGAAATCATTAAGGTTGGTAACGGTCCAAAACCAAAAGCAGAAGATCAGGTAAGATGTCATTATCATGGAACAACGCTCGAAGGCAAAGTTTTCGACAGTTCGATTGGTAAAGAACCAGTTGTATTTCCTGTAAACCGTGTTATTCCGGGATGGACTGAAGCTTTACAGCTTATGCCAGTCGGTTCAAAATGGAAATTGTATATCCCTGCCAATTTAGCTTATGGCCAACAAGGCGCAGGTCAGGAAATCAAACCAAATTCTACTCTTATTTTTGAAGTTGAATTACTCGAAATCGTAAAGCCTGACGCAGCAAAAAAATAATTGAATAAACATAGTTTAAAACACTCTTGCAAATCAATTGGAAGAGTGTTTTTTTATTTATACTGTTAAAATCTTATCACTATGAGTATGCAGGTTAAAGGAACACTTCTCCAAATTCTGAAAATAGAATCAGGTGTAAGTAAAGCAGGTAAAGAATGGAAGAAACAGGATTTCGTGATTGAAACCAATGAACAGTTTCCAAAAAAGGTATGCTTCACCCTTTTTGGCGACAAAATTTCGTTGATTGATGGAATTTCCGAAGGAATGGAGATTGAAGTCTTTTTCTCGGTCGAATCGCGCGATTTCAATGGAAAATGGTATCACAATATCAATGCCTGGAAAATCGAAAATGCAGGAGCTGCAAGCCAGGCGAAGAGCTATCCGCCAGAATTTTCGCCAGCCGACATCCCACCAGAGTCAGCAGATGATTCGGGTAACGATCTGCCCTTCTAATAAAAAGAGGCAACATTCTGAACTGAGTGTTGCCTCTTTTTTTAGCATTCGTACCAGTTAATGTTTTTGTCCGATTATTGATATCATCCGATTTTCAATCCTGTCAAGGTTAATTTTCAATCCTGAATTTTTCAGAAATTCAAGAACCATATCTTTGGTAATCCTTGTTTTAGAATACGAACTCACTTTTTGAACCCATTTGCCATTTTCAAATTCGTACAATAAATCGGTAACTCTCAATTTATCAGTAAAATACTCAATAAAACAAGTTAATATTCTATGCGAATCGCTTTTTACCGGAATAAACCTGTTAATATCATTCAGTTCAGTTGAATAGTCGCGAAAGGTTAAAATCAGCTTACCATCGGGTGTCAAAATATCGAGTGAATCGTGGATTAATTTCTCAATTTCAGCGATTGAATCCAGATGAACTAATGTATCACCGCAGCAAACAATTAATTCTGGTTGCGGATCTGAATAGTTGCCAACAAATTTAATGTCGTCGTTAAAAACCTCGACCGGTAAGTTTCCAATCTTCGATTTTAGCTCGGCAATTAGTTGATTGTTGAAATCAATAGCTTTGACACTAAACCCCAAATCAGCTAATGCAATTGTTTGAATGCCATTGCCTGCGCCTAAATCGATGGCACACCTTGTACGATTCGGTTTTATATCATTGTCAATACAAAACTCTTTGAATAAATCCTTATTCGTATCAAAATCACCGGTGTACCATGAATAAAAATTCCCTAAATGATTGTCATAGTGTTCTTTTACTGTCATTGTATGTGGATTTATGATTGGTCGCCATGGCTTTGAATATATCGGTCAATCAGGTCGTTGTAGCATTTCATCAGTTGTTTGACGGCAGCATGACCGGTACGAAACATTTGATCGCCGATTGATCGGATCGGTAAAACCTTCGGAGAGGTTCCGGTAAGAAAAGCTGCATCGTACCGGCTGATTTCATCGGCATGAATATCGGTTTCAACAAACTGAAACGACAGTTCATTCAAACACTCTATCACTTTTTGACGGGTAACTCCCACCAAAACCTGCGAGGCCGGGGCCGTGTAAAAAACGTTATCTTTCACAAAAAACACATTCGAGCGACTTCCTTCGGTGATCAGTCCGTTGCGGTCGACCAACAAAACTTCATATATTTTTTCGGTAGTTAGATTTTGGTTGGCAAGCTCCCTCACCGCGTTTTGAACGACTTTCGCATTCGGATTTTCGCGTTCGGCAAAAAGCAGATCGGTTGGCACACCATTCAGATAATCCTCCGGATTCGGATAGCTGTGAGGAATGAACGTAAAAAACCATTCGCTTTCGTTTCCGATCCTCAAATATGAAAACTTGATATTACCCTCTGTTTTCAGGTTTAGCGTTATGATTTCTGCTATTTTCTGCCTGAAATCAGTATATTCCATCCCGAATGAAATCCCCTGAATTTCCATGGATTGCTTTAGCCGATCGAAGTGATCTTCAAGAAAAAGGGCAACCCCGCCGATTACCCGAATAACTTCGTAAACCGATTGATCCGTATTCGTTGGTCCACTCCAAAAATCCGATTTTGTTACAAGGCCTTTTTCTGTAATAATAAGTTGCATGTTATATCGAGTTTAATTGTTATATTTCCGTCGTATTATAAACCAAATGAAACTACTATGATAAAATCGTTCTGCCTAAATGAATGATTATTGACGAGTTTTCAAACTGTGAAGGCAGCCATCTGCCAATTAATAAAATAAATGATAAGCGGATGAAAAATTTAATTGCTGTTAAAATAACTTTAATCTATTTTTTTATCTCATTTGTTTGGATCCTTTTTTCCGATCAGCTTATCCTTCGGATAGCCACTTCAGAGGAGGCTTTAACCATTCTGCAAACATACAAAGGTTGGTTTTTTGTTAGTGTAACTGCGATGTTATTGTATTTATTAATCACCAAAGAAATAAAAAAGCTGAACAAAATAGAAGCCGATCTGATCCTGGCAAAAAACAAAGCAGAAGAGTCGGACCAGTTAAAATCGGCTTTCCTGGCCAATATGTCGCACGAAATCAGAACTCCGTTGAATGGCATTTTAGGCTTCTGCGAACTTCTGCTCGACGACGCTTTTAACAACGATGACAAACAGGTTTTTGCCAAACACCTGACCAAGAACGGGAACGATCTGCTTAAACTGATTAATGACATCATGGATATTTCGAAATTACAGAAAAAACAGGTTGAGCTCTCAAAAAATAAATTCAATTTGAACCATGTGCTCGACCAAATTTATGAGGAATACCAACAATCAGATTTACGATTGATGCATAACCGGATTCGTTTCGAATTGCTTAAAGAGGAAGAAGATTCTGAAATTGAAATCTATACCGATCAGATCCGTTTTACGCATGTTTTTCAAAATCTGCTAAACAATGCTTTTCGCTTTACGACCAAAGGATTCGTTCAATTTGGCTATCGGAGTACGAATAATGGTCTTGAGTTTTTTGTGGAAGATTCGGGCAGTGGAATTGATGAATCGAGTAGGGAATTGATCTTTAAACCATTTTTCAAAGGTAAAAATCAGTTAATAGGAAGTAAGGGGTTTGGTCTGGGATTGGCTATCAGCAAAGGATTGGTCAATCTACTTGGAGGTGATTTGCAATATATTTCGACTCCAAATACAGGTAGCAGGTTCTATTTCACCATTGATAACGAAGCCTTTCAAACCAGGAATTCGCTGTCTGACAGTCAGGATAATTTCTTAAAAATAAAAGCAGTCTATTTAAGCCCAAATGAACGCAACCTGATTCAGAACTAATAGCTTAATCATCACACTCCTGCAACCGAACCAGCAAAATTTAAAGCACTTAGAACGGCATTTTTATAACTGCGTCCAATGGGCAATTCTTTTCCTTGTATCTCGATTGTATTAGTTGTAAATGCCTCAATTTTAGGAATTGAAACGATAAACGATTTGTGAATCCTCAGAAAGTTCTCCTTTGGCAATTTCTCTTCCATCAGCGACATGCTGGTTTTAGTGATGATTTTCCGTTTGTCAGTAAAGAGCTGAATGTATTCGCTTAAACCTTCGATGTACCTGATTTCGGACAAATAAACCTTCACCACTTTTTTATTTTCCCTGATATAAATAAACGATTCTTCAACGGTCCGTTCTGAATTCGAACCGGTAACCAACTGGACTTCATCCTGATTCGTCTGATAAAATTTATTTACCGATTTCAAAAATCGTTCAAAAGTGATGGGTTTCAATAAATAATCGACCACATCGAGTTCAAAACCTTCTAACGCAAACTCCCGATAGGCAGTCGTGATGATTACCTTGGGTGGGTGTTTTAGTGTTTTCAGAAATGCGATACCCGTAATCTGAGGCATCTGAATGTCCATAAACATCAAATCGATCGTTTTTTCGCGAAGAACGTTCAGCGCTTTCATGGCATCGCTGCATTCGGCAACAATTTCGAAATTTTCGAGCTTTTCGACATGCCCGCGAATGAGTTCCCTGGCCAACGGTTCATCGTCAACTATTAAGCATCGTGTTTTCATCGCTTCTGATTTTTAGTTTTTAGCATTATACTCATCTACAATCAACTGATTAACGAAATAGGTCGAATTCAACGGCTCTCCGGTCGCTTTTTCAATTAATTTTTCCCAGGGCAACAGGTTTCCGTATTTGTACAGATTATCGACTAAATAGTTGCCAATCGCTTTGTTATTGTTGTAAAAGCCACTTGTTTCCTTTAAGACTTTTGTTTCGATCGTATGTTGCAGCTGAGCCGCAAAAACATCGGCCAATACAAAATTATGAGTTGTACACGAAAGACTGACTGAATATTTATTGGCTGCCCAGAAACCAGTTGACTTTTCGACCGGATAGTCGAGGCCTAAATATTTAAGGTTCAGGTTTTGCCACAGCGAATCCAGGTTTTGATCGGGATTCCGGTAAATTTCTTCTTCAAAATTAGCCATGACTATTAATTTTCGGCATCTGAACAACCGATCGACCTGGTGCAGGTGCCGGCAAATCAGAATAACTTGTTTTTGCTGATTTTCGTCGAGGTGAATTTCATCTTTAAGCCATTTAGAATCGGAAGCCAGATATTCAAAATACCTTGCAATTCCTTCATAGATTGCAGGAATCGGAGTTTTCAGCAAATACGGGATATCGTCTGAGATTGAGTTGTAATGTGAGGCATGACCACCCAAATGCATCATTCGCAACATACCGTCGTGCGTGTGTTGAATGGCCGAAATCAGCCGAATATCGTTTTTAAAATCAACATTAATCATTGAATTTATGGAAGCCTTTTCCGGACGATATTCCAGATCGCTGTTATCAATCACTTTCTGAATCGGCAACCCAATTTCATCGAAAAATTGGGAAGTTTTTTTGATTGGATCTATGTTCGAAAAAATAGAATCTAACTGCGCTGCAAATTGGGGCGGCAAATAGCTGGCTCGTTCGTCGTTGTAATGCCATGGGTTCAACTCTTTTTCAGGAATACGAAAACGTTTGGCAAGCATTTTATCGACTACACTTTTCGCCTCATGGAACTGATCCCTGGTTTTTAATTCGATTTCGTCTAACAAAAGCTTGATTCTTTCCGGAGTTTGATCGTTTGATTCGAGCGACAAATGGTAAAAGTCGGGATACCCAAAATTGACAGCATATTCGTTCCGCTCTTTCACCATCCGAATAATATCGGGCGCAAATAATCTGCCCTGTTGATGATAGGCTTCAAAAATTTCCTTTAACAGTGCGCCATCCGTGGTGTTTTTTCGGATGGAGTCAATCTGGCTGGCACTGTATTTCTTTCCACCGACCGCAATTTTCATTGTCGAAAATGTCTGCCAGAGCTTTACCTCAGTCATCATAAGCTTTTTATACTTTTCAGAATCAATCTGCGACCCCATGAACGTCTGGTAAAGTACGTTCAATTGCCTGACTAAAAGCGAATCGGTTATCAAACCCGAATATTTAAGCTTTCGCAGAAGTTGAAAATCCTGCTCGTTGGTAAATACATTTTGGGTGATGGTCGAAAACCGGTCCGGGGCAAAGCGGTTGGAAGTATTTTGATTCGATTTATTGAAATCCAGTTCGATATCGACCATTTTCTGATAATCCGTTTCATTTCCCGAAACCGTCGCATTCCACAGCGCCACTTCACTTTCCATCGTGTACCTTCTGATAGGATCAACCTTCTGGTTAATGTAATGGCGCAGTATTTTTTCGGCCTGTTGCTTTTCGTCCAGGCAACTCACCTGAACAAACAGTATCACAATCAGAAAGAATAGTTTACGCATTGATTTCGGGTATTTTATTGCAGTTTTTGAGTATGTGCAACCTAACAAAAAACGTATAATTTTCTTTTCGGATAACCAATTCGTGATTCTTTGGATAAATCAGGTCAAGTCGTCGTTTGATGTTCGACAAACCGACGCCTCCGGCAATTTCGTTATTGTTGAAGTTTGCCTTCGGAACACTGTTTGAAGCTTCGAACACGAAACTGTTATTTTTCACCCGGATCAGAAACTTAATCCATGGAGAACCGGGATCAGGGCTGCTGCCGTGTTTGAAACAATTCTCGACAAACGTATAGAGCAACATGGGAGGAATAAGACAATCGAAATTATCAATATCCTTTTCGAAACTGATTGACAAACGGTCGGTGTACCGCAAACTTTCGAGTTGAATGTAGTCTTCAATCAGCTTAATTTCTTTTGAAACTGGTACTTCGATCGCATTGCATTCGTAAAGGACATAATGGAAAAGATCCGACATCTTAGCGATGATCACCGGAGTCTTGTCGCTTTTCTGAAGCGCCAGCACATACAAATTATTGAAGGTGTTGAAAAGAAAATGTGGATTTAACTGGGCTTTAAGTAGCTGTAATTCAGAAGCCAGTCGTTTGTGTTCGGCTTCGTTGGCAAGGTTCTGAATATTTATCCAGTTTTTGTAATACTTAAACATCGCAAACAAGATGGCTGGCGCCAAAATCCAAATCAGGTTCAGCAGGAAAATATCGGTGTTTATCCATTCTTTTGGATGCAGAACTTTGGGAATAAACAAAGCATAATAAACGTATTTGCCAACCAGTATCCGCATCAGGGCTGCAAATCCTGAAGAAAGAACAAGTGCCGGGAAAAACTGCCAATACCTTCGGTTTAACAGGAAAACCGGGACCAGGTAATACACGACCCAGTAGGTGAAAAGTACAAAAACCGGCAGATGCACCAGAAAATTCATCAGGAAAAAAGAATACGGAAAATTTTGCTGGTAACTGAAAATGAATGATCCGACCAAAACAAACAAGATCCAAAACGCCAAATGTTCGATCGGGCGTTTATCCAAAAACTTATATATGGTTTTCAGAGTCATCGTTTTAAATTTTGATGGTAACATCAACAAAGTTAATTTCAAAAATCGACATAACCTTATGGGCTTCAGGATAAAAATGTATGAGTATCCGGTATCGTAATATAGTCATTAATGGTCATTCGGAAAATTTAGCAATGACTTTTTCCTGTTCGTTAAGAGGTTCGGATGCGGATATTCATTTAAAAATAGCTAAGATATATTTTTCAGCGAAGATAGATAAACATCAGGATTGCACTAAAAATTGAAAACGAACAACGGTTTGCAACCAACCAGAAATGCCTTTTGAAAGTTGCATGTTGTTTGGCCTGAAATGCTTGTTCTTAAGCCGGAGTTACCTGTATTTTGGCCATAGGAAGGAACTAAAATCAAATCCATCATCCAAAATATGTTGACGTTTCCTGGTAAGGATGGATGGATGGCAAGGAAAGGGCTGACTGTTTGGACTGCATGTATGTCTTGACGTGAAACAACAACGGGTGCTTTGGCTTGCCCGGAACGGTGCCAAGATAAGTAGTAAATAAGCAAGCAGCCCGGACGAAAATCCGGGCTGTTGTTTATTAATAACGAGCTGCAAAACTCGTTCATCGAACTGCAATTTCAATATTTGCTCCAGCATTTATACTTCTTCGATGACCGATTTACATTTTTGCTCCAGTGTTTTTAGCTTATCGGGCTGCATTGTTCATTTAAGCTTCTGCAATTCTATTTCACCAAGCTGCAAACTACTTATTGGTCAACTGCAATTGTGTTTTTTCGAACTGCAATTTACATTCTTGCTTCTGCCTTTTTCAAATGCCGAGCTGCCAATTCCATTTTGCCATCAGAAAAAACCAAACGACGATCAACATTTCTCAATCAGGCATCTGCAAACCTCAACTGCCGAACTGCATTTTTAAATTTGGCTTCGTTAAATTCAGTATTAACAGAATCATTGTATTCACTTTTAACAAACAGGAAAAGGTCAATGGTCATTGGGAAAAGGGTGTACGACAAAATTCATTGATCTCAACATCTTGAACCTTTGGCATGAGTTCAATCGAACGTTCCGTTTTCCTTCAAATATTTTGTGACGCTTTCGCTTCTGTTTGAGCTGCAGGGCAGCGTTATCGTTGCAGTCAATAAGTTATATCCATTGCAATTCCAGATCAGTCCAAAACCATTCGGATATCGTGCCGATGAATAGACCTGTTTTTAGGATTTGTCGATGATAAATGCGTCGTGCTAAACTCGTTTCAGCATCTGTCGGCATCGAAATGGAGTGTTTTCAGGATCGTTTCTGCAAAAAATCCCACACAGCTTCCATAAACAGTTCGGGTTGTTCGGCATGTAGCCAATGCCCGGCATTCGGAATTTCGACAATTTGGGCCTCCGGATAAATACGCCGGATGGAAGGATAATCTTCAGGAAGGATGTAATTCGAATTGGCGCCTTTTATAAACAAAACCGGATATTGGTTGATCGGTATCCGGTCGTCGAACCAACGGGCATTCACACCACCAATGATTTCGTCCAGGTTATCGTATAAAACGGGCACATTTAACCGCCATTCGTAGCGTTGGGTTTCCTTGTTACGGTGTATATTTTTCAGTAAAAATTGTACGATTGAAGTGTTGTCAATCCGTTCATTCAAATAATCTTCGACATTCTTTCTCGATTCAATTCTGCTGAAATCCAGTTCGAGCATCGCCCGCAAAATGTTGTTATGCAGGTAATACTGGCTTTCGTCGTTCAGCAGGAAATAGTCTTTGGGGGCAATGTCGACCACAATCAATTTTTCGATGCGCTCCGGATAATCAGCGGCAAAGCACATCGCCGTTTTTCCGCCCATGCTGTGGCCCATTACCACTGCTTTTTCGATTTGATGCTGATCGAAAAAATCGGCCAGATCATTTTTCATGGCTTCGTAGCTGTGTTCGTCCGAATTGGGCGATCGTCCGTGGTTCCGCTGATCGATCGTGAAAACCCGATAGCTGGATGAAAGTTTTTTGGCAACCGTCAGCCAGTTGTCCGACGATCCGTAAAGCCCGTGAACAATTACCACGGGCATTCCAGCGCCTTCAACCCTGTAAAACAGTTGCATAACAGTTAATCGAGACAGGAAAGATATTCATGAATCGTGTTTCGCAAGCCCATGTAAAGGGCATCGGCTATGAGCGCATGTCCGATTGAAACCTCGTCGAGAAAAGGCAAATGATCGTTGAAAAAGCGAAGGTTCTTCAGGCTTAAATCGTGTCCGGCATTGATTCCCAGTCCGAGTTGATGAGCCAGTTTCGAAGCTTCTTTAAAAGGAGCAACTGCACGAATCGGGTCAACCGGATAAATTCGGGCAAAAGGTTCGGTAAATAATTCAATACGGTTGGCGCCGGTTTCCATGGCTCCTTCAATGGCATCGGTATCCGGATCAACAAAAATAGAAGTTCGGATACCTTCGGCTTTGAATCGGGCAACCACTTCCTTTAAAAACGAAAGGTTCGCCTGAGTGTCCCAACCATGATCGGAAGTGAGCTGAGTTAACGTGTCGGGAACTAAGGTTACCTGATGCGCTTTAACTGCAATCACCAGTTGAATGAAATCTTCGCTTGGATACCCTTCAATGTTTAACTCGGTAGTTATGTGTGATTTAATGTCAAATACATCCTGGCGGCGAATATGCCTTTCGTCGGGTCGTGGATGAACAGTAATGCCTTGAGCACCAAAATTTTGACAGTTAATTGCGGCTTCCAAAACATTTGGTGTATTCCCTCCGCGGGAATTTCGTAATGTTGCAATTTTGTTTATATTTACGCTGAGTCTGGTCATAATTTGATTAATATTGGCGCAATTTACGATTTTTGATTTGATTCAAAGCATACTGAAAACTTAAAAAATGATCGCAAAAAACCTTCTTACTGAAGTTGTTCCTCCTTTACGACTCACTGACAGCGGCCAGAAGGCATTAAACGTGATGGAAACTTTCCGGATTTCACATTTGCCCGTGGTTGATGGAAGAAGACTGGTTGGACTGATATCCGACAAAATCATTTATGATCTGAACCTGATCGATAAAATCATAGGAGATTTTGCCAGTCATTTACCATCCCCACATGTTCATACAAATCAACACATTTATGAAGTTTTTTCGGCCATTTCGGTCCTGAAACTAAGCGCTGTTCCGGTACTCGATTTGCATCATCAATACTGTGGCATCATAACCGTTTTTGATTTGGCGCAGAAATTTGCTGATTTGGTTGCGATTAATGAGTCGGGGGGAGTCATTGTGCTGGAATTAAACTCAATCGACTATTCGCTCTCACAAATTGCACAAATTGTTGAAGGGAACGATGCCAAAATTTTGAGCTTTTACATCACTCCCGATAACGAAACGAAGATGATGACCGTAACTTTGAAAATTAATGTGATTGATTTGTCAGCAATAATCCAGACTTTTGTGCGGTATGATTACAACATCAAAGCGGTATATATGGACGATTCGATCATTCAGAACTTGTACGACGACCGCTTCGATCAATTAATGAAATATATGAACATCTAATCCCCCGTTTTAAACACTATTCATGAAAATAGCATTATACGGACTTACTGTAAATCCTGATTTTTTTGAGCATCTATCCAAACTGTTCGATTTATTTCAAAAGAAACAGATCGAGTGTTTCGTTTACAGTCCTTTCCTTGAATACTTAAAGCAGGATTGCGGAATAAATCCTGAATTTTCGGGCCAATTTGAAAATGGCGAAGATTTGCCTGACGATGTTTCCTATTTATTTAGCCTCGGCGGTGACGGAACACTGCTGAAATCATTTATGGCAGGCAAAAGCGGATCAATTCCTTTGGTAGGTATTAATTCAGGACGGCTGGGCTTTCTCTCCGACATTTCGCGCGACGAAATTGAAAAAGCATTGGATGACATTTTGGAAGGAAATATTATCATTGACGAACGGACGGTTCTCGAACTCGAAGTCATAACCGACAATCATTCTGAAATTCAGTATGCGTTGAATGAGATAACCGTTACCAAACTCGATTCGTCTTCGATGATCAACATTCATACCTATATTAATGGTGAATTTTTAAATACCTATTGGGCTGATGGGTTGATTATTGCTACTCCAACCGGTTCAACAGCCTATTCGCTTAGTGTTGGCGGCCCCATTCTGACACCCGATTCTGAGAATTTTGTCATCAGTCCGATTGCACCACACAACCTGACTGTCAGACCGTTGGTAGTCCCTGACCACCATTCGATCGACCTGCGCGTTGAGGGTCGCGGCTTACACTTTCTAACTTCAGTCGATTCCAAATCAGAAGCATTCTATTTTTCAGTTTTATTGAAAATCCGCAAGGCTCCCTTTAAAGTCAAGACAATCAGACTTAAGGACCATAGTTTCTTCACAACACTTCGGAATAAACTGATGTGGGGAGTAGATAAGCGAAATTAGTTTCTACAACAGCTTAACAATTTTTAACCTCTATTTGGGTTTTATAATATGCATCAGGCATGGATATATCAGAATTGTATTACTTTTGTAGCACTTGGAAGGTGTTATGTTCAGAGTGTAAATGATAGTGCCTGAATGTTTTATAGTGTAAAAAACCCTTTCAAAAATGCATTTCGATGAAGCAATTATTGGTATTTTTTCTGTTTGGATTTCTGGCATTTGAAACGTTTGGACAACAAAGCGTTGATGTTGGTTTTTTCGGAGGAACAGGCACCTACTTTGGAGACATGGACCATGTTAATATTCAGAAATCGGTTAATCCAGCTTATGGAAGTTTTATCAGGTACAATTTTAACCCAAGGTATGCTTTTAGATTTAGTGTGATAAACGGGAAAATAGGTGCAGATGGTGAATTTGATTCAAAACCATGGACATTCAAAAAAAATGTCCTGGATGTTTCTCTTCAATTTGAGTTTAACTTCCTCAAATACATTGTCGGCGAAAATACAACTCCTTTCTCAACCTATATTATTGGAGGAGTTGGAATGCAAACCTATACTTCCAACATTAACGGGATACAAGGTTCTGAAGTTGTTCCGACATTGCCCTTTGGATTAGGTCTAAAGGTCAACCTGAGCAAACGGATTGGCTTGGGAATTGAAGGTAATTTACGGAAAACATTTTCCGATAAACTTGATAACCTGGATGATCCGTTAAGTTATACAAATCAGGACCATCTGAAAATAAAATATTCCGATTTGCAGCACAACAACGATTGGACTGCCTACGTGGGAATCCATTTAGTTTATAAACTTATTTACGGAATTAAGGATTGGCAATTAAAAACTCCGGAAAAATATATGATTGACTGGGGAATAGAGAATAATAACAGAAGGTAAATGACCGAATTTTTTGAAATAATATTGAACTGAGAAAATCGGCACGGGATAGTTTAAACGATTGGAAATGTTATTTAAGGATAAACTAATAAAAGATCGAATACCAAGGCATGTAGCCATCATTATGGATGGGAACGGACGTTGGGCTGCTCAATTTGGAAATGAACGAACCTTTGGACACGAGCATGCGATCGAAGCTGTTCGCTCGGTTGTGGAAGGTGCCGGTGAAATTGGGATTCATTATTTGACCCTTTATACTTTTTCCACGGAAAACTGGTCCAGGCCTAAAGAAGAAGTTGATGCTTTAATGGGGCTTTTTGTTCAGGCAATTTCTGAAGAAACGGATGAACTATTAAAAAACAATGTCCGGCTTCGTGCGATCGGTGATATCAAAAGCCTACCTCAAAATGTTCAGGAAAAACTAACATGGTCAATCGAAAAGCTTGATTCTTGTACCGGATTAACGCTTGTGCTGGCTTTGAGTTACAGCTCGAAATGGGAAATCACTGAGGCTGTAAAGCGAATCGCCGAACAGGTTAAACTTGGAAAATTTGATCCTTCAGAAATTGATTACGATCTGGTAAATTGTTTTCTGAATACATCTGATATGCCAGATCCGGAACTACTCATCCGAACAAGCGGTGAATGCCGGATTAGTAATTTTTTATTGTGGCAGATTGCTTATAGCGAATTATATTTTACACCTAAATTGTGGCCCGATTTTAGGAAAGAAGATTTATTTGAGGCCATTTATGACTTTCAGAATAGGGAAAGAAGGTTTGGTAAAACGAGTCAACAAGTAGAAAGCTAATTCAATAACGAATAGAATGCGAAAAACGAAATTGTTTATTATTCTGCTGTTAATCAGCGTAAAGGTCTTTTCACAGGAAGCTGAAAGCGACAGCACAAACTTCTCGATCTATTATTCTAGTCCAAAAGAATATGTCATTGCAGGTATAGATGTTCAGGGAATACGTTATTTAGATACACAGGTGTTGATGCAGATTTCGGGTTTAAACGTTGGCGATAAAATTTTAGTGCCGGGTGATGTCATCACCAATTCGATAAAAAAACTTTGGAATCACGGTCTGTTTTCGGATGTGAAGATTACTGCCGATAAAATTTCAGGCGATAAAATTTGGCTTCGAATTAATTTACAGGAACGGCCCAGATTGGCCGAAGTCAATTTTAGTGGAGTATCCAAATCGGAGAAAGACGATATAACTAAAAAAGTGTTGTTGCTTAAAGGTAGTCAGGTTACCGATAATCAGGTGAACTCGGCAAAAAAGGCAGTTAAGAATATTTTTCTGGACAAGGGCTTTTTAAATGCTGAAGTGAATGTCATCCAGCGTGATGATACTACTCAAAACAACAGTGTAATTCTCGATATCAATGTCAATAAAAAGGAAAAAGTAAAGATCAGTGAAATAGTTTATCATGGAAATAAGAATCTGAATTCAGGTGTTCTCGACCATTCCATGAAAAAGACCAAGGCTAAAAAGATTAGAAACTTCTTTAGTTCGAAGAAATTTCTGGCCGAAAAATATTCGGAAGACAAGATTAACCTGATCAAAAAATACAATGAAAAAGGGTACCGTGATGCGACCATTGTCAAAGATTCGGTGTCGAAACTTGAAGACAACCGCGTTCGTTTGGATATTTGGGTCGAAGAAGGAGATAAGTATTATTTCAGAAATGTCAAATGGGTCGGGAATACGGTTTATCCAAGCGAATATTTAAATTCAGTACTGGGTATCAAAAGAGGGGATGTATTTGATCAGAAGCTACTTGATAAACGAACAAAAGAAGATGAAGATGCCGTAAGT
>Ga0302272_1000493_pt1 | contig 17854 bp, 18 predicted proteins | sample III_Bog_N1_2_FD_198772 | JGI IMG/M metagenome (GOLD analysis project Ga0302272, IMG submission 198772) | Peat permafrost microbial communities from Stordalen Mire near Abisko, Sweden - III_Bog_N1_2 | ecosystem: Environmental > Terrestrial > Soil > Wetlands > Peat | place: Sweden: Abisko...
GAGAATCCTCCGCAGAATACAATCATGTTTACATCTTCCAGTGTTTCACGTCCAGTTGCGAGGTCTGTCATATGAACGTCTTTTACATCGAAACCGGCTAAATAAAGAGCATAAGCCATTTCGCGGTCTCCGTTGGTTCCCTTGTCGCGGATGATAGCAGCACGGATGCCACTTGTTGTCCGGTCTTGTGATAAACCAAACTGCGATAACTTACCGTTGAATGATTTATTGAAATCAAATTCCAACGGTTGGTTCTTGTAGTTGCTGAAACGAGCCGAAGCACATACTTCACCACTTTGTTTACGATCGAGCAGGTAAGATGAACGGAACCAGATGTCGCGTAATTCATTAATAGAGAAAGTATATGATATACTCTTTTTATGAATTTCCAAACGACGTTCTTTGATAGGTTCAGCTATACGGGCAAAACCGACGCCATTGGCTTCCAGTAATTTTTCAACCGTTCTTTTTTCCTTTACCTGAATCAATACACCAGGATTTTCGGCAAAAAGAATATTTATCAGTGAGCTTTCGGCTATGCCGTCAAGTTTTACACTTAAACCGCCTTGTGTATTAGCAAAGTTCATTTCGAGCAAGGTAGTCAGCATACCACCTTCCGAAATATCATGCCCTGCCAGAATTAAGTCTTTTCCAATCAACTCCTGAATACTGTCGAATGCAGCTTTGAAATATTCGGCATCCTGTACGGTTGGAACTTCGTCGCCCAGTTTATTGAGTGTTTGTGCCAATACCGAACCTCCCAGTTTATGTTTATCAAAAGAAAAATCTATATAATAAACTGCCGTTCTTGAATCGTTTACTAAAACAGGACTGATTGTTTTCTTTACATCGGATACCTCGGCTCCGGCCGAGATGATAACAGTGCCGGGTGCAAATACTTTTTCGTCGCCATATTTCTGAGTCATAGATAGACTGTCCTTTCCGGTAGGAATATTGATTCCTAATGAACAGGCAAAGTCGCTACAAGCTTCTACTGCTTTATACAGACGGGCATCTTCACCCGGATTTTTACAAGGCCACATCCAGTTGGCACTCAGCGAAACGCTATCCAAACCATCTGTCAACGGTGCCCAAACGATATTCGTGAGAGCTTCAGCAATAGCCAGTACTGAGCCAGCTTCAGGATCTACCAATGCAGCAAGCGGAGCATGACCTATAGACGTTGCAATTCCCACATTTCCGCGATAATCCAGTGCTACAACACCCAAATCATTCAGCGGAAGTTGAATTTCACCGGCACATTGTTGACGGGCTATTTTTCCGGTAATTGAGCGGTCTACTTTATTTGTCAACCAATCTTTACAAGCTACGGATTCAACTTGCAACACGTTTTGAATATAATCGAGTAGTTTTTCTTCGCTGATTTCAACAGGAGCAAACTTATCTTCGATGGTTGTATCAGTCATGATCGTACGAGGTGGTTTTCCGATCATATCATCTAAGCGCAGATCAATCGGTTTTTTACCGTTGGCTTGTTCGAATACAAATTTCATGTCGCCGGTAGTTTCACCTACTACATACATCGGAGCACGTTCGCGTTCGGCAATGCGACTAACACCGTCAATATCTTTCGCATTGATAACCATTCCCATACGTTCCTGACTTTCGTTACCCACAATTTCTTTGGCACTTAAAGTAGGATCGCCTACAGGCAATGCCGATACATCAATTTTTCCTCCGGTAGTTTCAACTAATTCAGACAGACAGTTTAGATGTCCGCCTGCACCGTGGTCGTGAATAGAAACAATGGGGTTTATAATAGCTTCTGCCAATGTACGGATCACATTCGAAACGCGTTTTTGCATTTCCGGATTAGCACGTTGTACGGCGTTTAGTTCGATGGCATTGTCGTAAACACCAGTTTCTACAGAAGAAACGGCGCCACCACCCATACCAATGCGGTAGTTGTCACCACCCATTACCACTACTTTTTCGCCTACACCTACGTTACCTTTCAAGGCATCGCGCATGGTTCCGAATCCAACACCACCGGCCAGCATGATCACTTTATCATACCCGTATTTCTTGTTGTTTTCTTCGTGTTCAAAAGTCAGTAATGAACCGCAAATAAGTGGTTGTCCGAATTTGTTTCCAAAATCAGAAGCTCCGTTGGAAGCTTTAATTAATATTTGTTCGGGAGTTTGATACAACCATTTCCGTGGGTTAATTGCATTCTCCCAGTTACGTGCATTATCGTTTCTTGCATACGAAGTCATGTAAACAGCAGTTCCCGCAATGGGTAAACTGGCTTTTCCTCCGCCAAGGCGATCGCGAATTTCACCACCTGTTCCGGTAGCAGCACCATTGAAAGGTTCAACGGTAGTAGGGAAGTTATGTGTTTCTGCTTTTAATGAGATTACCGATTCAATTTCCGAAGTCTGGAAAAAATCGGGTTTATCACCACTTGCCGGAGCAAATTGTTCTATTCTGGGTCCGGCATTGAAAGCTACATTGTCTTTGTAAGCCGAAACGAGTTTGTTTGGATTTTCTTCGGATGTTTTACGGATCAATTTAAATAACGACAGCTCTTTTTCTTCGCCGTCGATAATGAACTGACCGTTGAATATTTTATGTCGGCAGTGTTCGGAGTTTACTTGCGAAAATCCGAAAACTTCACTGTCGGTGAGTTTACGGCCTATTTTTTTGCTGATTCCGTTCAGGTATTCCACTTCGTCGGAGCTTAGCGCCAACCCTTCCTGAGCACTGTATGCAGCAATATCTTCAATTTCTAAAATTGGTTCCGGTTGTTTATTTACCGTGAATATTTCCTGATTCAATCCGGTATAAATACGCTGAAGCATCGGATCATATTCCAGCCCTCCTTTTACGGATGGTGTTTGAGAAACAACCTGATACTCTTCTATACGAATAATGCCGGAAATTCCCATATTTTGAGTGATTTCAACGGCATTAGTACTCCAGGGGGTAATCATTTCGCGGCGCGGACCGACGTAATTACCTTCGACTGTTGAAGATTCAAGTAACATAGCTTCACTGAAAAGCCATTCCAACTTATGGACATCGTCAACTTTGAGAGGTTGAGCAGATTGGACAGCATAGATGTGTTGGGCGGGAGTTCGGAAAAATAGAATCATAATTTATTTGAAGTAATGATGTTTCTGAATGGATGAATGTAAAATGCAGATTTGTTGAATATTGTGTTTCAAAAAACTGCTTTCCCAATTTGCGTACAAAGATAGGCAATTTAAATTGCCTGTGAAACACTTATGTAGCCAAATAAAGAAATAACCGATCTTAAAATAGCCGGTCAAAAGAACTGATTGAATTCTTCGGTATTTGGTTGAAAATATTTTTATTTTCCATCGTTCAATAAACAAAGTGTAAGACTTGTTGTTGTAGTTCAGAAAATTATAAACTGCTGAAAAATTATCAGAGTAATAGATTATAGAAATGTTAGAAAACAGAATAGACAAGAAAATATTAAAAGAAAAGCTTTATCAGGAGGTATTTAAGCGTTCAACAATTTCGTTTTACAAATATTTCCCCATTCAACACCCGCAGGAATTCAGAAATGAATTGTATCGGGTGTGGAGTGTGATGAATTGTTTTGGACGGATTTATGTGGCACACGAAGGTATCAATGCGCAAATGAGTGTTCCCGAACAGACAATGGATTCATTTCTGAATCATTTGTACTCCATCTCTGAATTAAATCAGGTGCCCATAAAACGTGCAATTGAGGACGATGGAAAGTCATTTTATAAGCTGACTATTAAAGTTCGTCTCAAAATTGTGGCCGATGGACTTGAAGATAACAGCTATGATTTATCGCAGGTAGGCGAACATCTTTCGGCTATTGATTTTCACAAAGCTATCAACGACCCTGATACCATTGTGTTGGACATGCGCAACCATTACGAAAGCGAAATAGGTCATTTCGAAAAAGCTTATTGTCCTGATGCCGATACTTTCAAAGAAGCTATACAGATAGTGGTGGATAAGTTTAGCCCCGAAAAAGATAAACGATTTTTGCTATACTGTACGGGGGGAATCCGTTGTGAGAAAGCAAGCTCATATCTGATTCATAATGGATTTAGCAATGTGGCGCAGTTGCATGGCGGTATTATAGAGTATGCTCAACAAATAAAACAGTTACAAGTTCCTTCCAAATTCTATGGTAAGAATTTTGTGTTCGACGAGCGCTTGGGCGAATCTATCGACGGACAGGTTATTTCCCGCTGCCATCAGTGTGGCAAACCTGCCGATACGCATACCAACTGTGCTAATCAGGATTGTCACCTGCTATTTATTCAATGCGAAGAATGCCGGGCGAAGTACGAAGGTTGTTGCGGTGATGAGTGCCGGGAGATTATTCACCTGTCGCTTGACGAACGCCGAAAGGTTCGTCAGCAACATGCTGCTAAATACGCTGAAAGCAAGATCTTTAAAAGCCGGCTGCGACCCGCTTTGCAAAACAAGACTGTCAATGACTAATTTCTGGAAACAATTGTCCAAACCCATCGTGGCACTGGCTCCGATGGAGGATGTAACAGATACGGTTTTTCGAGAAGTGATTCGTTCCGTATCCGATCCTGCAGCACTTCAGGTGCTTTTTACCGAATTCACTTCTACGGATGGCTTGTGTAATAAAATAGGTCGGCGAAATGTTAGTACCCGTTTGTTGGTGAGCGACACCGAACGTCAGTGGCTCGAAAGAACGCAAACCAAACTGGTAGCACAGATATGGGGTTCGGATCCGGATAAATTCTTCAGGAGTGCGCAGCTTATTTCAGAAATCTATCAGTTCGACGGCATTGATATTAATATGGGTTGTCCCGTAAAAAAGGTGGTGAGAAGTAAAAGTTGCTCGGCATTGATTAATGATCCGACATTGGCAAAAGAAATTATTCTGGCTACAAAAGAAGCTACGAAGTTGCCGGTAAGTGTAAAAACACGAATAGGGTTTAATGAAATTATTACCGAAAAATGGATCGGGGAATTGCTCGATGTAAATCCTGCCGTCATTACGGTGCATGGAAGAACTCAAAGCATGCTTTCGACCGGAAAAGCCTTGTGGCCTGAAATAGCTAAAGCAGTCCAGTTGCGTAACGACCGTAAATCGGATACTTTGATACTGGGTAATGGGGATGTGGATAGTTATGCTCTGGCGATGGATTATGTCAATCGGTTTGGTGTGGATGGGGTAATGGTTGGAACGGGCATTTTTAAAAATCCGTGGATGTTTAACCTCAGCGAAGTTGCTGTGTCGTTGGATATGCGTATCAGTTTATTGAAAACTCATATTGGTTTGTACGATAAGGTGTGGGGCGAAAGCCAGAATTTTAATGTGTTGAAAAGGTTCTTTAAAATCTATTTGACCGGTTTTAATGGTGCTGCCGAATGGCGTGAAAAACTGATGGCTTGTAAAAACTGCTCGGAAGCATTACAGGCACTTGCTATGCTGGAGGCTGAACAATCGATATTGCCTGAGTTGCGTTCTGACTTGAATCACAGATAACACAGTAGCTGTCTCAAAAGTATTTTTAGAACGCAAATAACACAAAATACGCAAATTATCGCAATCTTATTGGATTGAAATTTTCGCAAATAATATTCTACTTTACAAATGTTATTTGCGAAAATTTGTGCTATTTGCGTTATTTGTGTGCTTTTGATATAGCCTCTTGTTTTGTACTATGCGGCTATTTGCCGTAAATCCATTTGTGCAATTCTCCAAAATGTTGTTGATACATTTTGTAGCTGTTGTCTAAGATTTGCATGGCTGTTTCTTTGTCAAAGAATTCTTCCACCACCACTGTTTTGTTTTCCAGTTTCGTGTAATCTTCGAAAAAGCTCATAATCTCTGTAGTCATGTGTGGTGGTAGTTCCGAAATATCATTGTAATGAGTTACACTAGGATCGCCGGCGGCCACAGCAATAATTTTGTCATCAGCTTCACCGTTGTCCAGCATACGCATTACGCCAATTACTTTGGCTTCCACAATACACAATGGGACTACTTCTATTTGCGAAAGTATCAGGATGTCAAGCGGGTCATGGTCTTCACAATAACTCTGTGGTATGAATCCGTAATTATGAGGATAATACATGGAGGAGAATAGTACTCTGTCTAACCGCAGCAGACCACTTTCTTTATCTAATTCGTATTTAGCACGGTTACCTTTTGGAATCTCGATGATGCCTTTCACAACATCGTGTGATTCGGTGAGGGGTGATACCTGATGCCAGGGATTAAAGTTATTTCGCATTTGTTTCTGTATTAGTTATGATTTAGTACTCTTTCTCTTTTTTTAGTGTGCAAATGTAGAAAAATAAAATTTACGTACAAACTGAAAGTGGCATTTATTTTATGTATGTTTTTTGTTTTCCTAATACTTCTCCGTTAGAAATAATCCGGTAAAATTTGCTTTTTAGATATTCAGTAAAGTTTCCAGATAATGTTTCTCAATGCCATACAGTTTCTTTATTGCCGTAATGGCGTTTAGTATTGTTTGTTTGTCCGGATTTAAGTCAGGCATTTTCCGACCTACTATCATTACGTTTTTAGGTGTATGTTCCAGCGAAATGAATTCAAAAACATTGGTTTTGTAACCATAAGCTTCCAAAATCATAGCACGAATGCTGTCGGTAATAATTTCGGCCTGGCGTTCTTTCAAAATTCCAAAGCGTGTAATGTAACTTAGCTCATTCTCTACATTCATCGCTTTTCGTATCTGTTTGTGGCAGCAGGGAGCACAAACAATCAGTTCGGCTTCTGAGCTTATGCCACGGAAAATGGCATCGTCGGTAGCAGTGTCGCAGGCATGCAGGGCTATGAGTATATCTATTTTTTCTAATTCCGTTTTTTCGATAGTTCCTTTTACAAAGTTCAGCTCATCAAAACCTGCCTGCCGGGCAATGCTGTTGCAGGTCCATACCAGATCCTCACGAAACTCAACACCCGTCATCCTGACAGGCTGTTTTAAGTGATTGGTGATGTAATCATATAAAGCAAAAGTAAGGTAACCTTTTCCCGAACCCATATCTACAATATGATAGTTCTCGGTCAGTTTCAGTTCGCTCAGGTTGGGAGCCAAGAGCTCTATATACTGGTTTATCTGTTTATACTTATCACTCATTTCGCGTCGAACTTCCCAATTGACGTTCGTAATACCCAACTCGCGTAGATAAATATTTCCGTGTGTGTTGATCAGACGCTCTTTTATGTTGTCGTGCGCCAGCGTGAGTGGGGCGGGAGCACTGTTTTCAGTAGTTTTGAGCTTTACTTTTCCGTTTGGCAATACCATCAGGTTCAATTGCGTGAATTTCGAGAGAAGTTCTGCATTTACAAAGTCATTTTCCAGCGCTTTGGCAACGAGTTCTATTCCTTCGGCTATTTCAAAGTTTTTGGTGATATCCCGGGTATTGTGTCGGTAAACAACATTCAGACAATATCCTTTTTTTAGTTCCACAGCTGTAATAATCAGCTTTTTTAAATCCGATAATTTATCTCTTTTTCCTGTAAGGCTGAGTTTTATCAGTTCCTTATTGTCTATATAAGATTGAAGTTTATCAAAGAATATTTCAGTTTGTGTATTTGCCATGCTGTTTTTTTTTGCAAAGGTACTCTTTTTTTTGTTCGAAAAACAGCTGGCCTTCGAATCGGAAAAGTGGAGAAACAGAGCTAAAAGTATAGTCTCCCCCTGGTTTGAAACTTTGGAAAAACTACATATCGGTTAAAGAATCTGTGCTGCGTGATTCTTGGTGTTTACTTCTTTGGGTAACAAAATCCGGGTAATGGTTCCTGTTTCGTCCAGCAGGAAAGTGGTTCGAAACATGCCCATATATTGTCGTCCATACATCGATTTTTCACCCCAGGTACCAAAAGCTTCGGATAGAGTTTTATCGGTGTCGGCAATGAGATTAAAGGGCAGGTTTTGTTTGGCAATAAATTTCTGGTGTGATGCGGCACTGTCGGCACTTACACCAAGTACTTCATAACCGGCTTTGCGTAAATCGTCGTAGCCGTCACGTAAACTGCAAGCCTGAGCAGTACAGCCCGGTGTGCTGTCTTTCGGGTAAAAGTATAATACCACTTTTTTGCCGGCAAAGTCAGCTAGTTTAATTTCTTTTCCATCCTGATTTACTCCCAATATGGCGGGAGCTTTATCACCTACTTGTAATCCCATAATAATCTTGTTTAATAGTCGTCGATCCTCCGCAACAAAACGGTATGTGCACGACGAATTGTTTATAATTATCTTTTTCTATATTTAACGCAGAAATGCGGAAAGAGTTTATAAAAGGTGCGAATTTATGAAAAGAGGGCCGTTGACAGTTGATAGTTGACAGTTGACAGTTGATAGTTGATAGTGATTAGTGATAAAGGATTAGTGATAAGTAAGTAGTCCAATAACCACGACCAAGGGCTGAAAGCCCGACATAACTGAGCCCAATGTTAAAGTCCTGAAGGGACGACGGCTTGGGAAGGTAGTCAGTAGTTGACAGTTTATAGTTTATAGTTTATAGTTGACAGTTTATAGTTGATAGTGGGTAGTTATTGGTTGGTCGTATCAATGCTTATATGCCTACTTGTGTTTTTCAGTTATCCAGCTATGAATTGTCAACTATCCACTATCAACTGTCCACTATCCACTATCCAATATGAATTGTCCATAACTAACCATGAAGCTTCCACGCGTGTGGAAGCTCTGTCCCGTAAAATAAACAGTGCTTCCACGCGCGTGGAAGGTCCGTCAAGTAAAAAAACAGTACTTCCACGCGTGTGGAAGCTCTGTCAAGTAAAAAAACAATACTTCCACGCGTGTGGAAGGTCCGTCCAGTGAAAAAACACTACTTCCACGCGTGTGGAAGGTCCGTCAAGCAAAAAAACAGAGCTTCCACACGCGTGGAAGCTCTGTTATCTTTCCTTTGTCTTAGCTCGGCTCACAGAAACGTACTATCTGAGATATTTACTCCACCACTTCCAATGAGGAAAGTCTCCCCAGCCTACTTATAGATTATTACACTCTTTCCGTAGGAATACAGATCAATAGAAAATAAACCGACTTCAATTTATTCTCTTTCGGGAATAAATATAGAAAAATGGACAATAAACATATATATATATATTCAACTCCAGATTCGCCTTAATCCTTAATCACTAATCGTTAATCACTAATCACTAATCCCTACTTTCTCACTATCTCTATAACCTGTTGCAAGTCCCCATCCGTTTTTGCCGGTTGTATGCCCAGTAAATAAGCGAGTAGGGGATAGATATGAATATTCTGGAAAGAGGGTTGTACGTAATTCTTTTTAAAGTCGGGACCTACGGCATAAAAGATGGCATGCATATCCGTGTTGCGCGGATCATAACCGTGGGTACCACCCGTTCCTTCTTTTTCGGGTTTTGAAAGACTAACACTCCAGGCTGAATCGGCCACAACAACAATATCTCCGACGCGTTGGTTTTTGCCATAGTTCAGGTCTGCCGGAACTTCAGCCGATTTCCATACCTGAATGTGCGGGGCTTTTTTCAAAGCCACGTAAGCCGAATCTTTCCACACACCGGGAGCATAAATATTGAAGTTAGGTGTTCCACCCTGTATCATTACCGGCCATGATTTTGGGATATAATCGCGCAAAACAATGTTTCGTTTCGACGAAATAGCTCCCATGCCATGATCGGCCACAATGATGAAGTTGATGCTATCGGCATTGGGCAGTTCTTTGATTTGTTTATATAGCTTACCCACCATCTGATCCATTTCGCGTACGGTTTTTAATGTCCGTTTGTCATCCGGTCCGTAGTTATGTCCTGCTTCGTCCGGCTCATGGTAATAAGCCATAATCAGTCGTGGACGTTCGGATACCGGAAGTTTCAACCATTTTACGATGGTGTCTATACGTTCCGGAAAAGGAGTTTGCTGATTGTATTTTTTCCAGATGTCGGGATGCATATCGTCTACATCTGTTCCCACCCAGTAAAAAGAAGCAGTTTTTACTCCCTGCTTTTGAGCTGTTATCCAAATGGGTTCACCTCCGTAGAAAACAGGATTAAACCGTGCATCTTTGTTGCTGAGCGAATAAGGTTTGTCCAGTTTCGGATCGTAAAAAGAATTGTTTACCAGTCCGTGATGATCGGGCACCAGTCCGGTGGCAATAGTATAATGGTTTGGGAAAGTTTTAGATGGAAATGAAGGTATCAATGATACGGCTTTTACACCATCGTGGGCTATTTGGTTCAGCTCCGGAGTAGCGGTCTTAGTCGGATAATCCCACCGGAAACCATCCAGCGAAAGAATGACGGTGGTATGATTTTTCTTATCCTGAGCGGAGCTGTTTGTTGCGTGGATACATGCAATAAAGCATAAGAGAGTGAGGCTAAGCAAACGGTAGTTGTAGCGAATCATTTTTTTTCAATTTTTATGCAAATGTAGGTAAGCTAAAACTATTATACAAGTTTTTCAGATGACAATTCCGTCAAACTGCCAAAACTTTTTGCATGATTTTATCAAACCTGCTGTCGGTACAAAAGCTTATGTCGGTAGTGATAAACTTTCCGTTATAAAACAAACTGAAAATGGTTGCGGGACCTGGTGCTGATTGCGCTTGCTCTGCTGTTTCCAGTTTGATAATTGTCAAAGGTAGCTTTCTGTTGCGTGCTGTTGCGGTGAGTGATGTCTGTACATGGAATTCGGCAAACGGACATCGATTGGAATAATATGCCACCAAACCGTTTTGCTCAGCAATTGTACCACTTAGGGCTGTTTCTTTAAATTGTGGATTGCCGACATCCGGGTTTATCTTCCTGACAAGCAAACAGAATCCGGTAGCTGTTTTATCGCAGACTTCGAATCCTTGTTTTATAAGCCATTGCGTATCGCTCATAAACGGAAGCTTATTTACCCCAGCTACGGTAACCAATCCCGCTTTTCCTGCAGCTTTAGCATCGTCGAGTGCCTGTTGTAATAAGGCTTTGGCATATCCCTGACCTTTGTACCGCCCCGAAACCCAGAAGCAGTTTATCAATAAATAATTCGGGGCATCAACTGGTGCCCAGCCTTTCTCTGCTGGTCCATATTCAATAAATACCTTCGCACGCGCATCTATTCGCCGAAACACATATCCATTTTCAAACTCCTTTCGCAGCCAGTCTTTCTTGGCTTCATAACCACCCTTGCAGTTTTTGTCGGCAATAGCACAGCAGATATGTTCGGTATCAATATTGCTTTTGTCGAGTCGTATAAATTTTTCCATAATTGGTTGCTAGAATTTGATTATTTCTACTTTGAAGTTTATAAGTCTTTATATTTCAAAAATTCAATTCTGATCATAGCAAAGACCAAGGAGTGGGCAGTTGAAGTGGAGCAATATTTTTTGTTGTTATAGCGGATATGAGAATAAAAATGCCCGTTTTTCAAATCCGAGCTTCAGGTAGAATTCATGAGCCTTTTCGCGATGAAATGCAGAATCTAATTCCATACGCTTTAATCCTTTGGCTTTCGAATCCTTTAGTGACTCTTCGATCAGCATTGTACCAAAGCCTTTTCCTCTGTACTTTTCCTCAATCACCATGGCATACATGTAAGAAATGTATCCCGCTTGCCATAAATTGTTCACAATTGCATAGGCGCAAAATCCAATCACTTCATCGGAATAGTCGAGGCAAAATAATTCGTCTGTGTTTGAGTGCACCCCTCGATTAAACACAATTTTTAATGCCACTCTATCTAACTCTTTATTGGGCCAGAGTTGCTCAAACAGTGGATAGACTTTTTCAAAATCATTTTCTGTTGCTTTTCTTATTGTTGTGTCCATAATAATAAATAATTAATGATGTATTTTTTGTAAGGCTATATTTCTTGTAACTACTCAACTTATTGCCTATTTTTTTAATGTCATATGTACTAAATTGTCAAATAGTTCAGTGCTGTCTTTTTCATTATTTAAATTGATGAAGATACAAGCGTTGTTTTTTAATACTATTCGGATATAAGGTGGATACTTTAGGTTTAAATTCAAATAGGCATTTCCAATATCCTTTAATATAAAGTATCCCTTGCATACACTCCTGAAATAATATCCATTCGTTCTTATTTCTATTTCCGGTATTTCAGAAATCCTGTCGATCAGATAAATATCTCTATAGTTTACCCTTAAACCAAATATCCCCGGAATATTAAAACTATCCTCATCCAAATTAATCCCAACACTTTTGCTTTGATAACGATTAAACAGAATAAGAATAAGTAGTATAAGTATGATAAGAATTGAGATTTCCATTTTTTATTCTTCTAATTCTGTAAATTCAATAATTCTGTAAATTCTGATTCAGACAAACTACCAAAAGGGAATACGGTTCAACCAACGCTTCCTTGCTGTGTAGTTCCAACTGTAGGAAGCCTTAGTATTAGCAGCATACCCTTTTTCGTTTTATTTCACTGTTACATTCTTCTGTTTAATTGTCTTTAGTTTCCCGTTCACCCACTTGTTTGTCAATATTGTCAATTGGTGTTGGTTTTTGTCATTATATCCGTTCCATAGTTCAGAAACAACGGTTTCCGTTTTCGGGTCTGGTTTCATGTTCGCTAAATTCCGTGCTTCTTCGTGTCTTGCGAATTTCTTTGTCACAGGGTCAATAATGAATAAATGTCCTCTTGATAGCGACCAACCTTGAGAAGCAGAAGTTTGAATATAAATGTCTTTCTGTTTGTCAAAATTGTAGTCGTCCAATGTCAACTCAAATTGTGACGGGAAAGCATCAAGATTAGAAATGCTGTCAACAAGTTCCCAACTATTATTTCTTAGAGAATACAGTCTTACGGCATATGTTGTGTCAGTCGGACAAACAATTACAATTGCGTTCTTTTGAGTCGAACTTAAAATGTTTCCCGATTTAAAAAACATAAATGGTTCAGAACTTTGAAATTCCATAGTGTCTTTCGTTGTCGCAACGTCAAGAAGTCTATTCGTAGAATCTCTGAGTGCTTTTATATTTGTTCTTTCTAAAGTCAGTGAGTCTGAATTAGCTGTTTTTTCTCTTTTCGTAGATACTTGATTACACGAAATGAAAATTAATCCTATTATAAAAATTGCCAGTTTCTGCATTTTACTTTTTTTAAGGGTTGCTGCTAACGACTGAGGCTATGCGCACCTGCGATTTGCGGGAGCTTCACTGTCGCCCAAGCGACAAAGTGAATGCGGGAGCAAAACCTACCAACCTATCAGAATACTATCTAATAGTTGATTCGATTTTTAATTTCTTTCGTAGGAAAAGTGCAAAACTAAAAACAGCAATAATAACTAATAATAAGGCCGAACCCATCTTAATACAATAGGAAAGCGATAAAAACTTATCACCTGCTGCCATTGCGGTTAATATCAGTGAAACAAAAGGAAAAAACTTGATTGTCTTATTCATATTTTCTTTGATCTTTAAAACCTTGTTATAAATGCACATGCTAGTGCAGTCTGCTACCTGTGCTTCTTTTTTATATTATTTGTCACGGGTCACAGACCTGTGGCAGCAGAGTGGTCGTTTTTTTCTTTCAATTCTAGTTCAGTTTTCTTGTCCGACAGTTATATGAGTCAAAATTGTTCGCAAAAAAAACGTCAAGACTAGAAGTCGATTTACAAATATGTTAAACATCGATTGTAATTTCGTAATAAATCATTTAATTTGTCACCGTATAATTCTGAACGATTGGAAGTCGTCTGATAAAACCATTAATTTTAAGAGATATCATTCCTCCCCATTTATAAGTTCCTGTTTTGTTAGGTTTAAATTTATATTCAAATAATTGTTCGTAAGGATTATAAGCTAAAGTATCTTTAGTCGGATACAATTTGTTGTTCTTATAGTTGCAAACAACTATTTTGGGTAAATTATGTAAATCAATAAGCGATAAACCGATGGATGCCTTGTATTCATTACCCAACTTTGTTGTTGAGTTAGATGTTTGTACCACTGGGATATATGAATACCCAGCTAATTGATTTTGCAAAATGGTCATTTCTTTCCGAAGTTTAGAATTTTCATTTCTCAATTCGTTAGTCTTTAACCAAGCATAAACCCAAGGGATTAGAATAATCAATATCATTAATGAGTACTTTCTTAATTGAGAATGTTTAGTTTCCATTTGTTCAAATTTAAATTTTCAGATACGTCTTTTTTATTTTTTTTAATGCCACATAACGAGAGTCTGCGCAAAAACCTCATTTATTATTTATATATTCGGATACCGGCCTGAGAAAAAATTCATCTATACGATTCTCAGCTATTCTGTTTTAGTTTTTGCGCAGTCTGACGACCGAGGCTATGGGCATTTGGCTGTTTGCTGGAGCATTCGCTGTCGTGGAACGACAAAGTGAATGCGGGAGCAAAACCTGCCAACCTATCAGAATGCTATCTGATACTTGATTTGGTCTTTAATTTCTTTCGTAGAAACAGTGCAAAACTAAAAACTGCAATAATAAGTAACAATAAGGCCGAACCCATCTTAATACAATAGGAAAGTGATAAAAACTTATCACCTGCTGCCATCGCAGTTAATATCAGTGAAACAAAAGGAAAAAACTTGATTGTTTTATTCATATATTTTGATCTTTAAAACGTTGTCGTAAATGCACATGCCAATGCAATCTGCTACCTGTGCTTCTCTTTTGTTGTTTGTTATGGGTTAAGCGGAAGACTGGATTATTTCTTAGAAATTAAAATTGAACCAATTATCAAAATGCCCATTACTATAATCATTAAAATAAATGATATGACAGCTTTTGGATTCCCGAAATTTAGTCTATAACCATTACCTGGGCTTGCTTTTGGAACCAAGAAGTTTGGGTCGTTTTTATTTGAATAAGTTCCCCCATTCAAATAAGTCAGTTTATCGCTAATAAAATCTATCAAGTTCTTTTTCATAACGAAATTCTAAGTTAACAAGTTGAATTTGTCTTATTTTTTTTATCTATTATTGATTGTCCAAAGTGTTTTAGCCTCAATTTCAATTTGTTCAAGATTCCCGGTATTTTCAAACAATGCTAATCCACTGTCATAGCTCCTTGTGCCAATACTTATTCGGTAAATTCAATAATTCTGTAAATTCTGATTCAGACAAGCTATCCAAAGGGAATACGGTTCAACCGACGCTTCCTTGTTGGGTCGTTCCGACCACAGGAAGCATAAGTATTAGCGGTTTGGTGTTTGTCTGTTTAAAAGTATTTTCCTTGCAGTGCGTCAACAATTATTTTATGGTCTTCGTCGTCGTGTATTCCTGATACAGTTATTGTAGCAATTATTCCTGCACTCTTAATGAAAATTGGGATTGAACCTCCTTTTGCAAGAAAATCTTTTTCGTCTAGTCCAAATGTCTTTTCTAAAGTCATATTGCCTTCTTTCAAGTCGTTTTTTACACTTAGAGAACTTTCTTCAAATTGTTTTGCCACATTCGCTTTCCGTCTAAGCCAATTAAGTTTGTCAACAGGAAGGCTGTCATCAACATAAATAAAAACAGTATAATTTAGCCTACATATTTCCACTGCAATATGTTGATTACGACTTTTCGCCAAATCTATGATTTTCAATCCCATTTCAAGTGCGATTCGATTAGAAAAACTGTCTAATTCTATTTTCTTGATCAACTCGTTTTCTTTTTTATTCTGTGTCATTGTTGAAATAGTTATTGCTAAGGTGAGTATTAAAATCAAATATTTTGTTGTGTTTTTTATATTCTAAGAATTATTAGATAAAGGTCTGTCGCTTTTCGGTCAGCTCGTTTTCGAGCTAAACTTTAATGATTTCGTTGGGTTTATACGTAAAAGTTTGTTTGTTTCACCTTCCATGTAAAGCGTTCTTTTTTTCATCCAATTAGTCTTGTTTTATTTCCAATAGGTTTAGTCACTTTTCCAGTTGGTTTTGTTTGTGTCAATTCTCTAATTGTGCTATTCAGTTTTAGTTCGAGCTCTATCGTAAATATTTTAAGTGTTCTTTTAGTATGTCAGAAGTCAACCGCTATATGTTTTTCTTTTTTTCTACACTGACCGCTAACGACCGAGGCTATGGGCATTTGGCGGTTTGCGGGAGCGTTCGCTGTCGTGAAACGACAAGGTGAATGCGGGAGCAAAGACCGTGAATTGCACGTCAGCCAGCCAATGAACATAGGCGTGTGTTAGGGGCTAGGTGCTTGGTTGTAAATCGGTCGTCTATATTTTATTTATTTTTAAGTTGTAATTTAAACAGAAAATCATGATAACAATAAAAAAGACATTAATGTCGAAATTTAGCAAAATAATAGATAGTTTTAAATCACTCAGTTTTTTTAGAAGAGTCTATAATTGGTTTTTCAATAGTCAACTTGTTGAATTTATTGATTCCTGTTTGCATGGTGGAATCTATATACTTATTTATATAGTTCTTGTCTATGGACTTATTTTCTATTTTATCGGAATGGTTATAGCTGATTATTGTTCCTAAAATTGAAATAATTATAGGGATAAAAAACAAAATTGTCAAAACAATTTGAGACCGTAAAAACTCGTCGCGCCTTTGATCTTTAAAAAACTTTACAATACCTTTTTTTAAATATTTTGTCCCTATGTCTGTAAGACAAACAGGATCAGCAACCGAAATTAATTTGTTGTCTAATAAATATTTTAAGGCGAAGTTTAAATCAATGTTAGTATCATAATCTTTAGAATATAGATAGTTTCGATCAATATTCTGATTTTTAATACTAAGAATGTAATTGCATATTTCAATCTGTTTTTCAGTTAATGGGTATTCTCTCATAGTCTATATTTATGACTTGTTCTTTATTTTTTTTTGCACTTGCCCCTAACACCCATATATGGGCAATAGAGTTACACATACTCTCCCAATCTAGTAGGATATGTGCAGTAGAGTTACACATATTTCCACTTTATATAAGTTTTCGATGGCTCTTTTTAATTAATTTCGCTCCAAAGATAAAAACAAATTATTACATTAACAACCTTTTCTGCTATTAATTGCCGGTTTGGTTTCGAGAGTGCTTTTGGCGGGTTTTATGAGGCAAGATTTCCTGTGTGTATAGACCCAATTTCATGATCATGAAAACGATTTTAATGGTGATGAAAATCAAATTAATGGTGAGGAAAACGATTTTAATGGTGATGAAAATCAAATTAATGGTGAGGAAAACGATTTTAATGGTGATGAAAATCAAATTAATGGTGAGGAAAACGATTTTAATGGTGATGAAAATCAAATTAATGGTGAGGAATACGATTTTAATGGTGATGAAAATCAAATTAATGGTGAGGAATACGATTTTAATGGTGATGAAAATCAAATTAATGGTGAGGAAATGCATTTTCATGGTGATGAAAATCAATTTATTGGTGAGGAAAATGATTTTAATGGTGAGGAAAATGCATTTTCATGGTGATGAAAATTGGTTATACTGTTTGTAATCAATAAACTGAGTCTGGGACAGGAAAATCACGGTAAGTGAGGGTATATTCTCAAAGCTTGTCAGTGTGTATTTTTTTCGAATTAATTGATTTGCACAGGTCGCTCCTCCGGAGCTAATTATATTTGTATTTGCGTCGTTCTACAAACGGTACGCTCCTCCGGAGCTTTGGTTATTGGTTTGGAAACGGTGTTTTTTCAACGTGGCGATAATAACGATAGGTAGGGACTTTGGTTGTGCTTGATGATTATACATTATATTGATGCCCAATATCAACATTGCTCCGGAGGAGCCGTACTGTTTGTAGAAATCGCGTGGAAATCAGAGTTAAGCTCCGTCGGAGCGTCCTGTTTTTTCCAGTTCTTTGTTTTTTTGTTTCTTCCTGAAACCGGTATTACAGCACAGGTCGCTCCTCCGGAGCT
>Ga0302272_1000499_pt1 | contig 17772 bp, 9 predicted proteins | sample III_Bog_N1_2_FD_198772 | JGI IMG/M metagenome (GOLD analysis project Ga0302272, IMG submission 198772) | Peat permafrost microbial communities from Stordalen Mire near Abisko, Sweden - III_Bog_N1_2 | ecosystem: Environmental > Terrestrial > Soil > Wetlands > Peat | place: Sweden: Abisko...
CAGAGATCAGGCATTTGCACTTGCAGGTTTTCTGTTATTGTTTTTTCCGATTTGGCTTCAAGCGTAATGGTTTCCGATGATTTTAATTCTACGGTTGAGCCTGTTTTATCGAAAATTACATAGCTCAACTGGAAGCTTTTCGGTTCATTGTAGTCATTACGCACTTGGGTGGAAACGGCTACCTTTGCTAACTTGCCAGACACTTCGGGATACCATACATGTACGCCTCCCGATGCTACCGAGTTTGCTTTTACCGGATCGGTAATATACAAATTGTCCGAAACAACCAATGAAACATTGCGGTAAATACCGCTGAAATAGCAAAAGTCCAGACTCTTGATCGGTTTTCCGGGAGGAACATCCGCATTATCCTGATTGTCGGCTTTTACCACAATGCGGTTTTGCTTTCCGTAAATAATTTCGTTGCTGATGTCGATGGAGAAGGGGAGATAGCCGCCCGTATGGGTCGTCAGCAGTTTGCCATTCATCCATACCTGAGCCTGTTGCATCACGGCTTCAAATTCGACGAATACCTTTCTGTTTTTCCATTCAGCTTTGGGGCTAAAGTCTTTTTTATACCAGCTTACTCCAACCCAGGGTTCAATAACTACCAATGGTTCTACTTTAGCTGTGTGAGGCAGTGTTGCCGTTTGCCAGTTGTCGAATACAAAGTTAGCCTCTGTAGGCAGTGCAGGCTGATTTGCTCCGAAATCTTCCTGATTCTTAAACTGCCAGTTGGAGTTAAAGTTTATTTTTTGTCGATTACCCTGCGCAAAGATCGGCGAAGTAATAAAAACAAATAAAAGAATTGGCAGTGCAATCTTTATTTTATTCGTTCGATGTGTTTGTTCCATTCTAAAATATGAATTTTGAATTATATTTTCTTGGTAATTGTTTTATCTAAATGCTCATCAATGAACTCATCTTTGCGAAATGCCAGTGCGAGACTCTAAGACGTCATTGCGGAGTCCAAAGACGTCATTGCGGAGTCCAAAGATGTCATTGCAGAGCTCCGAGATGTCATTGCAGAGCTCCAAGATGTCATTGCAGAGCTCCGAGATGTCATTGCAGAGTCCCGAGACGTCATTGCAGAGCTCCAAGATGTCATTGCAGAGTTCCAAGATGTCATTGCAGAGTCCGGAGACGTCATTGCAGAGCTCCAAGATGTCATTGCAGAGCTCCAAGACGTCATTGCAGAGTCCAAAGATGTCATTGCAGAGTTTTTAGATGTGTTTGCGAACTCCTCAGATCGCTTAGCTAAATCAATAAAACTCTTTGTTTGGTATTAAGAACGTTCTGCAGATCCTTTAGAGAGTCTCTGCCGGATCTTTAGAACGTTCAGTCTCATCCTTCTTTTTTATACCTATTTAAAAAGCTAATTTGCGAGACAACAAATTATTTCTTCTTTGTTTAATACCTGATTTATTTCCTTATTTGAAGGCATCCATGGCCACTGTTGGCTTTCCTGTGCTATCAAAAGCTCCCAATGTATAGTTTTTCCAGTTGCCGTATGCTTCCGGTTCCCAGTAAAATACGCCAAGCCCTTTGTTGCCGGTTACTGTTTTTGTTTTGGCTATCAGATCGGTCAGGAAGCTTTTGGCAATTGCCGGAGAGTCCCAACTCATGCCTACTTCGCAAATCATTATTTCTTTGCCGTACCGACTTACCATGTCATTCATGTTGGTCAGGCATTGTGTGTTGTAAGTACTCCAGTTAGTCGTACTTGGGTAGAGCGACATTCCGATGACATCCCATTTGGCCCCATATTTTGTTAGTCCGTCAAATATCCATCTGAATAGAGAATTATCCTGACCATTATTAATATGTACAATCACTTTTGCATTCGGGAAAACTGCTTTTACGGCATTGTATCCGGTGGTAGTCAGTGCTGCGTAATTTGACATATTTGTAGAAGCTCTACCATCTTCCCATAGCATTCCATCTCTTGTTTCGTTACCCACCTGTACCCATGTAGGTGTTATATTATTTGTCTTTAATACGTTTAAAACCTCAGTGGTGTGGGTGGTAACAGCTGTTTTCAGATCGGCAAAACTCAACGATGTCCATGCGGCAGGTTTTGTCTGGTTAGACGGATCGGCCCAGGTGTCGCTGTAGTGAAAATCGATCATGATGCGCATGCCCAGATTTTTGGCACGCAATGCTTTTACCAACAAATCCTGTGTGTTACACCAACCATCGCTTGGGTTTACCCAAACACGCAAACGGATGGAGTTCATTCCTAAACTTTTCATCAGTGCGGTAGCTTCCATGGCGGTGCCGGATGCATTGTAGAACTTGATGTTGCTTTTTTCCATTTCGGTAATCCAACTCAGGTCGGCTCCTTTGGCAAAAACGGTATCCGTTTTTGTAGTATCGGTAGTGCTGCTTGCCGGATTGCTCTCTTTACAGCCTGCGGCCGAAATGAGTACGGTAAATCCCAACAGGGCACCAAGTGTTTTTATAATAGTTGCTTTCATGGAAATTGTTTGTTCGTTGTTTTTATCTGCTTATTTAAATGCATCCAATGCCTTGCTTGGTTTTCCGTCTTCGCCCCACGCGCTTAAAGCGTAATGGCTCCAGCTTCGGGCTCCTTCGGGTTCCCAGTAGAAAACACCTAAGCCTTTATTTTCGGGAACCTCTTTTACCTTTTTGATAACAGCTTTCAGCATGTCGTAGGTGTTTTGTACTTTGGTATCTTCGCCACCGACTTCTACTACCATCACTTCTTTGCCGTAACGTTTTGCCATATCATTCAGGTTGTTTCCCAAATCATTTATGGATAAAGTATAATCGGGATTGCCATCCAGCCAAAACGGATAATAGGACATTCCGATAATATCATACTTGGCACCATGAGCTTTTGCTGCGTCAAACCACCAACGGAACCGCCCGTTGTTGTTTCCCTGATCGACGTGAAGAATAACCTTACTTGTAGGGCTTACGGCTTTAATGGCATCGTATCCTTTATTGATGAGTTGTACCAGTTGAGGCCAGTTATCAGTACTTCCTTCGGGGTAAATCATACCCGATGGAGTTTCATTTCCTACCTGAACCCATTCGGGTGTTACGCCGGCGGTTTTAAGCGCGGTCATTACATCAACCGTATAATCGTACAAAGCTTGTTTGAGCTGTTCGAAGTTTAGTCCTTCCCAGGCTTTGGGTTTTACCTGTTTGGAGGGATCAGCCCAACTGTCACTGTAATGAAAGTCGATCATCACACGCATACCGTTTTTCTTAGCCCTTACGGCCATGGCCACCGTTTCTTCTTTGCTGCAATGTCCGATTGCCGGATTGTCTGATGGATTTACCCAAGTGCGTAAACGAATGGAATTAATTCCCCGCTCTTTCAGTATTTTGAAACAATCTTCCTCTACTCCACGGTCGTTGTAAAACTTATATCCGCCGGCTTCCATCTGAGGTAACCAACTTATATCAGCTCCTTTGGCAAAAGATTTTTTAGACGGAGTTGCAGAGTTTATGTAATTTTCAGAAAAACACAAAGACAAAGGTAACAAACAGGCAACCACTAATAATTTGGAAAAAGAGGAGATGTTCATTATCGTGTATTTTATAATCTACACAATAGCTTAGAAATATGTAAGCTATTGTGTAGAAAAGTTCATAAAACTAATAGAATAATATTTCAATTATTGGGTAACACTGTATGTTCCTGATTTGAAATTAACCGTAATTGTATAGTTGCCGGAAGTAGCAGGACTTTGCATATTAACGCCTCCCCAGCTATTAGCAGCGCCACTTTCAATAATATCACCTGATGATGTATATGAACTTGCTGAGGAACCAATAGGCAACATATATGCCGGATCGCTCCACGTAGAAGCTGCTGTGATAAATGCATAACTCTTTCCTGCTGTTAAATGTATAGAAATTTTGAATGTATTTGCATCTATCTTGCTAAACTTCTGTGTTGCATCGGGAGCTGCCCAAGCCATTGGAGTGGCATCACCAACAATATACAAGTCGGTGGGTGCGGTCAGTAACGACGGGGCTGCAGTAACTGTATAAGTTCCGGTAATGAAATCTGCTACAACTTTATAAACGCCACTTGTGGCAGGTGTTATAATGTCACTTCCGGCCCATTGTGGTGTACTTGTTGACCCAGATGGCAAGAAGTTTCCCCCTGCTGACGGTTCAGAAGATGTTGCTGCTTTATATGCCGGATCACTCCATGCTGAAGCACTTGTTATGAAATCAAAACTTCCTCCACCGGTGAGTGAAACTAATAATGCAAAGCGATGATCATCTATCTGAACCATTTTCTGATTATCAGGTATTGGATAGCTCCAGTTGGATGCTACAGCACCACCTTGTAGATAGAGTGCTGATGGCATTGGATATTTAAATATTGTGCCTGCATAGTAAGGAGTTACATTAATGGTCAACACTTTGGAATATGCCGGCATTTGACTGAAAGCTAAATTCGATTTTAATCTTACTTTAATCTTACCTGCTACGTTAGGCGTCAGTTTCAACTTCAATGCTTTGAGGTTAAGAACAGAATCGGTATAAGAGGTCGCAAACTTGTTAGTAGCAACTTCATCTTCTATCGGTTTCGAAAAATCACCATTCAAACTATCCATCTGGATCGTAAATGTAACCGGTGTGCTTATGCCGTAAGCCAAAGAATCCCATTGAAGTGTTATAGCCTGATGGGTACTTGCATTGGTTTCGCTTAATGTAATATCGGAAGCACTGGCTTTAAAAGCAAATGCATCTTCAGTAGGGCTGGTGGCGACAGATAATGTTTCCTTGTCGCTGCATGAATATAAGCATGTGACACTTAATATAAGTGCAGACATCCAATAATATATATTTTTTGTATTCATCTTTATATTGTTTAAATACCGTGTATAAACGATGTTTGTTTTACGATTTTAGTAATTATCAATCTGCTTCAAATTCGGATTAGCCAACAAGTCGGAGGTTGGGATAGGGAACAAATTGTATTTGCTATCCACCGCTTTGCCTGCAAGTGCATTTCCTTTCCATGCCCATAAATAGTCGGCAGTAGTAAGTCTGTTGTATCGTACTAAATCGGTTCTGCGTTGTGCTTCCCAGTAAAGTTCTCTGGCTCTTTCGTCTAGTATAAAGTTCAGCGTAAGTTGCGACTGAGCAATATTACCCGAGGTACTGCTAGGATCATCTGCATAAGCACGTCCTCTCAATTGATTGATATATCTCAAAGCAGTTGTGATGTCTCCACCGGTTCCACCTCTTAATACAGCTTCGGCATAAATCAGGTATATTTCGCCTAAGCGGAATACCGGGAAATCAATATCGGATAAGTTATTGTACTTGTTGTTCTGAACAATGGTGCTACCATCTCTTTTCAGGTTTCTGTATTTGTAACCCGAGTATCCATCGGTTTTAGCTGACATACTTGTAACTTCCAGATTCTGTCCGGTGGTGTAAAACATAGCCCGTTTATCAACAGTAGTATCTGCTGTAGGGAAAAGAGCAGGTATTTGTTGTGTAAATCTGAAATTATCCCAGCTATCGGACAAGCCATTGACTGCAGCAGGAACTCCGGCTGCGCCAAGAGCTAAAAAGTTTGTTCCGCCCCAAGTTTCATTGCTGTTGTTGTAATTGATAGTGAAAATAAATTCGTTAGTATTTAAATTGTTGTCGCCAAGCATCAACCAGCTGTAGTGAGATTCCAACGAATACCCTGAGCTGATAACTTTACTACTGTAGGTTACTGCATCGGTATAATGATCGGTTCCGGTATAAACTTTCGCGTTCAGATACATTCTTGCCAACAATGACCAATCAGCCGCTTTATCGGCTCTTCCCCATTCATTGGTTTTGGGTGCTGCCAAATCGGCTTCGATATCTTTTAGTTCTTGTTCAATATATACAAATAAGTCTTTGCGTTGAATTTGTTCCGGAGTTGCGGTGATGATTGTTTTTTCAGTAGGGAATGGAGGATTACCATACAAATCCATCATTACCCAATAGTAATAAGCACGCAAATATCTTACTTCGGCACGAAACTGCTTGATAGTAGTGGCATCGGTACCGGTAAACCCTCTTGTTGCAATTTTATCATCACTCGACTCGTTGATGAAGTTATTACAATAGGTGATGTTTTTTAATACTGCGGTATAAACCTTTAGTATGCCTGCGGCATCAGCACTCCATGCCAATTGATGATACACTCCTTCACCATACGAATTCCAAGTGTTTACAGCTTCGTCGGTGGTGTATTCTTGCATGCTCCAGTAGTTTCGCAAGAAATCTCCGTAGGCCAGCGTGGAATAGATGGATACAAGACTTTGTTTGTAACCGGTCACTGAGCTGTACAGTGCATTATTATTAATATCATTCGTTGGTAATTTATCTAAATCACCGGTACACGAACTGGCACCTACTGCCAGTACAGTAATCATGGTACAGAACTTTATAGTGTTCTTAAATATATTGCTTTTCATTTTCTTTTTGTTGAAAGGTTAGAAATTAAGGTTCAATCCGATAGCAAAAGTGCGTGGAACCGGGTAAGCATTTTGGGTTCCGGAGTTCGTTTCCGGATCCAAACCGGTAAACTTAGTGATAGTAAATACATTTTGAACCGATGCATTTATTTTCAGTACAGCATTGCTATGAGGAAACAGTTTATCGAAAGTATATCCGATATAAGCGTTATCCATTTTCAGGAACGATGCGTTTTGCAAGTAGTAGTCACTGTAGTCTTCATACTGATTGGCATTGCTGAATTTCGAACTGTAATACGCTGTATTTATATTTTCAGAAGTTCCCCATATAGTGATTGCTTGTGTATTGTCAACCGGTTTATAGAAAATATAATTACCCAGGTTGGCGTGAAGCGATGTACCTATGCTCCACTTTTTGTATTGCAGGTTGGTGCTAAATCCGAACATATATTTAGGTATAGATGATTTGTTGCTTACATATCTATCCGAAGCATTGATCAAGCCGTCATTATTTACATCCACCATCTGGTCTTCAATCGGGTTTCCGTTTTTGTCGTAAACCTGATGATATAGATAGAAGGTATTACGACTATAACCTACTGTATTTACCAACGTTTTGTCGCTAAAAAGACCTACACCACTTCCGGAGTTCACACTTATCTTGGTAATTTTGTTTTGGTTGTAGGTAGCATTGAAACTGACATCCCACGACAAGTTTTTGGTTTGAAGAGCAATTGCTTTTACATCAAACTCAACTCCCTTATTTTCCATACTACCAATATTCATCAACATGGTTCCGGCATAGTTCAGACCAAGTGGAATCGTGATGCTGTTCAATAAGTCCTTGGTATTTTTCTTATATAGGTTTATGCTACCGGTGATGCGGTGATCCAGAAAACCATAATCCAAACCAATGTTTGTTGTTGCTGTTTGTTCCCATTTTAAGTCGGGATTATAGACCACAGGCAAAATAGTATTATACGATGTGTTTCCTATCGTGTATTTGTATTGGTTAGTACCGGTTGTATATAAAGGCAAACTATAGTAGTTTAATGCAGTACCATCTACGATAAGATCTTGTTGTCCGGTAAGTCCGTATCCACCACGTAATTTCAAGTCGGAAATCACTTTATTGTCTTTCAAGAAGCCTTCGTCTTTTATTTTCCATGCAAGTGCTACCGATGGAAATAGACCCCAGCGGTTGTTCGACCCAAAACGTGAAGAAGCATCATCGCGTACAGTGGCGGTTAGTAAGTATTTTTCGTTGAAAGTATAATTTGCTCTTCCGTAGAAAGACACTATAGAATGACTAGGCTTGTCAACAGGGTAAGCCGGATCACTGTTTTCAATTTTTACTCCGGCAGCATTGTAAGATGCATACAAATAATTGGATGTCAGATAATCATTGTATGAATATCCGGCTGTAACATCAAATTTACTTTTAGCCGACGGCAATTCTTTTGAATAGAACAAATAAGATTCGAACAGCTTATTATTTACTTTCTGCAATGGATCAGCAGTGTAGATAGATCCTCCGGCTACATTCGTAGCAAAATAATTGGCTGGAGAACTGTAGCTATTTGTTTTTTTCGATACATCATATCCGGCATTTACATTAATATGTAAGTCGGGTAAGAAGTGTAAACTATAATCAAGTTGTATGTTTCCTACGCTTCTGTATGTTTTATTTCTGTTTTCTACTTGTTCGAGCATACTTACCGGATTAGTAATGGTAAGACTTGGGTTGGATTTGTACTGGGTATACTGGTAATATCCACCAAATGTCTGATCGTCTACATGTACCGGTTGAGTGGGATCAAAATAGGTTGCAACCCAAATAGCCTTTTCGTCAGCTACGCGTTCGTTTTCGTACGATCCTTTTACATTTACGTTTACTTTTAAGTGGTTATTGAAATAAGTAGGATTCAAACTCAAAGCCACTGTAGCTCTTTTGTAGTTTCCGGTTTTCAAAATACCATCCTGATCCAGGTAACTGCCAGAAATACGATATGGAAGCGATTTGTAGGCTCCGCTGACGCTTAAATTATAATCGTGTGCCAATGCAGTCTGAAAAATTTCTTTTTGCCAATCGGTGCTGGCTGTTCCCGGAGCTGTAGTGCTGCTGCCTAGTTGGCTTACAAGTGCACGGTATTGATCGCCCGATAGTACAGAGGTTTTTTTTTGTAACGTTGAAACTCTTACATTCGAAGAGAAGTCAATCTGCATTTTTCCTTTGTGTCCTTTTTTAGTAGTAATAAGGATTACACCGTTAGAAGCTCTGGAACCGTAAATAGCTGTTGCAGATGCATCTTTTAGAACTGTAAAGTTTTCGATATCGTTGGGGTTGAGTTGGCTGAGCATACCAGGTCCGCCATTCCATCCTTCAACCGGTACATTATCAATTACGATCAAGGGGTCGTTGCTTGCTGATAAGGATGCACCACCCTGAATCAGGAATGAGCTTCCGGCTCCTGGTTTGCCACTGGATGGTAATACCTGGACACCGGGGATTTTACTGGCTATTAAACCTTCAGCATTGGTGCTTGGACCTTTTTGGAAGTCCTTAGAACTAACGGAAGATATATTACCGGTTAAATCTTTGGTCTTTCGTGTACCATAACCTACCACCACTACTTCTTCCATATTGGTAGAAGCTGGTTTTAATTGCAGGTTGATAACATTTTTGGCTGCTACAGGCACCGTTTGAGTTTCGTAACCGATGTATGAGAACACCAGTGCTGTTTTTCCGGCTGGAAGTACAATCGAATATTTTCCGTCTACGTCGGTAATACTTGCAGCGTTTGTTCCGGGTACCGAAACGCTGACACCGGGTAGGGTCATTCCGGTCTCGTCTTTTACCGTACCGCTAATCTTTTTTTGATTTGATGGCTGCTGTGCCGAGAGGTCTGCTAGTCCAAGAATGTTTGGAGCGTACAGCATTACTACCATCATTATTGCCATTCGAAAATGACTCAGAAGTCTTAAATAAGTGTTTTTTCTCATGATTTTTTTTGTGTTTTTTTTGGTATGTATGAAAGAATACCGGTTAGCTTATATACTATTGCTCCGGTTGCGCTTTCAACATTACAAATATAGATAAATAGAAGTGCCGAAATGAAGCACAAATAGGACAAAGAGCAGAACAAAAAAGACATGAAGGTGTTTTTGTAATCTTATTTTAATAAGACAACTTACATATAATTAATGTATTATTTGTTTAGTTGTGAATTTATCAAATTGGACATGTTGAAAAGCTAAGCGATATATGCTGCTAAGATCTGCAAAGTGTTTCGTACAATAAAGCAAATGATCGGGCATTCAAAAACAGAGGACTCCGGTTACCCGTGAGTCCTCAAAAAGATAGTGTTCAGTATCCGAAATCTTATTCCATAAACTGCTTCGGTGTTTTTCCGTATTTGGCCTGGAAGCATTTGGAAAAATAGGAGTAATTGGAAAAACCGACCAGATACATAACCTCTGCCACCGAGAATTTTTTTTGTGCCAGCAGCATGGCGGCTTTTTTCATCCGGATGGATCGTATATAATCCACCGGAGTGAGTCCGGTAAGTTGTTTTATTTTCCGGTAGATCTGTTTGGTGCTGATGCCCGATTTTTCACTCAGGGCATTTACACTTAAATCGGTGTCGGCAACTTTGTCTTCAATGATTTTGGTGATGTTGGCCAACCATTTTTCGTCCCACGACTCGGCTTCAATTTCTTTGGGACTGCTCAATGTCTCCAGTCGTATCTTCTCTTCCAGTTTTTCCGTGGTTCCTATCAGTTGCTTGATGCGCAGTAAAAGCATATTGGTGTCGAAGGGTTTCGACATAAACGCATTTACGCCCAGCTTAAGACTTTCTTCTTCGGTAAGCTTATCGTCTTTGGCAGTAAGCATGATGATGGGGACAAGCGATAAAACGTTGTTCTTCCTGATCTGTTTGCACATATCCATGCCGTTCATTACTGGCATCATTACGTCGGCAATAATCAGGTTGGGGGTGTGTTTCACGGCCATGTCCAGCCCGGTTTTACCATTGTGTGCTATCAGACAGCGGAAGGTAGATGACAGCGATTCGAAGATAAAGTCGCAAATCTCGGCATTATCTTCTACAATTAAAATAAGCGGTTTATCTTTCTCCAACACTGTTTCGTCGGCAGTTTCGTTCGTTGGTAGCTCAGTAGGGGTGAGGTGCGCCTGATTTTCGATTACCGGAAGTGTTACGCTGATGCTGGTGCCACGGTCTTCCTCGGAAGTGATGCGGATGGTTCCACCGTGCAGTTCCACAAAGTTTTTCACCAGATACAATCCGATGCCACTACCTTCTTTGTCGTGCACAGTCTTTCGCGATTGGAAGAAACGGTCGAAAACAAATGGCAAATCTTCGGGCGGTATGCCAATGCCGGAATCGGTAATGCGGATGATCAGTTGGTTTTCGTTTTGTTCGGAACTGTCAATTTCCAGTGTTACCGTTCCGTCGGGTTTCGAAAATTTGCAGGCATTCGAAATTAGGTTATTTAAGATTGATTCCATCTTCAGAATATCAATACTAACCAATACTTTGTCGGTTTTGCTAGTAAAAACCGGCGTGATGTTTTTGTCGGCCAATGCTTCTTCGTACACCGAGAAAATGCTGCGGGCAAATTCGATAAACTCAACCTGCGAAAGTATCAGACCCGAATGGAAAGACCCATCGAAACGCTCAATGCCTATAACCTGCTGGATGAGGGTGTTTAGTTTAAATGCATTTTGCTGGACGAGGCTGAGTTGTTTTTTCAATGCCGGATTTTTAGCTTCCAGAATCAACTTGCTTATGGGGGCAATGATGAGGCTCAGAGGTGTTTTAAACTCATGCGACACATTGGTGAAAAAGTCAATCTTCAGTTTGGAGAGTTCCAATGACTTTTCTTTTTCAATACTTTCTATCCGGATGCGGTGTTTCTCGCGGTAGTAGCGGATAATCCACATCAGTAAACTGATAATGAGGAGTATGTAGAACATCTTTGCCCAGATGCTGTAATACCACGGTGGACGAATGATGAGCTGAAAATCGAGCCCCGACAGCGTGACTTTAGCTTCGGAGTTTAGCCGCGCCACAGTTAGTTTGTAGCTTCCCGGTGCCAGATTATTGTATGCTATACGGTTGGAATTTGGCTTTACGGTGCGCCATTGTGTGTCGATGCCTTCCAGTTGATACACATATTTATTATCGTCGCCCTGCGAAAAGGCAAAGTCCGAAAATTCCAGCGTTATATTGTTCTGGTTGTGGGGCAGCGTTATTTCTTTTGAATAACGAATGCTGTTGCCTTTGTAGTCCAGTCCCGGCTGAAAGAGGCGGTCGTTGACATACAGAGCCGTGAGGGCAAGTGGTAGGTTGGTTTTTTTTTGCCGGATGATGGAGGGCGAAAATACCACCAGTCCGTCCACCCCTCCCAGGTAGATTTTATGATTGGCCGGGTCGTAAAAGCTGGATGTGAAAGCTTTGTTCGACAAACTGACGGAACGGATGCTCAGACTTTTTTTATCCAACACAAAAGTACCGTCGGAAGTGGTAACCCAGATATGATTATTTTCCTCGGTAAGCAGGTTGACGCGGCAATCTTTGAATCCATCGTATTTGATGGCTTGTACTTTGTTCGTTCGTGGGTCAATACGGGTTAATCCTCCGGCAGAACCTACCCATACAAAACCTTCTTTGTCACAAATCAGACAACTGGCATTTCCGTTGGGCGAAGTTGCATCGGCCGACAGCATGGGGAAACGGGTGATGACGGCTGTTTGGGTATTTATTTTATTGATACCATTATTATAGGTCAAGGCCCACACATTACCCTGATGGTCGGGTAGGATGCTGTTGATAAAGTTGTCGGACAAACCGTATTTATTCGGTTGCTTATAAAAGTTTTGTTCGGCTATGTAAAACCCCGATTGGGTACTGATCAGTTTGGCTTTATCGACCACAAAAATACCTCCCAGGCAGGTGGATATCCACAGCCGGCCACGGTTGTCTTCGAATAGTTTGTAAGCCCAGTTGGCATTGCGCGTCCGGCTCTTGTCGATGATATTGTAATGGATAAACTGCTTTCGGCCGTAGTCGTAGCGATTGATGCTGCCGTCGGTTGCCACCCACAGGTTGCGGTCTTTGTCTTCGTAAATGCATCGAATCCGATTGTGCGAGATGGGGTAACGCGCGTCGCCCATTTTGTACCAAATGCAGGTTTTGCCGTCGGGCGAAGTAAATATCAGTCCGTTGGTGCCACCATACCAGAAGTTATGGCGCGAATCGCGGAATATGGCTTGTAGCTGATTGCCATCGCCTATTCCGGTTATTTGCGAAATGGGTGTGTACCGATAGGTTTTGTTGTATTTAAACAGCGACACTCCGTAGTCGGTACCGAACCAGGCATTTTTCTCGCGATCCACAAATATGCTCCAGATAATATTATTGGTTAACGATTTGCTGTAGCGCGAGTCATGCACAATGTGTTTGATCAGGTGCTGCTCTTTGTTGTAGAGGTACAGTCCGTTGTCGGTACCCAGCAGCAGGTTTTGGTTTTGGTCCAGTGCCAGCGATTTGATGGAGTTGCCGGTAAATTCGGCTACCCGCTCCACCGATTTTGTTTGCGGGCTGTATTTAAACAGGTTTCCCTCGGTGCCTACCCAGATGCAATGGCGGGCAGGGTCTTCGAGCAGGGAGTTTACCAGCAAACTGTTTTTGAACGATTGCACCGGGAGGTCTATGGTCTGAAAATGTTTAGCACCGGGGCTGAGGTAGCACAGGCCATTGTAGGTGCCTACAAACAAAGTGTTCTGACTTGATTTGAGTAAAGAGTAAATGGTGCGGTGCGGTATGCCCGATCCTTTGCCCGATCGTACAGTGTTAAGTTGCCGGGTGTTTACATTGTATAGGTACAAACCATTGAGAGAGCCTATCCACAGAAAGTTGCCGGTAAGTGCCAACGAGCGAACGTCCGAAGGGAAGTTTACTTCCGATTTTTCGAATGCGTCGGTTTCAAGGTTGTATATCAGTATGCCATTGTCCGACCCCAGACACAGATGTTTGGCGTCTAAAAGTATTCCGCAGTTTATTTTGGTGTTGGATGGGTTATTGTTGTCGGTAAACGGAAAGATATGCCGTTGCATGCTGTAGCCGTTGTAGCTGAATAGTCCTTTGTCGGTGCCCATCCACACCGCGCCCTGCTTGTCTTGTATAAAACAGTTGACCACAGAAGCATCCGTATTGAGGTATATGTTTTCGAACTCGCGGTAGCTGTCTGCTTGAGCATTTGCCGTGAGGCTGACAATGCAGCAACTGATGAGTATGAATATTTTGAAATGATACTTACTGGTCATTCTTCTTTTTTTTCGCGGCAAAGATAGGTCAATTTTTGAAGATGGTTACGTTGCCCGATTTATCTTTAGCTTAATAAATAACAACAAACCCCACAAAGCATGAAGTCTTTGAAGGGTTTAAGTTGAGAGTCGGTGCAAGGCTTGAATTTATTCAATCAGATTGCATTAATCTATGCGTTTTGTGCCATTTGTATGCTTGTGATACAGGCCGCTCCTCTGGAGCTTATTGTTTTCATGTGCTTAATATTCTACAAACAGAATACTCCTACGGAGTTGTATTTTATAAATACAGAATACAAGCTTTCTACATGTTTGCCGTTTACCTGTAATTCAAGATGGCTAATGCTCCGTAGGAGTATTCTGTTTGTAGCAAATCCAGATTACAACTGCCCTAAGCTCCGTAGGAGCGACCTATTTTCGTTGTGCAATACCTGATCACCTAGGTTCTTTAGCTCTGAAAATGAACAAATTTTCGCGAATAAGATTTGTAGTTGAATATTGTTTATTGAAACTCAATTCAATCAAATTGCGTTGATTTGTGCATTTTGCGTATTTTGCGTGCTAAAAAAAACGGAGGCAGTCCCCGAAAAATCAAGCCTTCGGTGTAATAGGATCTTCGGTGTTGGTATTTTTACCATTTTTGCGTCGGGTATCGCGCGCTTTCAGTTCGGTTTTATAATGTGATGTAAGCTCGTTGATTTTCGCAGCCGGAGTTGCATAATCTATGTCGTCGTATTCCAGACTGTACAGTTCAAATGCATCAAAAAAGGTGGTAATTGCTTCATTCGTTTCGGAGCGGATGGCTTCTGAGTCTACTATTTCTGCTTCTGCTTTCGTTTCGGTACGCAATATGTATTTCGATGCAAATTCGGTGTTTGCGGTTCGCAGTTCGTCAACAAACAGAGTTAAATGCAGCGTTGATACAGCCGCTGTAATTCCCGGTGATGCGGTTATGTCGCTCAAAAAATCATTCAGTCGTTTGGTTTTAGCATTCTGTCCGTCGCCTGAAATGTCTCGCCCGTGTTTATCCAGCAATCTGTTTAGTAAATCCAGTTGTGAAGAGAATGATTTTAATCCTGAACTTCCCAGATTTTTTACTTGTTTTACCAACGCATTGAAAATTTGGCTTCGTTGTACATCCAGTTGATGAATCAGGTTACTGAATTCGCTGTCCTGGTCCTGAGCTCTCACCTTGTCGAGTTCCGGTATCAGGGCTAAGATCCGGTCGAAAGTTTTTTTTAGATGTAATAATTCGGCATTGAATTTTGAGAAAATGGCCACTAATTGGCTTACAAACATGCAGTACTCGCTGTTGCGGAGGTGGCTTAATCTTACGCGAAGGATGGATACTTTCATAAAAACAATATTTGTGAATTAATAATAGTAATTGGTTGCTGCAAAGATAAAATTTAGTTTTTGAATAATGAAAAAGAGATGCTTGAATTTTAAAGATAATAAATCTTTTTTATTTCTTTGCAGCTTGTTTTATGTTGTATTCATACTTTTAAAAATACATTTATCGGTATAAAACAATTGCTTTTTAGCTTATAAGTACCAATAGTCCATTGCAATTTAGTTTCTCTTTTATGAAATGTCCAACCGCCCGTGGTAGTTTGCCACTTTTTTTTAGGAAATGCGAAACCGCCCGGGGTAGTTTGTCGCTTATTTTAAGGAATGCGAAATCGCCCATGGTAGTTTATCACTTTTTTTAGGAAATGTCCAACCGCCCATGGTAGTTTGCCAATAAATTTAAGGAATGAGCATCCGCCCGGGGCGGACAGCCACTATTTTTAAGGAATGCCAAACCGCCCATGGTAGTTTGCCATTATTTTTAAGGAATGTCAAATCGCCCGGGGCGGATTGTCATTATTTTTAATAAATGCCCAACCGCCCAGGGCGGAATGGCACTTTTTTTTCAAAACCTGTTTCCGCCCGGGGCGGCCGGGCAAAATAAAACCGGAAAAGGGTAGGTGCAGAGGTAGGAGGGTGATTTAAATTTTGGATGAATGGAATTTGTCTTCGTTCCATTGGAAATAATTATTTGTTAACATCGTTATCTGATAAACTTTATATCTGAAACTTTGCAAGAGATTTCTCACTTCGTTCGAAATGACAATCAATGTTTTATGTTTGTGGATGGTGGTAGGTTGGCGGCGTAGCCGCCAACCTACCACCATCTCTTACGAAGAGGATGTAATAATCTGTCATTCTGAACGAAGTGAAGAATCTACTATTCTTTACCGGACAATAATTATTTGTTAACCTCCAGTTCTGCATTTTATTCTTCCGTCCCATTTTAAAACATTTTCCGTACATTTGTAACTCTTAAAGAACCAATGAAATTCTACTCATAATAAAATCACAATTATGGCTATTATCAAACCGTTTAAAGGTATTCGTCCTCCCAGGAATTTAGTAGAAAAAGTGGCTTCGCGCCCTTACGATGTGCTGAATTCCGACGAAGCACGTACCGAAGCCGAAGGCAATCCGATGTCTCTGTACCATATTATTAAACCTGAAATAGATTTTGGCCCCGGAATGGACGAACATCAGGAGGAAGTGTACCGGAAAGGGGCCGAAAACTTTGCCCGCTTTCGTGCCGAAGGATGGTTGGTACAGGATGAGGTGGAGAAATATTATGTTTATGCCCAGACGATGAACGGCAAAACGCAATACGGACTGGTGGTGTGTGCTTGTGTGGACGATTATTTGAAAGAGAATATAAAAAAACACGAGCTTACCCGGCGCGATAAGGAAGAAGACCGCATGAAACACGTTCGGGCAAACAATGCCAATATCGAACCGGTGTTTTTTGCCTATCCGCATCAGTCGGAGCTGGATGCCATTGTAACCGAAACGGTAAAAAAGGCGCCTATGTACGATTTTGTGGCTCCCGACGATGGCTTCGGTCATCATTTCTGGGTTATTGATGATGCTAAAACCATTGCCCGCATCACCGAATTATTTGCTGCCATTCCGTCGCTTTACATTGCCGATGGTCATCACAGGAGTGCGGCAGCAGCGCTGGTGGGCGACGAAAAACGCCGACAAAACCCGAATCATACAGGCGGTGAAGAGTATAATTACTTTATGGCGGTTTGTTTTCCCGATAATCAGTTGAACATTATTGATTACAACCGGCTGGTAAAAGACCTGAATAACATGACCGATGAGGAATTTCTGGCTAAACTGTCCGAAAATTTTGATGTAGAATTAAAAGGTAGGGAGGTTTATAAACCTAATAAATTGCATAACTTTGCGTTATTTTTGTCGGGTAACTGGTATTCGCTTACGGCTAAGCCCGGAACCTACAACGATAATGACCCGATAGGAGTGTTGGATGTTACCATTTCGTCTAACCTTATTCTGGACGAAGTTCTTGGAATTAAAGATCTTCGCAGCGATAAGCGCATTGACTTTGTGGGCGGAATTCGTGGCTTGGCAGCATTACAAAAGCGCGTTGATAGTGGTGAGATGCGCGTAGCACTGGCTCTGTATCCGGTTTCGATGAAACAACTGATTGACATTGCCGACAGCGGTAACATTATGCCGCCTAAAACAACCTGGTTCGAACCTAAATTGCGTTCGGGTCTGGTTATTCATGAACTGATTTGATGATAATTGCTGACTACCTATTTATAAATTGCTAACCAAGATAATATGCGTATTAAAGTCTCTTCATTTGTTATTCTGTTAGTTGCCGCTTTTATTTTGCAGGGTTGTAGTTTAAAAGCCCGCATAAAAAGAGCAGATAAACGTTTTTCGTATGGCGAGTATTATGCAGCGTCCGAGCTTTATCGAAAAATATCAGGCAGAATTCCGTATGATCAGAAACCACTCCGCGCGCGCATCTATTTTCAGCAGGCCGAGTGTTACAGGCTTATAAATTACAACCGTGCCGAGCAGGCTTATGTCAATGCCGTTCGGTATAAATATCCCGATCCTGTGTTGTATCTGCACTACGCTCAG
>Ga0302272_1000502_pt1 | contig 17733 bp, 13 predicted proteins | sample III_Bog_N1_2_FD_198772 | JGI IMG/M metagenome (GOLD analysis project Ga0302272, IMG submission 198772) | Peat permafrost microbial communities from Stordalen Mire near Abisko, Sweden - III_Bog_N1_2 | ecosystem: Environmental > Terrestrial > Soil > Wetlands > Peat | place: Sweden: Abisko...
ACCAGAAACTCTATATTGACCTTGCATTTTACAGTGAAATGAGAGAGCGATTCGGAGCCACAGCAGGCGACTTTGCTCAGGCTTATGTTATTGCACATGAGATAGGTCATCATATTCAAAATCTGATGGGAACAGCAGGCAAAGTGGATAACCTCAGAGGGCAGTTGAGCGAGGCAGATTACAACAAATATTCAGTGTGCCTTGAACTGCAGGCCGATTTCTATGCCGGAGTCTGGGGGCATTATATGCAAGGCAAAGGATATATTGAAAAAGGTGACATTGAAGATGCGCTCAATGCTGCGAATGTAATTGGCGACGACCACCTGCAAAAACAAGCTCAAGGCTATGTCACACCCGAATCTTTTACGCACGGAACATCAGAACAACGCATGTTTTGGTTCAAAAAAGGTTTCGATAGTGGCGATCTGAGTCAGGGCGATACCTTTAAAACCTATGGACTCAGGCTGTAAACCAACAGTTAGTCCGATGATTTATTCGCCTGCAATTTGAAAGGTGTCTAAAAAGATAAACAGCCATAGAACTTATTGTTCTATGGCTGTTTATTATTTTAGTTGAGTTTAAAGGCAATAGGTATCGTGTATTTGACCCGAACCACTTGTCCTCGCTGCTGCCCGGGGATCCATTTTGGCATATTGTACAACACCCGACATGCTTCTGCGTCAAGAAGAGGATCTAAACCTCTTACCACGTTTACACTTGTGATACTTCCATCAGTTTCAACAATAAATTGGGCAATAACCCGACCCTGAATGCCTTTTTTCTGAGCTTCGGTGGGATATTTAATGCTGCTGGCCAAATATTTACCTAATCCATCTACTCCTCCTGGAAATTGCGGCATAGTTTCTACGACAGCAAAAACCACATCGTTATCTTTCTCTTTTGCTTCGGTTGGTGTGGATCTATAACCCACTACAACCACCTCTTTCATCGATGCTTTTTCAGCAGCTTGTTTTTCTGGCGCTTTTTTCTCTGTGTCTGCTGTTGTGGTTTGCACCTTGGTTTGTTCTTGTTTCTTTTGAACGATAACTGTTTCCTTTGTTTTAGAGGGAGTGGGAGCTTGTGTTACCTCTTTTGTTTGTGCATAACTCACTAAAATAAGACATGCCAAAGGCAGCACCAGTAAACTTTTCAGGCAAGTCAGCTTGTTTGATTTTTCTTGTTTCATGATTTTTATACGGTTAAAGATTAATGGGAAAGCAAAATGGAGAGATACGGGATAATAATTTTGTCCGATACTGTATTTGATAAGAAGATTCAGATATTCTTGCTTGAAATCGCTGTTTTTGAGCGTTTTATGGTCGGCAATGTATTCGCAATTTTCTTGTATGGCGCGGGCATAAAGCCAAACTAAAGGGTTGAAAAATTGAATAATACAAAGAAGTTTAGATAACCATAAGTCGATATAATGACGCTCTGCCGTATGAATCGACTCATGTTTCAAAATCAGCTCCAACTCCTGTGGCGAGGTAATGTCTTGAGGAATAAAAATGTATTTCCCGAATGAAAATGGAGCCAGAGAATTGTTTGTAAGAATAATATTTCGTTGAGGATAATCGGTTTCTTTATGCTTAATGGTATTGATAATCTTCACGATTGCAATTAAATAGCGCGATGTAAGTATGATGGCAGTTATCGCGTAAATTGCCAGTAAAATATTTTTCCAGGTGAAAAAAGTGGGGGTGTCTATTACGGTTGCAAATCCATTTTCTGCCATCACTGTTCCAACGGCAGCATGGCTCGGCACCGTACGATAAATGATCACAAATGGCATTATCAATGCAGCCGCCATTCCGGCTAAAAGGAAAAAGCGTTTGAAATCATGCAATGTCGTTTTTTGTAATCCGAAACGGAAAACGACATAAAACGCAAATAACCAAAGCGTTGATTTGACAAGGTATTCAAAAAATGTATCCATGGTGAGTTGGGAGATTATTTGTCAACGTCCTTTTTAATTTCGTTCATCAGCGCATCCAAATCATTCAACGAGAGATTGTTTTCTTTTACGAAAAACGAGGCCATAGAAGCAAATGAGCCATTGAAATAGTTGTGAATCATCGACCCTATCTGCTTTTTTGTATATTCTTTCTTCGACACCTTCGGGATGTATAAATAAGTTCTTCCGTAGGCTTTGTGCGCTATAAATCCTTTTTGTTCAAGAATTCGAATCACAGTCGAAACGGTATTTCTCGAAGGTTTGGGGTCGGGAAATGCTTCGCGCACATCTTGTACGATACCTTCTCCCAGATCCCAAAGAATCTGCATGATTTGTTCTTCTGCTTTTGTAAGTTGTGTCATATCCTTTTTTTTACGCAAACATACGACTAAAAACATAGTCATACCAAATTTTGGGCGTTAAAAATGACTAAAAACATAGTCGAATATTGGACTGTTTGAGGTTGACATTTATAATATGTTTATTTCCTGATAAATACAGGTTGTTTGTTGTATTGGGTATATTTTTTCTAGATTGAAATTACACGTTTGCTCAAAAGAGTGTAAATTAGAGTCAGCACTTAAGATATTTTGCTAAATTTGTCGCATCAACTGCCGTATAGTACATTGAACCAATAATCTGTTTTTCTCATGAGCATATTTAATCATTATCAAAGCGTTTTTCTATTACTGTGGCTTGGTTGTTGTCAGATGGCAGTGGCTCAGGTTGATAGTGTTTCAGTGAAAAAGGCGGCAATGGAGGCTCAAGAGAAATCGACAGAACAACCCAAAAAATCGTATTTTGAATCTTCACTAACCTTTTTGTCTTCAAATATTTATAATGGACGAAAAGACTCTTTGACATCTCAATACACCACCACTTCAATAGGCTATTGCAACAAGTTAGGTTTTTATATTACCGGCAGTTTGTCCTTTTTATCTAATGTAAAAGAAAGCAGGATTGACCTGTTTGAGTTAACTGCCGGATATGACTTCTCAATTATCAAGGATATTCTCGCAGCGAGTGTTTCTGCAAATAAAGATTACTACAACAGTCAAAGTACCTCTGTGAAAAGTGGAGAAAAAGGGAGTTTGAACGGTTCTTTGAGCTACGATCTTGACTTTTTACAATTAGACCTTGGCGCAGGAATGCTATTTGGAACAAAAAATGATTTCAATAGTAATTTATCACTGGCACATGCATTTAGCATTGAAGCCGAAAATGCATCTTCGTGGTCTTTTACACCTACGGTAACGGCTAACTTAAGTACTCTCCATTTTTATGAAGCATACACAAACCGGAAAGTCCAGAAAATAACAAAGAAAAAAGATGTTACTTCCACCGTGACCAGTGTCACTATTGTGAACAATCACCATGGACTTACATTAATGGATTATGAAGTAAAACTTCCAATGGTGTATGAGTCGAAAAAATGGGGCGTGTCTTTAACACCTCAATTAGCAATACCCCAAAATTCAATCAATACAACTACCACCACTACTCAGGTTTTTAAGAAAAAAGCGTCAATTGTGACCACGGAAGACACGACTCCGGATTCAGAGAAAAATCTGAGACCACTTTTCTATGTAGAAGCAGAAATTCATTTTAATTTATTCACAGGCCGCGAAAAAGCGAAGTGATTTATAGCGATCAATGACATTGACTAACTTATATCGAAAGATATAGAAAATGACATTGAAATACAGCTTTTACTTCAGGAATTTATTTGTTACTTTTGTAGCAGAAAAATTCGGATAAAAAAACCAGCTATGAAGCGTGTCATAATTTCTATATATCTGCTAATCTTCCTTTTCCCTTTTGGCACAATATTTGCTTCTACTTTTACTGTAACCATCGACGCGGGGCACGGAGGCAAAGACCCGGGAGCTATAGGCTCGTTTGCCAAAGAAAAGAATATCAATCTTGGCGTTGCGCTTAAGGTGGGACAGCTTATAGAAAGCAAATATTCTGATGTAAAAGTGGTATTTACACGAAAAACAGATGTATTTATTCCTCTGGAAGAACGCGCAACCATTGCAAACAATGCGCATTCAAACTTGTTTCTTTGCATTCACACCAATTCTTCGCCAAGTTCAGTTGCATCGGGTGCGGAGACATACACGCTGGGGCTTGCCAAAACTCCAGCAAATATGAATGTGGCGCGCAGAGAAAACTCCGTGATTCTATTGGAAGATAACTACAAGCAACGTTATCAGGGATTTAATCCCAATTCTACCGACTCTTATATCATGTTCGAGTATATGCAGGACAAGTATATCGACCGTAGTGTGCAGTTTGCCTCTGACGTGCAGGCACAATTTTCGGCCACCGCAAAACGTTCTGATAGGGGTGTACGTCAGGCCGGTTTTTGGGTGCTTCACCGTACGGCAATGCCGGCAGTTTTGGTAGAAGTTGGGTATATTTCAAACCATAACGAAGAAGAATTTCTCAGTTCACCGGAAGGTCAACAACGTTTGGCAGAGTCAATTGTAGCAGCCTTTGGTAAGTTTAAACATGAACATGAGCGACGTTCGGGCAAAGCTTCGGCAGCGGTCGATAACGAAGATTCAGCCAATATTAACCGCTCGCAAAAAGAGCCTGAAGTAAATATTGCCCGTCAGGACGAGAGTGTAAAACCAACTGCACACAACAGGAAATCAAAACACCAACAGGTGGTTGATGTGCCAAAAGAAAAGGTTAAAAACACTGAAAATCAAGAACAAACAACAACTGTTGCTCAGGGTTTGGTATTCAAAATTCAATTCTATACTTCGCCCACTAAACTACGCAACAATAGTTCAAAGTTCAAAGGGATAACCGATGTGGCATATTATAAGGAAAGCCAAGCGTATAAATACACCACCGGCGAATCGGCTGATTATAACGCAGTGGTGAATAAATTTAGGAAGTTGACCAAAATATTTCCCGATGCTTTTATCGTAGCATTTCAGGGTGATGAGAAGGTGCCTGTGCAAGATGCAATAAAACAATGGAAAAAGAACAAACACTAACACATGGAGCTAACTACGAAAGTCGGGATAAGTTACATTAGTCCTTTTAAAATCAAAACAATCTACAAATGAATATCTTAACAGGAAAAGGTCGCGAAATTCGTATCGGAATGATGGTAATTCTTGCCATCGGATTACTTTTTTTCGGACTCAATTATTTAAAAGGAGTGAATATTTTTTCTCCCACAAACTATTACATCGCTATTTATAAGAATGTGGATGGGCTTGTGCCTTCCAATGCAGTCTATATCAAGGGCTTCAAAGTGGGACAAGTGGACAAAATCAAATACGATTTCAGTCGCGACAGCTCTTTCATGGTGTATATCAGCATCAATAAGGACCTGAAATTGCCCAAAGGAACCCATATTGAGTTGGCTGATGCCGGTTTAATGGGTGGAAAACAGATCAATCTGGTGCTGGGTTCTCCTTCGCAAACTTACTACAACTCAGGCGACATCATAGAATCGACTGTGCCACTCACCTTGATGCAAACTTTACGTTCCGGTCTTTTGCCCAACCTCGAAAAAGTAGTGCCAAAACTCGATTCTCTTATCACTACCCTGAATGCGGTAGCTGCCAACCCGGCTATAGGCAAGAGTTTATCGTCTCTCGAACATACCACGGCGAATCTGGATCAGACTTCGGCACAACTTAAAGTGTTGATGAGTAAAGATGTTCCGCAAATTCTTACCAAGGTCAATACCATGGCCGATAACTTTACTGCCGTAAGCGGTAATTTACGGAAAGTTGATTTTGCGGCTACCATTGCCAGCATCAATCAGACACTGGCAAACCTCCAAACGGCTACAGGTAAACTAACCAGCAAAGATGGGACGCTGGGATTGTTACTCAATGATAAACAACTGTATGTCAACTTATCAAATATGACAAACAATGTCAACGAACTGATGGTTGACCTTAAAGCAAACCCCAAACGTTACGTGCATTTCTCGGTCTGGGGCGGGAAAAAGTAATTTGACAATTATGTAATATGCTAATTTATTAATATGGTAATGAGAAAATGAGGAGTCTGTAACTTGCTTGAATTCAGATTCCATTATCAGATTACCTCATTACAATATTATCGTATTACCTCATTAACCAATTAATCGTTATGGATTTTCAAAAATTAGATCTCAATAATAATAGTGCAAAACCGGCAACCGGTGCTGCAGAACATATCCGTTGTCTTATCATCGGATCGGGGCCTGCCGGTTACACGGCAGCCATTTATGCCGGACGTGGCAATCTTGCACCAGTATTGTATGAAGGAATGCAACCCGGTGGGCAATTAACCACTACCACCGAAGTTGAAAACTTTCCAGGCTATCCTGCCGGTATCGATGGAACGCAGTTGATGGAAGACCTTAAAAATCAGGCATCGCGCTTTGGTGCCGACATCCGTTTCGGAATGGCAACGGCTGTCGATTTGTCGTTCTCTCCCTATAAAATCACCATTGATGGCGAAAAATTGATTGAAGCTGAGGCTTTAATTATTGCTACAGGTGCATCGGCACAGTATCTCGGCTTGCCCGATGAACAAAAATATGCCGGTTCGGGTGTATCGGCTTGTGCTACCTGCGACGGATTTTTCTATCGCAAAAAGGTGGTGGCTGTAGTAGGCGGCGGCGATACCGCCTGCGAAGAGGCTTTGTACCTTTCGCATTTGGCTAAAAAAGTCTATCTCATTGTACGTAAGCCTTTTTTACGTGCATCCAATATTATGCAGGAACGTGTGCAGAATGCCGAAAACATTGAAGTGTTGTTTGAACATGAAACCATTGGCTTGTTTGGCGATGGGGTAGTGCAAGGTGCCACATTGGTGAAACAACGCGGCACAGCTTTTGAATCGGAAGTCAAAATTGACATCGACGGTTTCTTCTTAGGCATTGGACATAAACCCAATACCGATATTTTCAAAAAGTATCTCGATTTGGATGAAAATGGCTATCTCATTACTATTCCAGGCTCACCCAAAACAAAAATTGAGGGCGTATTTGCCGCAGGCGATGTGGCCGATCCTCACTACCGACAAGCTATAACAGCTGCCGGAAGCGGTTGCCAGGCTGCCATCGAAGCCGAGCGCTATTTGTCGAGCAAATAATTGTACATTACCGATAGGATAACTTTTGTCATCCTATAGGTTTTTAAAATATCAGCATGAATACAGCTTTGCCTACTATCGGTCTTGCACTCAGCGGTGGCGGCATCAAAGGCATTGCTCATCTGGGTGTAATACAAGCCATGGAAGAACATGGCCTCAAACCCTCCATTATTTCGGGGGTGAGTGCCGGAGCTGTGGTAGGAGCGTTGTATGCCGATAACCATTCGCCACGCGATATTGCCCGCTTTTTTCAGAAGTCGAAGTTCTTTCAGCTGGTCAAAGTGGCAATTCCTAAAAAGGGTTTTATGTCGTCCGAGCGATTCTATCGGGTGTTGGACGAAATGCTGCGGGCACGTACTTTCGAGGAGTTGCAAATACCGTTGGTGGTCAATGTGACCGACTTTACAGAGGGGAAACCGGCTTATTTCAGCACTGGGCCGCTGCTCAATGTATTGGTCGCCTCTTCGAGCATTCCCATCTTGCTTAATCCGGTGGAGATGCATGGCAAACAGTATGTGGATGGTGGTATTTTCTGCAACCTGCCGGCAAAAGTTATTCGCAGTCGTTGCGATAAACTGATAGGCGTGCATGTCAACCCGATTACCACCGTCAAACCGCTTAGCTCCATCCTTGAAATTGCCGAACGCGCCTATCACCTCACCATTCAATCGAATACGCTGGAAGAAAAACAGGTCTGCGATTTGGTAATTGAGCCGATAAAAGCCCGCGAATTTGGTATGTTTGACACCTCCAAAAGCGATAAACTCTTTCAGATAGGTTACGATGCCGCGATGCGGGTGTTTGATAAACAAGCGAAAAAACTATTGAAATAGAAAATGCCAAAGCTAATATCTATGAAAAAAACAGTATTAATGACTTTACTGATGGGTTGTACCTTGCTCTCAGCACAAAGTTATACACAACAGGTGAACACCCAGCAAATGGTTCAACAACAGCAGCAAGCTGCAATGAATGCAAGCCGCATGGCTCAGGATCAACAAAGGATGTTTATGCAGCAAATGTTTATGATGAACAATCGATCGTTGACCACAAAAGAACAACTTGTCAAGCAGCAGCAATCGCTGCTAAAAGAACAATCGAAAAAAGCGAAGGCAGAAGCGTTGAAACGACAGAAAGAGCAAGAACTTGCGGCTCTTAAGGCGAATCCTGCTCCTGATAAAGCGACCCTTAAGGCGATAGCAAAAGCAGAGAAACAGCGACAAAAAGCTCAATCAAAAATTGGAAAAGCAACTAAAAAGATTGATGCCCGCACACACGAAATTGCGCAACTGAATGCCAAGTTGGATGAATATACCAAGGCACAACAAGCTTATAAGCAAAAGGCAGAAGAGGCAAAACAAAAGAAAGCAGCAGCTAAAGCAGCAGACAAAGCCTCAAAAGGGAAATAAACATAGGCCGAGCGTCATTAGAATTCGAATATACAGACAGCCGATACGGAAATCATTCTGTATCGGCTGTCTGTATCTTATAGAATTAGCAATAGTCTTGGCTCTTCTGTCTTGCTCAGATTCCCAACGATTTCTTTACCGCATCAATTTTTGCATCGGCGGCAGCATTGGCGGCATCGTACTCTGCCCGCGAATTGAGCGTGCCCCGCACTTCGATGTAGAACTTGATTTTCGGTTCGGTGCCCGAGGGACGTACGGAAATTTTAGAACCATCGGCTGTAAAGTATTGCAACACATCCGATGTGGCCGGCATCACAAGATCGATGGTTTTACCGGTGGCAGTATCGGTTTGTTTCAGGGTGGCGTAATCTTTGATAGTGACAATGTGCGATCCGGCAATCTCTTTGGGCGGATTGGTACGGAAATCCTTCATCATTTGTATGATTTCGTCGGCACCCGATTTCCCTTTGCGCACAATGGAGATACCTTTTTCTTTGCCGTAACCGAATTCCAAGTAAATGTCCTGAATCATTTCGTAGAGAGTTTTGCCGTTGTCTTTTGCCCAGGCGGCAATTTCAGCCATCAGCGTACACGACGATACCGCATCCTTGTCGCGCACAAAGTCTTCGGGCAGATAGCCATAGCTCTCTTCACCACCTCCAATGTATTTGAGTTTGCCTTCCTGTTCGCGAATCACGGCGGCAATCCACTTAAAGCCGGTGAAGCAGTCGAAGCATTTTACCCCGTTCTTCTCTGCTACCTCTTTCACAATTTCGGTAGTTACAATCGTTTTCACGGCAAATTCTTTACCCGTTACTTTACCCAGTTCTTTCCAGCGGCGGATAAGGTAATAGGTGAAAATCAGCGCAGTTTGGTTACCATTCACCAAAATCCATTCGTTTTTGTCATTCTTCACGGCCAAACCTATACGGTCGGCATCGGGGTCGGAAGCCATCACCAGTTCAGCATCTGTTTCCTTCGCTTTTTGTATGGCAAGGTTCAGCGCAGCCGGTTCTTCCGGGTTGGGGGAAACTACCGTAGGAAAATCGCCACTCACCACATCCTGCTCCGGCACATGTATTATATTGGTAAAGCCGAAGTTGGCCAACGAGCGGGGAATCAACTGTCCACCGGTGCCGTGTATCGGAGTATATACAATTTTCAAATCATTGTGACGGGCAATTGACTCTGGAGAAAGCGAAATAGTTTTTATTTTATCCAAATAAAGGCTGTCAATAGTTTCGCCGATGGTTTCGATAAGAGCAGGATTGCCTTTGAGCTTTATTTCATCTACATTCTTAATGTTTTCCACCTCTTTAATCACGTTTTCATCGTGAGGGGCAATCATCTGAGCGCCATCGTCCCAATAGGCTTTGTAACCGTTGTACTCCTTGGGGTTGTGCGAAGCGGTGATAATAATACCGCTTTGGCATCCCAGATGGCGGATGGCAAACGACACCTCGGGTGTTGGACGCAAATCTTCAAAAATATATGCCTTAATACCATTTGCCGAAAAAATATCGGCTGAAATTTCGGCAAATTTGCGGCTATTGTTACGGCAGTCATACCCAATTACCACTTTTATTTGAGGCAAAGAGGCAAATTCTTTCTTCAAATAATTCGACAAACCCTGTGTGGCTGCACCTACGGTGTAAATATTCATGCGGTTGGTACCCACACCCATGATGCCTCGCAGGCCACCTGTGCCAAATTCCAAATCTTTATAAAAAGCTTCAATTAAGTCTGTTTTGTCATCAGCAGTAAGGAGTTTGCTCACTTCCTGTTTGGTAGCTTCATCATAGTTGCCCGATAGCCAATGATTGGCTTTTTGCTCAACTAATTTCAGTAATTCGTTATTTTCCATTGTATATGTAAGTTGAAAATTTCGGGTTAAATGTACAACAAACTCATAAGATATGCAATAGTCGATTCAAAAATTTCTTTCCAAAAAAACACAACCGATAGTTTACTAATTAGCACAATTGTGTATATTTGCATTTAGATAAAGTCAAGCTGAAACTTGTTTAATGTGTGTGATAAACGCTTTACTCTGTGAGTTAAATCTATTTTATTGTACCAGAATAAATATTGTATAACCTGTTTATAAAGCTATTTATATAATGAAACCAACCCTATTTTTATTAGCTGCCGGCATGGGCAGTCGTTATGGCGGTCTCAAACAATTAGACGGATTAGGTCCCAACGGCGAAACCATTATGGATTATTCCGTATTCGATGCCATACGTGCAGGCTTTGGCAAAATTGTTTTTGTGATTCGCCACAGTTTTGAGAAAGATTTCAACGAACTAATTATCCCAAAATATCGCGACATTGTTCCTGTGGAGATAGTTTTTCAGGAAACCGACTATGTGCCCGAAGGCTCTACCTATAATAAGGAACGCGCGAAGCCATGGGGAACCAATCACGCATTGATGATGGGGCAATCTGTCATTCATGAGCCTTTTGCGGTGATTAATGCCGACGACTTTTATGGCAAAGAATCTTTCGAGGTGCTTTCACAATTTCTGCAAAGTGTCGAAAATAAGAAAAACGAGTACTGCATGGTGGGTTATCGCGTGGGAAACACCTTGTCCGAAAGCGGTTCGGTAAGCCGTGGCGTCTGTACAACCGACGAAAATGGGTACCTGACATCGGTGGTAGAACGCACCAGCATTGAAGAAAAAAGCGGAACAATAGTGTTTATAGATGAAAATGGACTTGAAAATCAATTGACATTTAACGTGCCGGTTTCCATGAACATGTGGGGCTTTACACCCGATTATTTTGATTACTCCGAAGAGAGTTTCAAAAACTTCTTAGCTACCAAAGGTCAGGACTTGAAATCCGAATTCTATATTCCTACTGTTGTCAACGAACTCATTGTGGATGGGAAAGCAAGTTGTAAAGTGTTGGATACTCCTTCCAAATGGTTTGGTGTAACTTATGCCGCCGATCGGCCACAAGTTGTGCTAAAAATCAACGAGCTTATTCAAAAGGGAATCTATCCAAAATCGTTGTGGAAAAAAGCAGATAATTAACCCAAATATAAAACGCAGACAGAAACTTCAAGTTTAATAATGTAAGCATGGCAAAAATAATAGTGACAGGAGGTACCGGTTACATCGGCTCACATACAGTGGTTGAGTTGCAGAAGGCTGGTTTTGAGGTATTAATTATCGATAATTTGTCAAATTCAAATGTGGAGGTATTGAATGGAATAGAAACCATTACCGGTATTCGGCCTCAATTTGAGAATCTTGATTGTTTAGATTATGTTGGACTCGACAAGCTACTCACAAAACACGAAGGAGTAGAAGCCATTATCCATTTTGCCGCAAGCAAAGCAGTAGGCGAATCGGTCGAAAAACCCTTACTCTACTATCGCAACAATCTGGTTTCATTGATGAATCTGCTTGAACTTATGCCAACGCATGGCATCAAGAACATTGTGTTTTCTTCATCATGCACAGTGTATGGTCAACCCGACCAATTGCCGGTAGTAGAAACAGCACCGATCAAACCTGCAATGTCTCCTTATGGAAACACAAAGCAAATAGGCGAAGAAATTATTCACGATACTCTTCATGCCAACACAAGCATGCGCAGCATTCTCTTGCGCTATTTCAATCCTATCGGCTCGCACCCATCGGCACTCATTGGCGAACTGCCTAACGGGGTACCCAGTAATCTCATTCCTTTTGTCACTCAAACAGCCATAGGTTTACGCAAACAATTAAGCGTATTCGGCAACGATTATGACACTCCCGATGGTTCTTGTATTCGCGACTATATTAATGTAGTCGATTTGGCCAAAGCACATGTCATTGCTATGAAGCGTTTACTCGAACAAAAAAGCAAAAATCATCTCGAAGTATTCAATCTCGGCACAGGAATCGGTTTATCAGTATTAGAACTTATAAAAATCTTCCAGGAGGTCAATAAAGTGGAGGTTCCTTATAAAATAGTAGGTCGCCGCGATGGAGATATTGAAAAAGTATGGGCAAATCCCGACAAGGCGAACAATGTTTTGGGCTGGAAAGCCGAAGAAACCATCGAAGACACCCTTCGTTCGGCATGGGCATGGGAGAAACATCTCGCTAAAAAACGAAATAAAGCCCACGAATAGCCCATAAAGAGAGAAAAACTCACTCTATAAACCTCCATTTTTGAATTCAGAAATGGAGGTTTGTCTGTTTTTTAAATAAAATAGACCCATTTTTAATCGTTATTCCTTCTCATTTTTCCAACAAAACAAAATAATTTCCTGGGTTTGTTCATTTTTAGAGCATTCTATTGCATTTTTAAGCACTAAATAATGTCGAAAATATCTTAGGTTGGCATATGATTTGAATATTTTCCTGCCAATTTTGAGGAATAATTTATTGAATCTATGATTTTAGTTTTCTGTATTTCAAATGTTTGTAAAATTGTTGATAACTATTGATGGAATAATTGCCAAATGGTATGGGATTTTGACGTAAAAGTCCTTATCTTTGCACGCGCTTTGGAAGAGTGGCCCGGCGGGGTTAGACGGAAGTCAAAGCGTAAAAAAAGTGGTGATAAAAAAAAGATACGGCGGGTATTTGGTAGTTCAAAAAGAAGCAGTATCTTTGCAGTCCGTTTCGCCAAGAAGTTGGCGGGTATGGGCAATCGGATAAAATCCGAGAAGTGTTCTTTGGAAAAATGAAACAACAAAATGTAGTATAAGGAAAAGGTTAGAGAAGAGCTAACCGTCAATTTACTTTTTACATTACACCTGATAGAAATATTAAGGAAAAGTCGTCTTGAGCAGAACACGACAGATTATCAGCGATGATAGTTTGTCACAAGGAACATAAATTTATTATACAATGAAGAGTTTGATCCTGGCTCAGGATGAACGCTAGCGACAGGCCTAACACATGCAAGTCGAGGGGCAGCACGAGGTAGCAATACTTTGGTGGCGACCGGCGCACGGGTGCGTAACGCGTATGCAACCTACCTATCATCGGGGGATAGCCTTCTGAAAAGGAGATTAATACCGCATAATACAGAGAAGCCGCATGGTTTTTTTGTTAAATATTTATAGATGACTGATGGGCATGCGTATGATTAGATAGTTGGTAGGGTAACGGCCTACCAAGTCAACGATCATTAGGGGTTCTGAGAGGAAGGTCCCCCACACCGGAACTGAGACACGGTCCGGACTCCTACGGGAGGCAGCAGTGAGGAATATTGGTCAATGGGCGAGAGCCTGAACCAGCCAAGTCGCGTGAAGGAAGAAGGTTCTATGGATTGTAAACTTCTTTTGTAGGGGGATAAAATGAGCCACGTGTGGTTTATTGTAGGTACCCTACGAATAAGGACCGGCTAACTCCGTGCCAGCAGCCGCGGTAATACGGAGGGTCCAAGCGTTATCCGGATTTATTGGGTTTAAAGGGTGCGTAGGCGGGTTTTTAAGTCAGTGGTGAAAGGTTGACGCTCAACGTTAACATTGCCATTGAAACTGAAGACCTTGAGTACAAATGAGGTAGGCGGAATGTGTTGTGTAGCGGTGAAATGCTTAGATATGACACAGAACACCAATTGCGAAGGCAGCTTACTGGGATGTAACTGACGCTGAGGCACGAAAGCGTGGGGATCAAACAGGATTAGATACCCTGGTAGTCCACGCAGTAAACGATGATTACTAGCTGTTGGCGATAGAATGTCAGTGGCTAAGGGAAACCGATAAGTAATCCACCTGGGGAGTACGTTCGCAAGAATGAAACTCAAAGGAATTGACGGGGGCCCGCACAAGCGGAGGAACATGTGGTTTAATTCGATGATACGCGAGGAACCTTACCCGGGCTTGAAATGCAGAGGAATTACGTGGAAACATGTACGCCAGCAATGGTCTCTGTGTAGGTGCTGCATGGTTGTCGTCAGCTCGTGCCGTGAGGTGTCGGCTTAAGTGCCATAACGAGCGCAACCCTTATCATTAGTTACTAACAGGTTAAGCTGAGGACTCTAATGAGACTGCCACCGTAAGGTGTGAGGAAGGTGGGGATGACGTCAAATCAGCACGGCCCTTACGTCCGGGGCGACACACGTGTTACAATGGGGGGTACAGAGGGCCGCTACCTAGTGATAGGATGCAAATCTCGAAAGCCTCTCGTAGTTCGGATTGGAGTCTGCAACTCGACTCCATGAAGCCGGATTCGCTAGTAATCGCGCATCAGCCATGGCGCGGTGAATACGTTCCCGGGCCTTGTACACACCGCCCGTCAAGCCATGGGAGTTGGGGGTGCCTAAAGATTGTGACCGTAAGGAGCGATTTAGGGCAAAACCAGTGACTGGGGCTAAGTCGTAACAAGGTAGCCGTACCGGAAGGTGTGGCTGGAACACCTCCTTTCTGGAGAGACGACGAAGTAAATGGGAAAGTGAATATACAGGTTAGGTCAACACGACCTTTGACTTGTACTACGTTTGTTTTTTTATCATATATACAATGCAATTGACAATGAAAAATTGACAATTGACAATGAAAAACAATTTGATGTGTAAAAGCAACAAATTTAATTGTCAATTCTTAATTATCAATTGTACATTAAAAAGTAGAGCCTATATAAAAGGCAAGAGAAAGAAAGCCAGTCCTATAGCTCAGTTGGTTAGAGCGCTACACTGATAATGTAGAGGTCGGCAGTTCAACTCTGCCTGGGACTACAAAATATAATGCATAATTGGTAATTCATAATTGAAGAATTAGAAACAAATTATAAATTATGCATTGAGAATTATGCATTGAAAAAGGGGGGATTAGCTCAGCTGGCTAGAGCATCTGCCTTGCACGCAGAGGGTCAACGGTTCGAATCCGTTATTCTCCACAGACAAGAAAAGATAGTCAAATGGTGAGAAAGTGAGATGGTGAGAGCTAAAATCACTTGAGACACTAATCTTCCCAAAGTAAGCAAGAAAAAAAGTAAGGTTTGAAGCGTCACACCTGGCGGTTAATTTAAGATTAGCCATTTATAGATTAAGAAGGAGTTCATGACCGACAGGGGTCAATTTTAAGGGATGTAATCAGAGCGGTTGCAGAGCCAAGAAATAGCGGTTCGAATCCGCCCCTCTCCACCATAGATTAATTATGAATTTATAATTATGAATTCATAATTGGTCGAGCGATCTTTGACATATTGGAAAACAAGAGAGAAACGAGTAAAGAAGAATTAGAAATAAAGGTAGTGATACTATAAATAATTTAGAGCGGATAACAGGTAGCGATACTTGTTATCAGTAGAAGAAAAGTAAGTAAGAGCGCAGGGTGGATGCCTTGGCTCTCGGAGGCGATGAAGGACGTGATAAGCTGCGATAAGCTACGGGGAGTTGCAAATAGACTGTGAGCCGTAGATTTCCGAATGGGGCAACCCAGTACCGTGAAGCGGTATTACTTCCCATTAGGGAGGGGCGAACGTAGGGAACTGAAACATCTTAGTACCTATAGGAGAAGAAAACAATAGTGATTCCCAGAGTAGTGGCGAGCGAAATGGGAACAGCCCAAACCAACAGTGTCTCATGGCATTGTTGGGGTTGTAGGACCTCGATATACAAATATAAATTGAATTGGAAGCGTAATGGAAATTTGCACCAAAGAGGGTGATAGTCCCGTACAAGTATGATTTATAGGCGTTAGAGGTATCCTGAGTAGCGCGGGACACGAGAAATCCTGTGTGAAACTGCCGGGACCATCCGGTAAGGCTAAATACTCCCGAGAGACCGATAGTGAACAAGTACTGTGAAGGAAAGGTGAAAAGCACCTCGAATAGAGGAGTGAAAAAGAACCTGAAACCGTGCGCTTACAAGCGGTCGGAGCTTCTGAAATATGGGGTGACGGCGTGCCTTTTGCATAATGAACCTACGAGTTACTTTCACCGGCAAGGTTAAGGATCTAAGGTCCGAAGCCGAAGCGAAAGCGAGTCTGAATAGGGCGATTGAGTCGGTGGGAGTAGACGCGAAACCAAGTGATCTACCCATGAGCAGGTTGAAGTCCCGGTAACACGGGATGGAGGACCGAACCGGTAAACGTTGAAAAGTTTTCGGATGACTTGTGGGTAGGGGTGAAAGGCTAATCAAACTTGGAGATAGCTCGTACTCCCCGAAATGCATTTAGGTGCAGCCTTGTGATAGTTTATAAGAGGTAGAGCGACTGATTGGATGCGAGGGTTTCACCGCCTATCAAGTCCTGATAAACTCCGAATGCTTATAAATGTTTCACAGGAGTGAGGGCGCGGGTGCTAAGGTCCGCGTCCGAGAGGAGAAGAATCCAGACCATCAGCTAAGGTCCCCAAATTAATGCTAAGTTGAACTAACGAAGTCAGACTGCAAAGACAGCTAGGATGTTGGCTTGGAAGCAGCCATTCATTTAAAGAGTGCGTAACAGCTCACTAGTCGAGCGGTCCGGCATGGATAATAATCGGGCATAAGCATTATACCGAAGCTATGGATTCGAAAGAATGGTAGGGGAGCATTCCTGTACAGCGTCGAAGATATCTCGTAAGAGGTGTTGGAGCGGCAGGAAAAGCAGATGTAGGTATGAGTAACGATAATGCGGGCGAGAAACCCGCACGCCGGAAGACTAAGGGTTCCTGATCAACGCTAATCGGATCAGGGTCAGTCGGGGCCTAAGGTGTACCCCTTGAGGGGGAAAATCGATGGAAGAACCGGTTAATATTCCGGTACTAGCCTATAGAGTGAAGTGGGGACGAAGAAGTGACAATCCAGCGGGGTGACGGAATACCTCGTTAAAGGGTGTAGATGTTGAGAAGGGTAGGCAAATCCGCCCTTTGAGTCGAACCTGACAGTACAGAGAGCCTTCGGGTGATTTGAAAAGGATGTAATCATGCTTCCAAGAAAATCCGCTAGCGTTAATCTATAGGGTACCCGTACTCTAAACGGACACACGTGGTCAAGTAGAAAATACTAAGGCGCTCGAGTGAATCACAGCTAAGGAACTAGGCAAAATAGCCCCGTAACTTCGGGAGAAGGGGCACCAACAGCAATGTTGGTCGCAGAGAAATGGCCCAGGCGACTGTTTAACAAAAACAAAGGGCTTTGCAAAATCGAAAGATGAAGTATAAGGCCTGACACCTGCCCGGTGCTGGAAGGTTAAGAGGAGAAGTCATCGCAAGAGAAGCTTTGAATTGAAGCCCCAGTAAACGGCGGCCGTAACTATAACGGTCCTAAGGTAGCGAAATTCCTTGTCGGGTAAGTTCCGACCTGCACGAATGGTGTAACGAT
>Ga0302272_1000503_pt1 | contig 17725 bp, 14 predicted proteins | sample III_Bog_N1_2_FD_198772 | JGI IMG/M metagenome (GOLD analysis project Ga0302272, IMG submission 198772) | Peat permafrost microbial communities from Stordalen Mire near Abisko, Sweden - III_Bog_N1_2 | ecosystem: Environmental > Terrestrial > Soil > Wetlands > Peat | place: Sweden: Abisko...
CGCCGGGACTTATGGGTAAAATGGAAGAGCTAACTGAAATGCAGTCGGAGGGATCGGATGTCTTTTTAAGCTCATTTTCAATGCTTAAGCAATATCCATTTTTTAGTGAATTGGCCAATTGGTTTTTCCCGTTTACGCCTGAACACCCCGAAATAAAAAGAAATCCGATAACCAAAGGATCTGAAGATCCTGCGTTTATTCAGCTGATCATGAAATCACCTGTGCTTTGTAATTCCGATAAATACTCGTTTTTCTTCAGTATTGTAAATATTCCGCCCGAGTATAAAAAGATGGTCTCCGATTCCTTGTCCACCGAATCGGAGCAACTGGATGAAATTGCCAAAGATCCATCATTTCTGGCGCACAGCAAAAAGGCGGAAACGATTATCAGTCAATATGTCCGTGATCTTTACCGTTTTTTTAAAATTCATCCGCAGCGCGAAGGTTTTGAAGATATTTTCGCCTGGCGATTCGACTTTCACAATAAATTCGCCTTTTCGAAATTGTTAGGTGAAGACCTTAAAATTCAGCGAAGTATCGCAGAGTTTAATTTTGCCAAGAATTATTTTCGAGATGCTGCAGAAATTTTCGAATTATTGCTCCAAAGTAAAGATGACGCAGAAATACTCCAGAAATTGGCCTTTTGTTACCAGAAAACGGGAAACTATGAAAAGGCACTCAAATTTTACCTTAAAGCTGACCTGTTCGATCAAAATAAAATCTGGAATCTTAAAAAGATTGCGCTTTGCTACCGCAACCTTAAAAAACCAGTCAAGGCACTTGAATATTATCAGCAAGCCGCTATTCTGGAGCCCGAAAATTTAAGTTTGCATGTTTCGATCGGGCAATGTCAAATGGAGATGAAATTATATGAAGATGCCTTAAAATCGTATTATAAAGTTGAATATCTTTCACCTGGGAATAAAAAAATATGGCGCCCAATTGGGTGGTGCTCTTTCCTTGTAGGCAAAATTGAACAAGCGGAGAAATACTACGATCGGCTGATAATCGATGATCCTAACAAATATGACCTGCTAAATATGGGGCATGTTCAATGGTGCCTTGGTAACAGAAAAGCGGCACTTGCCTATTATAAAAAAAGTATAAACGATCCGGACAGTTCTGAAAAAGACTTTATGGAAGCTTTTGATGAAGACTTGCAGCATCTTATAAAGCAGGGCGTTAATGCAGATGATGTTCCAATAATGCTCGATCAGTTGAGATACTTTCTTGAAGATTGACCTTAAAAATACCGCGGCACAACCTGTCGTCCTCTGCGACTATACACAAAGTCATAACTGATCAGAAACTCATGCGTGCCAGAATTAACCTGGGTTGGATGGAACGTTGTTTGATCGTAGGAGTATCCAAATTTAAGCTGGGTATTTACATTAAACTGGAATATAAGGCCATACGAATTTTTCATTCGATAGGTAGCGCCTATCCAAACCCGATCGTAGAGTAGAAAGCTACCCGAAAAATCAACGAAACTTGGGGTACGTTCTGCCCATCGGTACAAAATCGTTGGTTTAAACTTCAGCACATCACTTAGAAAAAATACATATCCTCCCATACCATAGAAATGGAGAACCTCGCGGTAAACATTTTCACCATTCTCGTTTTGCATCCTGTTTTTCAATATTTTGGGGGAAGATACGCCGAGAAAAAACCGATCACTGTGCCACATTACACCAACACCAAGATTTGGAAGAAAATTAATCTTGACGTCATTGGCGAAAACCGGGTCACCCGGATCATTGACCCATAAATCTGTAAGATAGGCCTGTGAGACATTAAATCCCCCCTTTACTCCAAATGAGAGAAACTGATCCTGACCAAGCTTTACATGATAGGCATAATCAACATAAACCCCGTTTTGACGGATCGGTCCCCATTTATCATTCACAATTGACAATCCAAGACCAACATTAAATCTGCGCAACGGGCCACTAATAGTCAGCGAATTCGTGTTTGGAGCTCCTTCGAACCCGACCCACTGTGCACGTGAAATACCCGTAATATTTAATGAACCTGAAATGCCTGCATAAGCAGGCTGAATCGTCAATATATTATTCATATACTGAGTAAACACAGGATCTTGCTGCGAAATGCCATAAAACGACATTCCCATCAACAGATAAAGTGTAAAACCTGCAATCCTAACGAACAATATGTTGGTGATTTGTTTCAAGAGAAATCATTTAGCCATCAAATATAGTTAATAATTCAAAGTAGAATTAATAGTAAAAGAGAATAAGCCAAATATTTTCCATTTCAGGTAGAAAACGATGGAATATTTTACAGAAAAAATTGTCCGCGATTAAATCGTGATTTAAGAAAGTTTTCTGATCACTGAAATTTGCCGATTTACTGTTCAGAATATCAGAGTGCAATGGAATAACTACGCTATTTAAAAGTCGTGTTATCCGAAGTATTTAAATGCAGAATGATAACGAAATATTTTGCTAAGTTTAAATTAATTATTTTACCATCTATCGCACAAAACAGCAAACAGGAACCTCTTCGCGACTTTGGAAGAGATTCCTGAATGAATTGCTTTACTCGTTTTGTAGCGACCAAAGCAAAATAATTATATAAATTGACGTAAAAATCAAAAAAAGATACCGTTTTACCCGGCAATCATTTCTTTGTATTGATCGGCCGAAAGCAACTCATTTAATTCGGCTGCATCGGTCATTTTAATCTTGATTAACCATCCTTTTTCATAAGGATCGGAATTTACAAGTTCAGCAGCATCATTAAGTGTTTCGTTCATTTCGAGAATTTCGCCCGAAACAGGCATAAACAGGTCAGAAACTGTTTTTACAGCTTCGATAGTTCCAAAAACCTCTTCTTTCGCCAAAGTTTCTCCGACAGTTTCAATTTCGAGATAGACAATGTCACCCAATTCGCCCTGTGCGAAATCTGTGACACCAATAAAAGCAAATGCACCCTCAACACGAATCCATTCATGGTCTTTCGTGTATTTCAAATTTGATGGAATATTCATTGATATAGCTTTAAATGATTCTGATTTTATTTCCCAAAAATACGATAAATAACTATGACATAAACCTGATTTTTGGCACTATCGATATCAAATTATCATTCAGCTGATTGAAGGCATTTTAGAAATATTGCTAAATCGCTTTTATTAGAGCCGGATTTTCATTAAAATTGGGGTGAAAAACAGTTGCAAAAATGTTCAGAGCAGAGATAAAATCACTTTCAGATATCAACCATATCGCAGCAAGATTTATACAGGCGCATCCGGCAGACCGCATATTCGCGTTTTACGGCGAAATGGGGGCAGGCAAAACGACTTTCATTAAGGCACTTTGCGAAGAAATGCAGGTGCTGGACTATGTTACCTCGCCAACTTTTGCCCTTATCAATGAATATAGGACAGGAAACAACCATGTCATTTTCCATTTCGATTTTTACCGCATCAGGAACATCAGCGAAGCCTTTGATTTTGGATACGAAGATTACTTTTACAGCGGCGATTACTGTTTTATCGAATGGCCCGAGTTGATTGAACCACTTTTACCCTCAATTGCGGTGAAAGTAACAATCAGGGAAATAGAGAATGGCAGAAGGATCATCGAATCGCTTTGATTGCAAACGATGATTACCATCCACGTATATTTGTTCGTTTTTTGACAGGTGATTAAGCTGATTTTGGTATCTTTGGATACTTTGAACAATCTGATCGGCCGGAAATATAAAAAAATTGTGACGGTTACAAAGTAGAAGTTCATCTATAATACGCATATTATGAATCAACGGAAAGGTGATAAATTATCGGCACTGGCTAACGACCAACTTCTTCCCCGCGAAGAGCTATACAAAAGATGTCCGCGCAATATTAAATTGAACATCGGTATTCCCGATAATTCTGCATCTATAGAGTATAGTGTGCCTTTAACTCCGCAATCTGTTGAATTACTTGTGAATAATGGCCACGAAGTATTTTTGGAATCCGGAGCAGGTAAAGAAGCCAACTATTCCGACAAAGCCTTTTCGGAAGCAGGAGCAGTTATCTGCAAATCGGCAGCTGAGATTTTCCAGTGTGATATCATCTTAAAAATGGCACCTTTCACGCATGAGGAGACCGAATTGATGAAAGGGAACCAATTGCTTCTTTCGCCACTTTACCTGACCTTGCAAACCCAGGAATCGGTGCGTCGGCTGATGCGGAAAAAAGTGACTGCCGTGGCCTTTGAATATATGAAGGATGAAAACGGCATTTTTCCCGTTGAAAGAATTTTCAGCGAAATAATGGGAAACTCGGCAATGATTGTAGCCAGCGAATACCTCAGCACAGCCAGAAATGGCAAAGGGGTAATTTTGGGCTCGGTAACAGGGATTTCACCTACCGAAGTTGTAATTCTTGGCTCAGGAACGGCCGCCGAACATGCAGCCCGGACTGCTCTGGCCCTGGGCGCAACGGTAAAAGTTTTCGATGATTCCATTTCAAAATTGATGGATTTCCAATCGCGGCTTGGACAGCGGGTTTTCACATCTGTTTTTCATCCCAAAGCTTTGCGGAAGGCAATGAAAACAGCTGAAGTTGTGATCGGCGCCTTGTCAATGAATGAGGTGCCAAAAATGATTGTACCCGAAGAGATGGTCGAAGGGATGAAAGAGAATTCAATTATTATCGATCTCAATATCATTCAGGGAGGATGTATCGAAACTTCAAGAATTACCAATCTTAAAAAACCAACTTATATTGAGCACGGCGTAATCCATTATTGCGTACCCAATATGACATCACGTGTTGCACGCACAACGTCAATTGCAGTAAGCAATATCCTGGCACCTATGTTACTCGAAATCGGGCAGTCGGGCGGTGTTAACCAGTATGTCAAAACAAACCGCGGGTTTTGCGAAGGGATCTATGTTTTTAATGGCGTTTTAACGAACCAGGATATTGGCGAGGTTTTAAATATTCCGGTAACGGATATAAACTTATTGATGGCGGCGTTCTAAAAAATTGCGAATTGCCCAAACCCAAGGTTCAATCTGACAATTTTGTTTTCCGGTTAAGCTGCCTTAAAAAGGCAAAGGCAAATCAATTCTCAAGCGACGTTCCCTTAAAAAGGCAAAGGCAAATTAATTTCAGGCGTGGTTCCCTTAAAAAGGCAAGGTCAAATCAATTTTCAGGCAAGGTTGCCTTAAAAAGGCAAAGGCAAATCAATTCTCAGGCAAGGTTCCCTTAAAAAGGCAAGGTCAAATCAATTTTCAGGCGAGGTTGCCTTAAAAAGGCAAGGCTCAGTTTTAAGTGTGCTTGCCTTTTTAAGGCAAGGCACATGATAACTTTCCAATAATTTAATGAAATTCCCCTTTTAGTCCTCCGCCGCAAGAATCATCATCGAAATAGGATGTAAACGAACCAAGCTGGTCTTGGTATATCCGGCACCATTGGGCATCACCTCACCATTTTGTGCTACAATTAACCAGTTCTCCATCGGGATATCGTACTCAACCGAATAACTATTTCCATTCAAAAGTACCAATATACGGCGCCAGCGATCTCCATTGGCATGATCGCAAAGCTCGTACGTGATGACGCCAGGAATATATTTTCCAAAGAACCTAAGTTTCGAATGCACCATTTCACCATCCGGAATTCGGAAGGCAGGGTGTTGATGTCGCAATTCAATGCAATTTCTCACAAATTTCACCAAACCTGCATAGCGCTTTTTCGCACTCCAGTCGATTTGATTCACAAGGTCTGGCGACCGGTAAGAATCAGGATGTCCGCCTTTTGAACGAAGCATTTCATCACCTGCAAAGAGGAAAGGTACACCCTGTGATGTAAGGACGATTCCAAAAGCAAGCCGCGCCATCCGTTCGATCGTTTCAGGCGAAGCTTCGGGACATGAATACTGAAGTTTATCGAAGAGGGTATAATTGTCGTGACATGAGACGTAATTCACACATTGGGCCGGACTATTTGCCCATGCAAGTTTCGAAGTAACTACATAGTCGTATATGATCTGATCGTGCTGAACTGCACCTATGATCGCAAATTTCAGCTGCTCTTCGCGTAACGTAACACCGCTAATAAAACCAGCATTATTTTTTTCGAACGGCGATCCTTTCAAACCATTACGCATATCATCGCAAAAAGAGGCAATGCGGTCAAGTTGTTTTGTATTGGCTTTTAACGCACGCAAATTTTCGGGATAGGGGCTTTCGCCGGCACTCCATCCCTCGCCATACATGAATATTTTTGGATCGATCGTATCAAGCCTGGTTCTGATCTGCGACAACGTTTCTATGTCCATCAATCCCATCAGATCGAAGCGAAAACCATCGATATGGTATTCCTCCGCCCAATAAGCGACAGAATCGATGATGTATTTACGAACCATTTCGCGCTCAGTGGCCAATTCGGTTCCACATCCGCTGGCATCCGAAAAGCGGCCATCGTGGTTGAAACGGTAAAAATATCCCGGGACTGTCTGATTGAAATATGATTCGAAAATAAGCCCGGTATGATTATAAACAACATCCAGGATCACGCCCATTCCATTCTCATGAATTGACATGACAGCCATTTTCAACTCCATGATCCGCACAGCAGCATCGCATGGATCAGATGAATACCATCCTTCAGGCGTGTTGTAATTTAACGGATCGTAACCCCAGTTATACTGTGCATTTGGATTTAATTCGTCAACAGTATAGAAATCGGCAACAGGAAGCAGGTGAACATGGGTAATTCCGAGTTCTTTTAAATGATCAATACCTGTAGTTTCGCCCGAAGGGAGTTTAGTTCCCTTTTCGGTGAATCCCAAATATTTACCTTTATTTTTAATTCCTGAAGTTGGTGACATGGAGAAGTCGCGAATATGAACTTCATAAATGACCATATCCGTTGGATTTGCCATTGTATGCCGGACATCTGCATTCCACAATTTTGGATTACTCTTTTGATGGTCGATAATTGCTCCCCTTGTACCATTCACCCCGGTAGCTTTTGCGTAAATATCAGGACCTTCCTTCAACCAACCTTCTCCGTCGCGGACCTGGATGGTATAAAACAGGCCCTCGAGATTCTCTTTGATTTCGTATATCCAGGTGCCGTCGTCATCAGGTAATAATAGATATTCATTCGTTGCCACACCACCCTGCCCCGCTTTATACAAACGGAAAAAGATCCGTTTTGCGGATGGTGCCCATATTCTTATACAAGTTTTCTCGGGTGTCCAAATAATTCCCAGGTCACTACCCTCATATACGGGGAAGTCGCTAAAATCGCTATCCTTAAATTTCCAGTCTCTCATTCAAATTAAAACAATTTCAGCCTGATTGTCTGACTTTTAAATCTTTTACCATTTTGATCTTTCATCTCGATGCTCATCCGGCAGGCCAGCTGCAATTCGGGAACTGCCTCGTAAAATTGATCCAACGAAATATCTAATTCATATATTTTGCCAGGTTCTAAAAGGATGGGGTAAATCTCTGAATGTTCAACCTTGAGTACTTTGAACTTTCGTTTGCTAAACCACCGCTTAAAAATAATAACAGGAGCATTGAGATCAATTTCTTTTGTCCCCGCATTCGTAACCGTCATCCCAATTATTGATGGATTGTACCTTTGACTTTTATCAAGGACAATTTCGGCCGCATACGGCACCTTTTTCTTATTAAATGACAATTTTTTGCCATTCGCTCCTTTTGCAAACGTTCGTGAACGGTTAAAAACAACAAATCCGATCACCAAAACAATGGCAATCAGCATCCACTTCAACAACGTCATTACAAAAGGTGACACTTCCATCATCGCATAGTTTGAAATTATCTCAAATTTTGAGTCTTCGAAAATTAAACCGGTAATTTACCGCAAAAGAATAGAAATTAACAGAGACAAACAAACTTTAATTTCGACATCAATGCCGATACAAGGTAAAAGCCTGACAAAACTAAATGTCAGGCTTTTACCTTATTGTAAAGTGGGCACCGGTTGATTATTGCCGGACTCACGAATACTTTTTGCGACCACGAGCAGGAGTTTTTATCCTTTGTGGTGGAAGCTCTTCACCAACAATGCGAAAATCGAGTTGTTTCTTTTCGAGGTTTGCCCTTGCAATTTCAACTTCAATCACATCACCCAGCTGGTATTTTTTATGGGTACGTCTTCCAATAATGCAATAGTTCTTTTCGTCGAACTCGTAAAAATCATCGGTAAGTTCGAATAAAGGAACCATACCCTCGCATTTATTTTCGTCTATTTCAACATAAATACCCCACTCTTTTACGCCGGATATCACGCCTTTGAACTGTTGACCAATCTTATCGGCCATAAATTCAACCTGTTTATATTTAATAGATGCCCGTTCTGCACTGGCAGCCCTGTTTTCCATTTCGGATGAATGTTTGCACATTCCTTCGTACTGATCGGCCTGAACCGACCTTCCGTCATCAAGATATCTTTGCAACAAACGGTGCACCATCATATCGGGATATCGCCTGATCGGTGATGTAAAATGGGTGTAATACTCAAAACCAAGGCCATAATGGCCAATGTTCCGGGTCGAATATTCGGCTTTAGCCATTGTCCGGATGGCGAGTGTTTCGATCACATTCTGCTCTTTTTTACCTGCCACATTTTCAATCAGCTTATTCATCGATGCGGTAACTGTCTGCGGATTATTCGTCTGAATTCCGTATCCAAACCGTTTGATAAAATGATTGAAAGAGTCAAGTTTATCAGGATCGGGCTTGTCGTGAATTCTGTAAACAAAGGTGCGTTCTTTCTTTTTTGGTCCTGGTTTGCCAACGAATTCGGCGACCCTTTTGTTGGCCAGCAACATAAATTCCTCTATTAATTTGTTCGAATCTTTTGATTCCTTGAAAAACACGCTGAGTGGTTTACCATCCTTATCGATCTCAAATTTTACCTCAACGCGATCGAAACCAATTGATCCATTTTCGAACCTGATCGCCCTTAATTGTTTCGCCAACCGGTCTAATGTGAGGATTTCCACCTTTAAATCACCTTCCCCGGTTTCGATCACACTTTGAGCTTCTTCATATGCAAACCGGCGATCGGAATGGATAATCGTCCGGCCGAACCATTCACTCATAACCGTACTTTTATCATCTATTTGGAATACAGCCGAAAAACATAGTTTATCTTCGTTTGGACGTAGCGAACAAACCCCGTTAGACAGTATCTCAGGCAACATCGGAACGACACGATCGACAAGATAAACGGAGGTCGCCCGGTTATAGGCTTCATCTTCGAGCAACGATTCGGGCTTCACATAAAAGGTGACGTCCGCAATATGAACCCCAACCTCCCAATATCCGTTCTCCAGTTTTTGAATTGAAAGGGCATCGTCAAAGTCCTTGGCATCAGCCGGATCAATCGTAAAAGTGGGTACACCGCGGAAGTCGCGTCTTTTACTGATCTCCTCTTCCGTAATTACGGTAGAGATTTTATTAGCAGCCTGATTCACTGCTTCTGGATAACCGTATGGGAGACCGAATTCAGCAAGGATTGCATGCATTTCGGTATTATTGTTCCCGGCATCACCCAATACATCAATGATTTCCGCAAACGGATTTCTTGCGCGTTCCGGCCAGTCCATAATTCGCGCCACCGCTTTCTGACCATGTTTTGCCCCCATCAATTTGTCTTTGGGGATAAAAAGATCAAAAGGTGTCTTTCTGTTAGGAACCAGAAATGCGCTGAATTGAGAAATCTCGATCGTACCAACAAATGTTGTTTTTGCCCGTTCGATCACTTCAATCACTTCAGCCTCAGGACTGCTTCTTTTCCGGCGCGCATATAATCGAACTCTTACTTTATCACCGTCGAGTGCGTGATTCATATTCGATGACGAAACAAAAACCGGTTCGTCGAGCTCTTCGCTTCTCACCTGGCCAACTCCCTTTGAATTGATTTCCATTGTTCCGGTAGCTGTTCCCCCCTGCGATTTAAGGCGGAACTTTCCACGTTCTGTTTCAATAACGGTATCAGCGTCGCGTAACTCCTGTAAAACAACATTTACAAGCTGCAATTCGCCAGTATCTTTTGCACCGACCAGAGCGCCTATTTGTTTGTAATTAAATGATTGATTGCTATTTTCGTAATAGACTGAAAGGATTGCTTTCTTTAACCCTGCCTTATTAAAGCTGAGTGCTTTTTTGTTTTTTTTATCTTTAGCCATAATGCTTTGATTTTGCAAATAAAGGTAAACGATATTTTTGATAATCAATTTTGATTTTAACCTTTTGTGAAAACCTTTATATAAATTTGTAATTGCATCGCAGTAAATAGAATCCGGATATATGAACCTATTCGACGATCTTATTTCGCTCTTCTATCCCCGACTTTGTGCCGGGTGCAATACCGCACTTGTGAAAGGCGAAGAGGTGCTTTGTCTTCATTGCCTGGCCGACCTTCCGCGAACAAATTATCATCTCCTCCCAGAAAACCCAGTTTTTCAGATATTTATCGGTCGAGTTAATATTGAATTGGCAACATCATTTTGCCGTTTCGATAAAGGGGGACGTTTGCAACATCTTTTGCATCAGCTTAAATACAAGGGGAATTGTGAGGTTGGCCTTAAAATGGGAATCCTATTTGGATTTGACCTTATTCAAAATTCATTATATCAGAATATTGATGCAATAATTCCGGTACCGCTTCATCCTAAAAAGGAGAAAAAAAGGGGATATAACCAGAGTACCGAAATTTGTAAAGGATTAGCTGAATCAATGAAGCGGCCAGTTATCTCCGGAAACCTGGTGAGAGAAATTCATACTTTATCGCAAACACGGAAGGGAAGGTTTGAACGATGGGAAAACGTTAGCGGTATATTCAATGTTAAAAATGAGGCTTCACTGACCGGCAAACATTTATTACTTGTTGATGACGTAGTGACTACAGGCGCCACACTGGAGGCTTGTTGCGAACCACTACTTAAAGTCCCAGGCGTCAGAGTGAGTATCGCAACACTGGCTAGTGCATAGGGTTCGAACAGAGTTTAAAATATCAATAAAAAATCCCGATTATTTATTGATATTGGATATAAATGGGCTGAGGTTTCAGTTTCATCAGTTCCGGCGGTGTGAGCATACGATGAGGCGCTTTTCTCAGGTCGTTTTTGTAAAAAAGTTTGAATCCGGTAAATTGTACCGGTTCCTGGTGAATGTATCGCTTATAGGTGCTGTATTTCAGTGTCGGCTCACCCCAACCATCCATGTTCATCACGATCTGCACTTCGGGGTGCAATTTTATATTCTTGTAGTTTTTGACCATCCCTTGTGTAAAGCGGTGCACGACAAGGATTTTAGGAGTCAGGTTGTTATCCTTTACAAGTTTGGCCAGGTATTCCGAGCAAAAATTAATATCAGTTGCATCCATAGACCCGATTTTTCGGCCCGGTAAGTGACCTTCCTGCATCGAAAATTCTGGATCAATCCCCAAATGTACATTGGGCATTTTCAGGTATTTCTCCAATCTGGGCACTTCATTTTTTACATTACTCAGTGCTACCTGAATGTCTAAAAAAACGATGGCATTTCCCATTTTGGCAATCGTCAATGCCGAATCAAGCATGAACTCAGGCATTCTTTTACAATATTGACCATCTTTCATCGGAATCCCTTGCGCCACCGCAGCAATGTAATGAATTGCAGGCTGCACCGGAGTGGACGGATCCGCCTTTTCCCATGCTTTCACTTCGACATTCAATCTTTGCCACATCTCCTTTGGCGGATATTCACCCAATATCCCCATTTTTTTCGAGTAAAGGTTACCATAGAAAGCAACAATTCTTTTGTGAGGCAGAACATTTCCGGCCAAAGGATAAAAGCGAAGGTGGTTAGGCCATAACCCGGTCGTATCTCCGTTTGCCAGTGCCCGCAGTTTATTTTGAAATGCCAACGTATCGATTGCCATGACTTTCGTTTCCGGTATTTCGGCAGCTGGTATCTGGACAGTAGGTTTTTCGATTGATTTTTTTCCGGGTTTTTTTTCTGTTTTAGGATTGCATCCAGTAAGGAAAAAAAGGAAGGTAAGGGTTAAAAACGGAATAAAGTGTTTATAGCACATAAATGAATCTGGAAAATAAAAATGGCAAGTTAATAAAGTCTTCAGTACTTGTTCCTAATTCCCGATCCTTCGGCTCTTTTATTTTTTCCACTTTCCAAATGTCCGGTGCATCGATTTAAGCAGTCCTTGCGATGTACATTCCGGAACTATCATTCTGCGAACGGTTTGTAAAGGTATAACTGAATCGCGTTTTGAATAAAGAGTAAACGACAGCTTGAAATATTTGCTGAGTTCTTCCGCACCGTTGTGGTCATAAACGCCATTCGGGTAGGCCCAGTATTCAACCGGCTTGCCTACAATGCCTTCCAGCTTCTTTTTAGGATCTGCAACCTGTTTCTGCCAGTCAGCCGCTTCTTTATATTTGGTCACCATCGTATGATCCCAACTGTGCAGCCCGATGGTATGCCCCGCTTTTTCCAACTGTACAATCTGATCGGTTGCCATGTAATTCTTCTTGTTATAGGTAATGGTCATGATAAAGAAAACGCCCCTGAATCCATACTTTTCCATTACGGGAGCAGCAATCTCGAAATGTTCCGCTCTTGAATCATCAAAGGTTATCATGACCGGTTTTTCAGGCAAAGCCTTGTTATAAACCAGGTAATCATATAATTGATCGGGAGAGATGGTGTGGTAACCACTATCCGACAGCATCTTCATATGCGCGGAAAATGTTGCCGGGCTTACCCTGTAATCGCTTTTAGGGCCATCAGAAATGCGGTGATAACAAAGGACCGGCACTTCCTGTTTCGCATAAACCTGGGCTGCAGTATTTTCGGACTGTTTGGCAACGACGCTGTCTTTTATTGTCACCGCACTGATTGCTCCCGAGTTTTCGGTTGGTGGACGTTGATTTGCATGGTTACAACTGATCACTGCCAACCCGAGGAACATTGCACCGATAAGGAACTGTTTTTTACTCATTTTATTTTTTATGAACCAGGACTATCCCGGTTTTTACCTTTAACGAAGCGGTGATCAGAATTCTGCAAGGCGTGCAATTTTACAAATTTAGAAGGAAGGAAACATACACAACAAGGTATTAATTTGTATCATTTCTTCATCGACTGATAAATCTCCTCTTGTATCCTTGTTCGGATATTCATTTTAGCCAGTTTATTTACAGCGTCATTGGGATAGGTACGATTGCTTAAGAAGACATAGACAAACTTGTTAACCGGATCTACCCAGCAACATGTTCCGGTATATCCGGTATGACCATACACTTCTTTTGGCGCTGAAACGCAGCATGGACTGTGTTTCGGGTTTGCCGGAACAGGTTTGTCAAAACCCAGGTAACGTCTCCCACTTTTCGAAGTGGTCGTTGTAAATATCCTGCATGTTTCTTTCTTCAGATAACGTTTTCCGTCCATCTCTCCTTTATTGAGTAGCATCTGATAGACGGTCGCAACATCACCAGCCGAAGCAAATAAACCGGCATTCCCTGCTACTCCACCCAAAAAAGCAGCATCCGGATCCTGAGCATAACCTTGCAAGACACCGTTACGCAGGAAATCCTTTATAAACGTTGGTGCAATACCTTTCTGTTGATGTGTTTTTAAAGGAAGGTAAGCTATGTGGTTCAATTTCATTGGTGTATAGAATTCAACATTAAGAAATAAATCCATAGGCAGACCGCAAACTTCATCCACAATTTCTTTAAGTAATATAAAGTTCACACTGCTATAAAGATAGGTCTTGCTTCTCAGGCGTGTATTGGCGATCATCTGCATCGCTGCCTTGTGAAAGTTATTGCACAGATAAAAGCTGTCAGATACCTGCAAGGTATATCCTTTTTTAGGAATTGCGGACACCCAGTCTTCCTTGTATTGTATGTTTGTACAACCCATATGAACAGCATGCACCCTCTCTTTTGTTGTAGCCAGACGATAGCATGAAAGGTCGCCAGGTAAACCAGTTTCATGCAACAGCAACTCTTTAATCGTGATATTTGCTTTGTCAGTCCCCCGAAGGAAGGAAAGATATTTGGATGCCCTATCGGTCAGTTTGATTTGACCATTGTCGTAAAGTTTCATGATAGCGATTAAGGTCCCCGTCGTCTTTGAAAGGGATGCCAGGTCATACAAGGTAGTCGGCGTCACGGCTTGTGTGGTCTCGTAGGTAAAGTATCCAAAACATTTATCGTATACAGGTTTTCCTTCCTTCATTATTAATACCTGACACCCGGGAAAAGCCTGGTCCTTAATGCCATCTTTTACAATTGAATCAATACGAGCCAACGTCACAGAACTCATTCCAAAATCTTCCGGAGAATAACGGGAAGAAGTATTTTGGTTGATGTTCACTTTTTCTGTGAGGGTGGAAACACTATTTATCCCGCCATGTGCAAAAGAAATATTCTCTTCCTGATCCGTGAAGATTGAAAATATAAGGACGAGGAATAAGGTTATTTGCTTTTCCATGATTATCATATAACGCTGTAAACATCAGTTTCCATGCTTAGCCAAGTTAACGCTACCGTCATTATTTTTGTTTTATGATGTTTTAGACGGAATTTTCAGTTTGCTTCCAATTTGGCACAAAAAAACCTGCAAGAAATTATCTTACAGGTCTTAATTCTACTAAAAGTAGCGGGGACAGGACTCGAACCTGTGACCTCCGGGTTATGAGCCCGACGAGCTACCAACTGCTCTACCCCACAGTATATCGTTGTTTTATAGGAACGTCTTATTCTTTAAGAGGGTGCAAATGTAGTAACAAAAACCAGAAAATCAAATAAAATATTTCAAAAAAAATAGCAATTGAAATCAAAGGAAGTTTAACAATTGCTAATTTGTTAATAATCAATACATCTAAACAGCAATTAAAATCGAAATTACTTAGATTCCGCCTAAAATTTTGTGTATCGTGTAATTTTCATGTAAGTTTGAACACTATTGATATAAAATAAGGAATGCCGAAAGAAAGGAAGCGGGATAAGATTAGGAAATTATTTCAGAATCCGTACCGAATTGTAATTTTTAATGACCTTAATCTGCATATTATAAAACAGATTCGGTTCAATGCAAGAACATTGGTGATGGCATTGGTTTTTGCAGTAGTGGTAATTATCATTGGAGTTACTGTTTTAATTGCTTTTACACCTTTGAGGGAATACATTCCGGGGTATCCTACTGGGAAAATGAGACAGATGCTGATCCGTAATGTTTTGATTGTCGATTCGCTTGATCTCGAAATCCAACGAAGAGACAAGTATTTTAACGACTTCAGGGCCATGCTGGCCGGCGAAACACCCTCAGATACAGCTGTCAGGCACGGAGTAATACCACGACCCGATCAGGTTCAGTTCAAAAAATACGATCACGACAGTCTTTTCAAAGATGAAATTTCACAGGAACAGACCAATCTTGGAATCAATTCTGGCCCGGTTGCACGAGGCGGCGTGGCTGGATTGCTTTTCTTTCCACCTATAAACGGCATGATTACAGGAAAGTACGATCTGAGCAATGGACATTTCGGAGTTGATATTGTAGGTAAATTAAATGCCCGTATATCAGCGGCACTCGACGGAACCGTCATATTTGCCGGTTGGACGATCGATACCGGATATGTTATTTATCTTCAACATGAGCAAAATCTGGTCACAGTTTACCGTCATAATGCGGAGCTTCTTAAGATTCAGGGAGATAAAGTTCGGGCAGGCGAAGCGATCGCCATTATGGGTAATACAGGAAAAGAGACGACCGGACCACATTTACATTTCGAAATGTGGCTCAATGGTTTATCAATCAACCCCGAAGACTATATCAAATTCTAAACCTTATTTATGAAACGAGCATATTGGTTACACACAAACATGGATGAAAGATTCAATTGCGAGTTCCATCCGACCTTTAAAAATCAAATTATCTACGGATGAAAAATATTGCGATACTCGGTTCTACCGGTTCAATCGGACAGCAGGCGCTCGAAGTAATTGATAATAATCCTGAAAGGTTCACTGTTGAGGTTTTGACAGCAAATAATAATGTGAGTTTATTGATTGAGCAGGCCAAAAAATTCCGTCCGAACGTAGTAGTAATCGCCAACGAAGAAAAATATGATGTTGTAAGTAATGCACTTGCAGGAGAAGACATCAAAGTCTACGCTGGGTCAGCAGCTCTGGCGCAAGTGGTTGAGATGGGTAGCGTTGATCTTGTACTGACAGCAATGGTCGGTTATTCGGGACTAATCCCAACTATTAATGCCGTTAAAGCAAAAAAACAAATTGCACTCGCCAATAAGGAGACATTGGTTGTAGCCGGTGATCTGATTAACAGACTTGCAATTGAAAATAAAGTAGATATATTACCCGTTGATTCTGAGCACTCAGCCATTTTTCAATGCCTTGCCGGTGAATATATGAATCCGGTTGAAAAGGTAATTCTCACCTGTTCCGGCGGACCTTTCCATGGTATGGATAAAAAAAAGATTGACAGTGTAGTCGCCAAAGATGCTTTAAAGCACCCGAATTGGGATATGGGAGCCAAAATTACGATCGACTCGGCATCGCTGATGAATAAAGGGTTTGAAGTAATTGAAGCAAAATGGCTTTTCGGATTAAAACCGGATCAAATTGAAGTGGTGGTACACCCTCAAAGCATCGTTCATTCGATGGTCCAGTTTTGTGATGGATCAATCAAAGCACAGCTTGGTTTGCCCGATATGAGATTACCTATCCAATATGCATTTAGCTTCCCCGAAAGGATCTGCAACGATTTCCCAAGGTTGAATTTTGCCGATTTCCCAACGTTAACATTTTCACCCCCCGATACGAAAATTTTTCGTAATCTTGCACTTGCTTACGAAGCGCTGCAAAAAGGGGGTAATCTGGCTTGTATTTTAAATGCTGCCAACGAAATAGTTGTGGAAGCTTTTCTGAAAGGAAAAATCACTTTCCCGGATATATGGATTGTAAATGAACAGATTATGCAAAAATCGACTTTCATTGCCAAGCCAACCCTCGATGATTATATGGCAACCGATCGTGAAGCACGCGCCTATGCCACCGAGATGGTGGGCATATTGCAACTAAAAAATTGATATAGTTATACTTATGGTGATTCTTATTAAGGCAGCACAGCTAATTCTTAGTCTCTCGATACTGGTTATTATTCACGAATTTGGCCATTTCATATTTTCAAAAGCTTTTAAATGCAGGGTTGAGAAATTTTATCTCTTTTTTGATCCATGGTTCTCTCTATTCAAGTTTCAAAAAGGAGAAACCGAATACGGTATCGGATGGTTACCACTTGGTGGTTATGTGAAGATATCGGGCATGATTGACGAATCGATGGACAAGGAACAGATGAAAATGCCACCGGAACCCTGGGAATTTCGCTCGAAGCCCTCATGGCAACGATTGATCATTATGATCGGTGGAGTTTTATTTAATCTGATTCTTGCCATCTTACTTTATTCAATGATCCTCTTTGTATGGGGAGAACAGTATCTGCCAACTAAAAATGTGAAGTTTGGTATCGCTGTAAGTCAAACGGGAAGGGAATTGGGTCTTCTCAGTGGAGACAAAATAATATCGGTTGACGGCAAAGAGGTTGAAGATTTCAGCAAAATCATTCCCGTTATTGTACTTAACGGTGCTAAAACCATCGAAGTACAACGAAACGGAGAAGCGATTGTTGTTCC